>Ga0209518_1000347_pt1 | contig 60502 bp, 78 predicted proteins | sample RifGroB1_FD_183993 | JGI IMG/M metagenome (GOLD analysis project Ga0209518, IMG submission 183993) | Groundwater microbial communities from Rifle, Colorado, USA - Groundwater B1 (SPAdes) (version 2) | ecosystem: Environmental > Aquatic > Deep subsurface > Groundwater | place: Rifle, Colorado... | reverse complement strand
TTCACGGATAAAACCTCCGCTGGTTACTCCGAGGGCCGCAAGTCTGTCTTTCTCCGGTTCAACTTCTTTAAGAGCAGCCGAGACCTCCTGGGTAAGGGTTGATGCGTAGCGGTTTTGGATAAAGTCGGTTATTTGGGACAGTAGAGCCGCCCTGGGTTTGACGTGGTATCCTGTTTTTTGCTCAATAAACTCTATCGTGGAAAGGTCCAGGGGGTCCGACATTGCCAGGATCAGGCTTTTGTCCTTTCTGTCAATCCCAACCGGGAAAACTTTGAAACGCTCCGCGACCTGCGCGGGTAAAATCGAGAGGGCGGCGGGGGCTACTGGGATGGTACTTAGGTCCACATATGGAACGTTATAAAGCTGTGCTTTTGCCTGTACCAACTTATCCTCCGTAACCATTGCACTTTTCCGGATGATCTCTTCCTGGGTCGACCCGCTCTGAATTTCGGCAAGTTTTACCTGTTCGGCACGTGCGGGATCCAAAGCGCCGATAGCAACCAGTACATCGGCGAGGGTTCCGGCCGATCCGTCAATTGAAGTCGGGATAGGTTTGGCAGCGGGCATAGTTACATGTCATTATGAAGTATTTGCATCAAGCGATCAAGAACTTGCATTGTAAATCGTTAAATGTTAATTGTTATGTACTATTAGTATGCATGCTTATTTGCTTGTGGGACAGGAGGGTGTCAATTTAGAAGAGTCAATTTCCGGTTTGGCAAAAAAACTTCATGCAAAGACAATGGAATTCCCCTTATCCAAAATTGACGATACCAGGAGTTTAAATAATTTAATCCGTTTAAGTTTCAGCGAACCGACCCTTATAGTTTGTTCCGGCATCCACGAGGCGGGGGATGCGGCACTTAACGCATTTCTTAAAAATTTAGAAGAACCGCAGGAAAATATTTATTTCGTTCTTACCGCTCCCTCAGTACGCAAGGTTTTACCGACAATCGTTTCAAGGTGCGAGGTTATCAGGGTACCCGGTATAAAACGCCAAGCGGTTAACTTGGGTGCGGAAGAATTTATCAAAATGACTACGGGGGAAAAACTTGCATACGTGGATAAAATTAAAGACAGGGAAAAAGCCATAGAATTAGCCGAAAATTTGATTAATTTGTTGCACGGGGTTCTTCATTCACAAAAGAACGGTTTACCGGAAACCGCAAAAAACCTGGAAGTTATGGGCAAAACCCTGAGACGCCTTAAGGCAAACGGGAATGTATCTCTTGATCTCACCTCAATGGTTGTCAGCCTTGTTTAGATCCCATTGCCGAAGTACAATATATACGTTAGGATAATCTTCGTATGGCAATAACTGATGCGTATACAGCAGAACAAATTCAAGTCCTTGAGGGGCTCGAACCGGTCAGAAAAAGACCCGGAATGTATATCGGTTCAACCGACAGCAGGGGACTGCATGAATGCCTTAGGGAAATTGTGGACAACTCCGTCGATGAAAGTTTTGCCGGTGTAGCCAACACGATTTGGGTCAGTCTAAGCAAAGACGGGTCGGCAACAATCAGAGATAACGGACGAGGAATCCCCGTGGAGAAGCATAAAAGCGGAGTCTCGGCACTGGAACTTACCATGACCAAACTCCACGCCGGCGGAAAATTCGGCGGGGGAGCATATAAAATCTCCGGAGGACTGCACGGAGTCGGGGCTTCCGTTACAAACGCCCTCTCCTCATATTTCAGGGTTGTTGTTCTTAGAGACGGCAAAGCCTACTATCAGGAATACCATCAGGGTAAACCGCTCAAGAAAGTGGGGGAGGCTACTCCCCAACAGCTGGCCGAATGGAAAATAAAGTCCGATGGGACAGGAACCATCACCACTTTTATCCCTGACAAGGCAATTTTCGGGGACATTAGTCTTGAGAACGCTAAAATCAAAAACCTGCTCCGGGACCGGGCATATCTTGTTGCCGGGCTTACTTTTCATTTCTCCGATGATAACGACGGGGATGAAGCAACGTTCTATTTTGAAGGTGGAATTAAATCGCTGGTTGCCCACACTAACCGCGGCAAGGATGTTTTAACAGACGTTGTTTATATTTCCAAAGATAACGGCACAATTTCCTGCGAAGCCGCTCTTCAGTACTCGGATTCGTTTAACGAAAATGTAAAGGGGTATGTAAACGGAATCTACACAACCGACGGGGGAACCCATGTTACGGGATTTAGGATCGCCCTGACCCGTGCAATAACAGACTATTATAAACGCAGCCAAAACGGGAACGGAAAAGAGGAAGCCGTCTTTACCGGGGATGACATGAAGGAAGGGTTAACCGCAATAATTTACATAAAAATGCCTTCAGAGGCTCTCCAATTTGAATCCCAGACAAAGGCAAAACTTAATAACCCCGAAATTCAGGGTTTTGTGGCAGCGGCCGTAAAGGAGGGGCTTGATACTTATTTTGAGGAGCATCCTTCCGATGCAAGAAAAATTGTAGAAAAAGTAATGCTTGCCGCCCGCGCCCGCTTGGCCGCCCGGGCAGCCAAAGATGCCGTTCTTCGGAAAGGTGCTCTCGAGGGAGCGGCGCTTCCGGGGAAGCTCGCCGATTGCCAAAGCACGGATCCTGCCATATCCGAACTATATATAGTGGAGGGTGACAGTGCCGGAGGCTGTTTTTCAGGAGAAACGAAAGTCGCATTAACTGATGGCAGAGATATCTCCTTTAAAAATCTCGTCAATGAATATAAAAAAGGGAAAATCAATTATTGCTACACATTAAACAAAAACGGTTCTGTCGAAATCGCTCAAATAAATAACCCCAGAGTCACAGAGAAAAACGCCGAGGTCATTAAAATTGTTTTAGATAACGATGAAGAAATTATCTGTACACCCAACCATCTCTTCATGAATAGATCCGGAGATTATACAAAAGCTAAGGATCTAACCCCAAATATTTCTTTAATGCCTTTCAGAAGACAGCTTTCAAAAATTGGTAAGAATATAACCATTAAAGGATATGAATTAATTTTTGATCCAGGACAAAGTAGATGGATTTTTACCCATCTCCTTACGGATCAATACAATTTAGGAAGAGGAGTTTATAAAAAATCTTTAGGCGATCACAGACACCATATTGATTACAATAAATTAAACAATAATCCGTCAAACCTAACTAGATTAGGAAGAAAAGAACATTTAAGGCTCCACTCGGAAATTGTTGAGAGGACAATCGGAAGAAGCGATATCAAACTAAAAAGTAAAATGGTTCACCAAACAAAAGAATACAAGGAAAAGATTAGGGCAATAATGAATTCCCCTAAAATGAAGCTTATGCTAAGCAAAAGGGCAATTGAGCAGTGGAAAAATCCTGAATATAAACGATACATGACTCAGAAATTCCTTGAATTTTATAACAAAAATTCTGAATACAGAGTACAAAATAATGCCAGATTAAATATGGAACAAAAAAAGTATTGGGCAAATGCCAAAAACAGGAACACGCAGTCACTTAGAACCAAAAAGTATTTTATTTTGCATCCTGAAAAAATAGATATCTTGAGAATGACGTCAGATAAGCAATGGCAAAATCAAAACCTAAGAAGTTGGCGAAGTGAAAAGACGAAAGAACAGTGGACAGCAGAATTCAGACAAAAAAGAAAACAAACATACAATAAAACATATTTAACAAAAGCCCTTTCTGTTTTCTATAATTTTTACTCAAATAACGGCCAAATTAACAAAACAGAATATGACAATTTCAGGAAAAAATCTGGCGACAAAAGTCTCATAAAGTATGAGACCATCTTGACAAGATTTTTCCGAAACGATAAGTCAAATTTTGAAGAAGCTGTCCGTAATTTCAACCACAGAATTAAAAAAATCGTTGTTCTAAAAAGAAAAGTTGATGTTTACGATTTGGAGGTAGAAAAAACTCACAATTTTGCCCTCGCAGCGGGAATTTTTGTCCACAACAGTGCCAAACAGGGAAGGGACAGGCGTCATCAGGCAATTTTGCCTCTCGGAGGTAAAATTCTAAATACCGAACGGGCGCAACTGGACAAGATCGTAAAGTTCGAGGAAATTAAAGATCTCATTATTGCTCTCGGTGCAGGTATAGGGGATTCGCTCAACTACGATAAAATGAGGTACCACCGGATCATTATCATGACGGACGCCGACGTGGACGGGGCTCATATAAAGACCCTGCTTCTGACTTTTTTCTATCGCCACATGCCGGAAATAATTACGAGGGGCTTTTTGTACATTGCCCTTCCTCCTCTTTTCCGGGTGCAGATAGGGAAAGAGGTTACTTATGCTTATGATGAAGCCGAAAGGGATAGTATCGTCAGCGCCGGAAAAGGAGCCAAGTCCACCATCCAGCGTTACAAAGGTCTGGGAGAAATGAATCCGACCCAGCTCTGGGAAACAACCATGGATCCGGAAAAAAGGACCCTAAAAAGAGTGACGGTTGACGATGCCGAAGCGGCGGGTAATATGTTTGAAATGCTGATGGGGGAAGAGGTTCCGCCGAGAAAGAAATATATCCAAACCCATGCCAAGTTAGCCAATCTTGATATATAACCCCGATATCGAAGCCCTGGGCAAACTATAACCCCGAGCGTAGTCAAGTGAGTCGAAGGATTAGATGCCGCCTTTCGTCAATGTAACCGCCGCCAATACTAAAAGAGCAAGGACAAGCGTCAACAACAACAGATTCAATCTACTGTTATCTACTGTCTTACGATGCAGAGTTCTTTTGGCAGTTCTTTTTGTTCTTTTTACGCTTTTTCTTTTAGCCATTTATACTCACCTCCCGGATTCGCACATATCAGTATTGTGTCAACCCCTGCATCGTGTCAAGAGGGATATCTAACCATTGAAATATCGAATTCATTGTTTTAGAATACTCGCATGGATATCCAATTGGTTGCTCTTTTTGTGGCACCGATTACTTCAATCATCGCTTTGGCATACGGTTTTTTTCTAACAAAAAGAATCCTCAAAGATTCGGAGGGTTCCCCCAAACTTCAGCAAATAGGACGTGCCGTCAGGGACGGAGCCATGAGCTACCTTAAAAAACAATTCAGCGTGGTTTTCCCCGTCATGGCCGTCCTGGCCGCCATCATCGCCTTAACTTTGGGCGGAGGGGTGGCTGTAACGTTTTTGATGGGAGCGATTTTTAGCGCGATAATCGGCTACTTCGGGATGTGGATCGCGGTCCGCGCCAATGTGCGTACGGCCAATAACGCCATCAAGGGTTTATCACCCGCACTTAAAACCGCATTCGGTGCCGGAACGGTCAACGGAATGCTGGTGGTTGGGCTGGGCCTTCTCGGAGTATCACTCATCTATATGTGGTCGTATTTCACTTTTATAGACTTGGGAGCCGATGTGGTGGCTAAAAACGCCACCAGCGTTTTAGTCGGATACGGGTTTGGTGCAGCCCTCCTGGCTCTTTTTATGAGGGTCGGCGGAGGAATATTTACTAAGGCCGCGGATGTGGGGGCGGATCTGGTCGGAAAAGTAGAAAAAGGAATCCCTGAAGATGATCCACGAAATCCCGCAACCATTGCCGATAACGTTGGGGACAATGTGGGAGACTGTGCAGGAATGGCAGCCGATGTTTTTGAATCCTACGCCCTGACGATTGTTGCCGCCATGATTCTTGGCGGTGCAATTTTTGGCCTTGCGGGTGTGGTTTTTCCTCTTCTTGCCCGTTCGGGAGCTATTTTAACTTCAATTTTGGGAACCTTTTTTGTTAAGGCAAAATCTGAAAAGGAAAGTGCCTTAAAACCTTTAATCCGCGGTTTTATTGTATCGGCCGTCGCCGCTGTTGTCATATTTATGGCCCTGGCCGTATTTCTTCTCAAAGAACCCCGCGCGGGTTATGCGGCAGTATCCGGAATTATCTCCATGCTGGCACTTTTATATCTGACCAAGTATTACACTGGGCCGGGAGAAAAACCGATTGTGGCTATAGCCAAGGCTTCTAAAACAGGGGCCGGAACAAACCTGATTGCGGGTATGTCAATCGGAATGGAATCCACTTTCTTCTCGGTTCTTATAATCGCCGCCACTATCTTTGCGGGATACTTTCTTCTCGGATTCTACGGGATTGCTTTAGCCGGTATGGGAATGCTGGCAACAACCGGAATAATTATGTCCCTGGATACCTTTGGGCCGATTTCCGACAACGCTCAGGGGATGGTTGAAATGGCGGGTTTAACGGGAAAGGCTCCTAAAGTAACCGGGGACCTGGACGCGGTGGGAAATACCACAAAGGCTTTGACCAAGGGATTTGCCGTAGGCTCGGCCGCAGTGGCTGCATCCTCGCTTTTTGCTACATACTTTGAGGCGACGGGCTTAACCTCCATTGATATTGCAATACCTAAAGTGTTTATCGGGCTTCTTATCGGAGGGTCTTTACCTTTCCTTTTTTCTTCGAGATTGATCGGCTCGGTAGGCCGTGCCGCATTCGAAGTCGTTGAAGAAGTCAGACGCCAGTTCAGAGAAATCAAAGGGATAATGGAAGGCAAGGCTCTTCCCGATTATTCAAAAGCCATTGCCATTGTTACAGCAGCTGCACAAAAAGAACTGATAATTCCGGCGGCTATTGTTGTAACTTTGCCGGTTATTGTTTCACTTCTCGGGGCTGAGGCTTTGGGCGGATTTTTGGGCGGGGTGGTGGCTGTAGGGCTTATGCTTGCCTTTTATATGTGCAACACCGGAGGAGCTTGGGACAATGCCAAAAAGTATATTGAGGACGGAAATATGGGAGGGAAGGGTAGTGACACCCATAAAGCGGCGGTTGTGGGAGATACTGTGGGAGATCCCTTAAAAGATACCGCAGGTCCGGCTTTAAACCCCATGATGAAAATAGTTCAAATAGTTGCTCTTCTTATTGCCCCCTTTGTTATTAAATTCATCGGACAATAAACCGACATCCTGATACTCGATTTTTCCCCGTTTTAGTGGAATACTATTAATAGGTATGTCGGTTCTTAAGATAATATCAACTCTTTTGATTTTCGGTGCCTTGACTGTCCTGGGTGCAATTTTTTGGCCCGTAACTCAAGCGGAAATCGAATATGGTTACAGCAATGCGCTGAATATCAAGTATTCTTTAAATCCCGAATTCAGCGGAACCTATGAAAGAACTCTTAAGGTTCCCAACAAAGATTTTTCGATTGCAATTCCAAAAATTGCTGTCGCGGCTCCAATTATCGCCGATGTGGATCCGCAGAATAAATATGAATATCTAAGAGCTCTAAAGCAAGGAGTGGCCCAGGCCAAGGAGACGGCTGTACCCGGGGAGACCGGAAACGTTTACCTTTTCGCCCACTCCGAAGATACCTTTTACAATGTCAACACCTATAATGCTCCATTCTTCCTTCTGGGAAAGCTGACAAGAGGGGATGAAATATATGTTTTTTATAAAGACAGAAAATTCAAATATGTTGTAGATCAGGTCAAAGTGGTAAGCCCCGAAGAGGTCAATTACTTGACCGTAAACCCGGATAGAAATACTCTTACACTTCAAACGGACTATCCTCCCGGCATGACTTTTGCTCGACGCATAGTCATTGCGGATGAAATAGGTATTGAGTAACACTTCGTAGACCTATAACCAATACTTGACAACCGGACAAAACGTTGATAAGCTCGGCTCAGTTATATAAACAATGAGCAAGTTTAACACAGGTAAGGCTTCAATTTTGGCCATCACGGCCGCCGCTATTTTTGCATCTTTTCTTCTTGTAAAATCCTTAACCTCAGTTTTGGCAGGTAATCCGGGTGCGATTTGGACAACCAAGAATGATTGTGGCACAGTATCTCAAGATTTGAATCATTTTGATGTTGGAGATCAGGTTTGGATTAACGGTAGTGGTTTTAACGCTGGTACGTTTCTTTGGAATATAACTGGTAAGCCGGGCGGGGCCTCATCTGATCCAGATACCGTTGTCGCCTCGGGAAATGTTACACCTACTTCAGGGGCTTTTTGTTTTGATGCCTATACAGTTTTGGCAGGTGATGACGGCGAATATGGTGTTGAGGTTGAAGATAAAAAGGACAATTACAGAGTCGGTTCATCTGCCACACCTACTCCTACTGCGACACCAACTGCGAGTCCAACAGCATCACCCACAGCAAGCCCAACAGCCACGCCTACAGCCACACCCACGGCCACTCCTACTTGTGAAGAGCGGGAAAATTGCCCAACAGCCACGCCTACAGCCACACCCACGGCCACTCCTACCCCCACACCTACAACAACAACCTCCACGGGCAGTGACGGTGGGGACGGACTGGGATGTGCTACTCACGACTGTAGTGGTAACGTCAACAGTGCTCAGGGACAAGTGTTGGGTGCTACAACACTTGCTGGGACGGGAACCTTTACCGAAAACTTATACATGGCTATAATGGGTCTTGGTGGAACACTTTCAACACTGGGCTTCGCTCTTAAAAAGAAAGCTTCAAGGTTGGCTTAAACTTCCTTATATCCTGATATTTTTGGGCTTTGCTTTGATTTCTTTCGGCGGTATCAATTATTACCGTGTCAGAATACTTTCTTTTTCAAAAGTGCCGGAAGCTGCGGCTAAATCAACGGAAAATTCAGACATTCCGGTTGAAATAATTATTCCCTCCGTCGAAATTGACCTTCCGGTTGAAGCGGGACAAATTAAAGACGGCGTTTGGCTTACCTCAGATTCTGCGGCTACTTTTTTGAATACTTCTACAGTTCCCGGAAGTGGGGGAAATACCGTTATCTACGGACACAACAAAAAGGTGATTTTGGGGAATTTACCGTATTTGAGTTTGGGTCAGAAAATTATTGTTAAAACCCAAAGCGGAAAAATACACACATATGAGGTTTTTCAAAAAGATTTTGTCGGACCGGATAGGGTGGATCTGGTTTCTCCAACAAGTTCCGCGGAACTGACTGTTTATACATGCTGGGGGTTGTTTGACAGTCAGCGCGTTGTTGTTAAAGCCAGGCCGGTTTGAAACCTTTTTTTATCATCTTCCCATTGCTTCCGGAGGGCCGAAAGGGTAAAATGTATTGAGGCTGAATTAGCCTCATTTTATATGTCCACGGATATCGGCAAAGTTCAGTCAACTGAGATAACTTCGGAGTTATCTACTTCATATCTTGATTATGCAATGAGTGTCATCGTAGCCCGCGCCCTTCCCGACGTCAGGGACGGCCTTAAGCCGGTCCATAGGCGCATTCTTTACGCAATGCACCTTATGGGCCTTCACTATTCAACCTCGGGAACAACCAAAAGCGCCAAGGTGGTCGGAGAAGTTTTGGGTAAATACCATCCGCACGGGGATATGGCTGTTTATGATGCCATGGTGCGTCTTGCACAGACTTTTTCCATGCGATATCCCTTGGTCCACGGACAGGGAAACTTCGGTTCGGTTGACGGGGATCCTGCCGCTGCCATGCGTTACACCGAAGTAAAACTTGCCAAAATTGCGGACAATATTTTGGTAGATATGGAAAAAGAGACGGTCGACTTTACGGACAACTTCGACTCCACCCTTAAAGAACCTGTTTATCTTCCTGCTCTTTTACCCAATCTGCTTTTGATGGGCAGCGAGGGAATTGCAGTCGGAATGGCCACTAAAATTCCTCCTCATAATCTTACCGAGCTTGTCGACGCCATAACCGAGATCATAAATAAAGGCCGCGTCATTAAATCAAACTCCGAGGAACCTGAAGTAAAAAACCAGGAAACACATACGGACTTTATAATTAAAAAGATTAATCTTGTCGCTTCGGGATCGGAAAAGGCTTTGACGCAGGAGGAAGTTACCCCAAGTGAAATCAGTTTTGAAAGCGACGTGACAATTGAGGATCTGGTTAAGTTTGTCCCCGGACCGGATTTCCCGACAGGAGGAGCAATTTACGACGCGGCTTCTCTTAACGAGGTTTATGCAACTGGCAGGGGACGGATTGTTGTTAGGGGAATTGCCGAAATTACCGAAGGGGCAAAAGGCAAACCGCAAATAGTCATCACCGAACTTCCTTATCAGGTAAATAAAGCCGAACTTGTGGCCAAAATCGCAGAGCTTGTAAAAGACAAAAAGGTAATTGGAATTGCCGATCTAAGGGACGAAAGCGACAAAGACGGAATGAGAGTGGCGGTAGACTTGAAGCGTGATGCAAAACCCAAATCGGTTCTCAATAATCTTTTTAAGCACACAAAATTGCAAAGCTCTTTCTCCGCAAATTTTGTGGCACTCGTGGACGGCACACCCCACACGCTTAACCTCAAGCAAATTCTGGTTGAGTACGTAAAGCATAGACAAAGAGTGGTAACCAGAAGAACAATCTTTGATTTAACGGAAGCCAAAAAAAGAGCGCATATTTTGGAGGGGCTAAAGATTGCTCTTGATAACCTGGATGCCGTCATTAAGACAATCAGAGAAAGCCGTACCCAGGAGGATGCCAAGAAAAATCTTATCGATAAGTTTGGATTAAGCGATATCCAGGCAACCGCAATTCTTGATATGCAACTAAGGCGCCTCGCTGCCTTGGAGCGGGAAAAAATCGAAAAGGAGTATGCCGAGATAAAGAAGCTCATTGACGAACTGACCGCAATTCTGAGAGACCCCAAAAAGGTCCTTAACATTATTGTTGCGGAACTGGCCGAATTGAAGGCAAAATACGGGGACGGCAGAAGAACTAAGATTTATAAGCACGCCGTGGGGGAATTTAGCGAGGAGGATCTTGTTGCCAAAGAAGAAACCCTGATTACAGTAACCAGAACCGGCTATATTAAGCGCCTTTCGGCTGGTTCCTATAGAGCCCAAAGGAGGGGAGGCAAGGGAGTTATCGGAATGGCTACCAAAGAGGAGGATGAAATACAGCATCTGATTGATGCCACAACCCACGACACGATTCTTTTCTTTACCAATAAAGGGCGGGTCTTCGGACTAAAGGCTTGGGAAATTCCCGAAAGCTCACGACAGGCAAAGGGGCAGGCTTTGGTAAACCTTTTGAATCTTGAGCAGGAGGAGGAAATCAGATCAATCCTCCCGCTTTCGAAAGAATCCGGTGTTAAGAATTTAATTATGTCAACCAAAAGAGGCCTCATTAAAAAAACCAATCTCGATGAATTCGAAAACCTTAGGTCTTCGGGCCTTATCGCCATTAAACTTAGGAGTGATGACCAGCTGGTTTCGGTCCATCCGACTTCGGGAAGCGACCACATCATCATTCTGACCAAGGGGGCAAAGTCGATAAGGTTCCCGGAATTAAACGTCAGGCCTATGGGAAGAGCCACCACCGGGGTAACCGGAATAAAAATGGAAAAGGACGATGAAGTTATAGGTATGGAGGTTTTCCCGGGTAAAGAGACAATCCCTTCCGATAAAAGGAAAAAATATTTCAGGGATATTCTGACAATTGCGGAAAAAGGCCTTGGCAAGCGTACACCGATACATCTTTTCCCGGTCCAAAAAAGGGCAGGGAAGGGGGTCAAGGCTTCGGTTGTTAACCCCAAAACCGGAAATCTTAAAACTGCAATAATGGTCACTCAAAATTTTGACCAGGTGATAATAACCAGCAAGATGGGACAGGTAATTAAACTCCCGCTTAAAAACATTCCCCAGCTGGGGCGTGCCACCCAGGGCGTAATTCTTATGCGTTTTGCCGATAAAGCCGACAGTGTGGCGGCGGCAGCCGTTCTTGAAAAGGGCGGGGATGAAGATGTAGAATAAAAAAGATGAAAGAAAAAAACGTTAATTTTGCAGGAAGCATAATAATATTTTTTGTCCTTCTTTTTGTTTTTGCCAAGTGGGGGCCCCCGATTAATTTCAGTTCGTCAACCCAGGTGAAAGGTGAGCCTTTTGTCGTTCAGGGCACCGGGAAAGTAACGGTTGCTCCGGACATTGCCAAAATCGATATCGGTATTTCGGAATCCGGAACGAACCTGAAGGCCGTGCAGGACTCAGTAAATAAAAAGTCGCAGGATCTTGTAGCCCAGTTTAAAAAACTCGGGATAGAGGAAAAGGATATCAAAACAATTTCGTATAGTGTTTACCCGCAGTATGATTACACCACTTCTGTTCAAAGAATAACCGGTTATCAGGTTTCAACTCAATATGAAGTAACAATCCGTGATTTTGCAAAAATCAACGATACCATCGCCTCGGTAACCAGTTTTGGCGCCAATTCAATAGGGGGAATAAATTTCGATTTAAGCGAAGAGCTTAAAAATAAAACCAGGCAAACCGCACGGGAAGAGGCCGTTGAAGAAGCTAAAAACAAAGCGGAGGGACTTGCCAAGGCAGCCGAAATCAACCTGGGTAAAATCGTAAACGTTTCCGAAAGCACACCGCCAAGCATGAGGCCTTTCCCGCTCTCGGCAATGGGTAACGAATCGGCCGAAAAATCCGGAATTCAACCTGACGTTCAACCGGGAACTACCGAAATGGAAGTAACGATATCCCTTTCCTATGAAGTACGCTAGCAATTAAAGTCAAACTGCGTGGGCTACTTATCCCAGAAGGAATTTCTTAAACTCTTCAACATACGAATATTCATGGTCGGCTCTTGATTTACTTATGACTTCCACACCCGAATCAAATCCTGACAAAAAATTCTTAAGCTGACCCGAACCGCCATGGGGGTCTTCCTCGTTTTGAAAACAAATCACATTTTTAGAAGGAATTGATTTGAGTGCCAGCTTAACTACTTCCTTATCCTCCTCGGACAAGTCATTTAGGGGGACCCCGCAAAGAATTACCTTACGGATTTTTGTTGGGCTTTTTAAAATCATGTAAGCAGCGACCAAAGTTCCTATTGATTTCGCAACTATGTCTGACGCCCCGGCACCGGTGATGTCATTTATAAGCCGGCCCTTTTCTTTGGCATTAAACTTCTTTTCGGGGTCTGTCCAGTGATCCCAGTAAACTGCGCGGATTTCACCCTGAGTGCCTATTGTCTGCGCGGTCTCTTCCAACCAGCTTTTATTATGTGCCGAATATCCAGGTAAAATTATTGTTACCATGAAATAATTATACCTCAATTCTCCTTGACAGAAACACCTACTAAGATAGAATGAATTCATATATCAAGAGTGCGGGGAGGGAACCAGCCTGAGGATCCGCCGACAACCTAGAAGTTAAAGGCTTCAAAAGGTGCCAAAGCTGGAAACGATATGGGTAATATTTTCAGTAATTCCTTCAAAAATTATACAGTAGAATCTGTCACCAGCGGGCACCCCGATAAAATCTGTGATCAGGTTTCCGACGCAGTTCTTGATGCGTGTCTTTCCCTGGATCCCAAAAGCCGTGTGGCAATAGAAACGTTCGGATCCCACGGTCTTTTCGTGGTGGGAGGGGAAGTCACAACCAAAGCAAGGTTTGATGCAGCCAAAATCGCCGGAAAAGTTTACAAAAGCATCGGTCACACCGACAAACTCAAAATTATTACAAATATAATCAGGCAATCTCCCGATATTGCCATGGGGGTAGATACCGGAGGGGCGGGGGATCAGGGGATCATGTATGGGTTTGCAACCGATGAGACTCCGGAATATCTTCCCAAGGCGGTGGCCATGGTTCATAAACTTACAAAGGGTCTGGAGGATTTGCGGAGGAAAAAGAAAATCAAATGGCTTCTCCCCGACGGCAAAGCCCAAATCACAATTAAAAACGGCAAAATCAAAACGGTTCTGGTTTCTACCCAGCACAAAAAAGGAATTTCCATAGAAACAGTAAGACGCGAAATTACGGATAAATTAATCAAAAAAGTAGTCGGGGACACAAAAGATTTTGAGGTCCTGGTTAACCCTACTGGAAGGTTTGAAGTCGGGGGTTTTACCGCAGATACGGGCCTAACTGGCAGAAAGATTATGGTTGACACATATGGGGGCCTCATTCCCCACGGAGGCGGGTGCTTTTCCGGAAAAGATCCGACAAAGGTGGACAGAAGCGGGGCTTATATGTGCCGATATGTCGCCAAAAATGTTGTAGCAAAAGGTCTTGCAAAGAACTGTTTGGTTTCGGTTGCCTACGCTATCGGAAAAGCGGAGCCTTTAATGCTTAGGGCTATGGATGAGAAGGGAAATGACCTTTCCAAGTATGTGGTTAAAAACTTTGATTTTAGGCCTAGAGCAATCATCGAAAGACTTAATCTGCAAAGGCCGATTTATCAACAAACCGCTTCATATGGGCACTTCGGCCGGGACGGCTTTCCTTGGGAAGCGGTTGAAGATTAAGTCAACACTACTTTCCGAGTATTCTTCTAAGAATCATCTCCGGGGAGCCGCTGGGGCCGGGTTCAATGTTATTGGGACACGCCTCGGGTCTATATTTTGCTATGTTTCTGACTACCGATTTATCATCAAGTTTGGCGGGATCGCAGAAGTAGGATCCTTCGCTGGCAATGAAGATTCGGGCGGGGCAGAGAAAGCACTGACCCGATGTGCTAACCCGGCGCCTCTCCATAATTCTTTTTACAGTTTTTGGATCTTCTATTCAATAATGTTTTTCTCGGAACTGCTATAATAAAATGTGGTTTGCCCCCAATAAAAACCTGTCCGTCGATAAGTCCTGTTCAAATCCTCATTGTAGTGCAAGGGGAGAATCACGGTTTCATTTGCTCCCTCCTTTTCCATGGAAGGCCTGATGAATATCCCTTAACTGTTTATTCGTAACATGCGTATAAATTTGAGTTGTTGATATATTCTTATGTCCCAACATCTCCTGAACGCTTCTTATGTCAGCCCCTGCCATAAGTAGATCGGTAGCAAAACTATGGCGCATCACATGGGGCGTGACCTCAACCGGCAGTTTCATTTTATGGGAATACTTTTTCACCATTCTTTGCACGGATCGGGGAGTAAGCCGTGTTTTTTCATCGGGTGTGGTTGGATCAATTTTCCCTTTATGGCGGATGAAAAGGGGTTTAAAATGATCGTCGCGTTCATTCAAATATTTGACCAGCCAGTTGGTTGCCCTTTGGGATAAAAATACGACTCTTGCTTTTCCTCCTTTGCCGATTATTCCAAACTCCCTGCGGTCCAGGTCAATTTTGTCGCGGTCCAGTTTTACAAGTTCCGATACGCGGAGTCCCGTGGAAAAAAGTATTTCCAAAATCGCTTTGTCCCTTTTGCCCTGGACGGTTGAAAGAGACGGCGCATTAAGAAGTCTGTCCACCTGCTCTCCGTTAAGAAATTTTACCTGCCTTTCTTCAATTTTCGGCAGTTCAATTTTATCAGGAGCCATTACCGTATAGTCGTTTTTAATAAGCCATTTGAGAAAGCTTCTCATGGCAATCACATGGTACCCTTGGGTACGTCTGCTCATTTGGGCTTTATTTTCACCCGGAAGGTTGGACAGAAATACCCTGAAGCTTCTTATCACATCGGGATTTATGTCTTTTAAGCCTTCGTGGATGTGCTGAGACTCCATCCATAACATAAACCGGCTTAGGTAATGTCTGTAGTTCCTGATCGTTAGGGGAGAGCACCCACGTTCCACCTGCAAGTATTCCAAAAATTGGTTTACTTTTAGAGCTATCTCGGATTGGCCTGGGACAGTATCAGCCATTTAGTTAAGACTTAACACTTAGATACTAGGCTACATTGGGGATTGTGTCAATAAGAATGTGCGACGCTATCGTTATTGCCGTCCTGGGAGATGGCTCTTCCGATAGCATCCATCAAAGGATACATTGCCTGAATTTCGTTGGGATATCTTTTAATCAGAATAAGCCTTTCGTGCCGTATATCAGGCATATTTTTACCCAGAGGGACATAGACCGTAAGGCAATTTGGGATCTTTGCTTCAAGAGCCCCCTTGATAAAATCAATGTTGTCGTCAATAAAGATAATCCAAGGGGCAGCCTCGGCAAAGATTCTTAGGTTATCAACCTTAAACGGCACAGATTTACGTAAATCTCCTTCCTTCCTCATAATAATATTTTCATCGTGGATTTCCGGAAGCTTTTGCCTGAACCAGCTTGAAGTTGATTCTCTCAAGGTGTGATTTCTGGAAGTCAGGACAAAATTATTGGCACTTCCGTAATAACCGACGGTTTTTTGAATAACGGGACGGATATATAAATACCTCTGGGCATTTCCCAAGACTTCCGCTTTATACCAATCGTCTTCAGCGTGCTCAATGGTTTCTTCACTTAGTCCGGACTTTCTGGCCAAATTTGTCAGAAAGTCCCACCCGTCGATTTCCGACGGCTTTACGGCAACGCCGGTTTTTTCGGTAAATTTCTTTAAAACTATTTTTGCCGAGTTGGCCAAAATTCCATCCATGTCAAAAACAAATACGGTTTGTCTGTTTTGCAAAACTTTTTTAAATAAATCCCAGTCACCGGTAAAAAGTTCCGGAAAATGGTAAGGTTGTCTTTCCATATTTTTTCGGCATTATGCCACAACAGGCCGTTTTACCATACTTTCCGGCTTAACTCCATGCCTAATACGAAGCCAAAACCTCACCAAATCGATTTTAACGCTTGTCTAAAGCAAAAGACGGTTAACTGATCGTCTGATTATCCCGATATTTCGGAATAACTTAAGTATTTCATATATTTACGGGGAAACGGGGGAGTCGGGGAAAACCCTTAAAATTCGTTCGGTGTTTATTCGGAAAGGGATTTAGGGACAGATAATTATTTAGGGGCATTAAATAAAAATAAATTGCAAAAAAAATAATAAACAAAAATGTATGCGGCCTATGCAATGCAGAAAAACACCCCACTCACTCACAGTTTTAGTCAACGTCGCAAAAGTTACATTGTACGACTATATATACATTAGCTTCTCTCCCAGGGGTGTCAGGTAAAAAGGCCTAGTATGCCCTTAGGAGTGTAGGAAGCCCTTCAAAGAAGGTTTGCTTTACAGGTGTCTCTTCCCTAAAGAAGAGCGCTGAGTGTTGTACGGTATCCGCATATTACTTATCCACATATGGGGACACTGAAGCGAAATGTAAGGGTTTGAGGCTAACAACTATATCAAACCATACATGTCCTCTATAAATTTTGTGTTCGGTTTTTCTTCGCCAAGCCACATACGTCGCAATTCGTGAAAACTACCTATAATATTCGTGAAAACGAAACTGTACCGGTACCAATATATCCTATAATTATAGGATGTTCCACCCTCCTCCCCTGCCTGTATGTCTCCCGAATTTGCGCGCTTGATCTTTTTTTAAATTTAGCCTCCCCAGTGCGTGGCGAAAAACATTGCGACAAAAACCAGGACTCCCACAATGACGTGTTCCCTAACGGTCGAGGAAAAAAGCCTGCCGTCAAGCTTTGCCTGCCCGAGTCCTAGAAGCATATAGAAAGTCACCGTCAGAAAAAGCGATCCGGTAACAACTGTTACCGGCCAAAAATATAAAACCGCCGCGATCTCCATTGTCAAAAGTGAGGATGTGGCAGTTATCGTTACAAGATCTTTGGAAAGTTTGGTTTCCAAAAGTACCGTCCAGTAGCCCTGGAGATATAGTAAGAAGGAGACAACAAAGATGAAAGGAAGCAAATAATAAATCTCGGTTTTGATTGACAATATTGCGTCAAATACAAGGAAAGATGTTAATAGACTGAGTACAAAACCTACTCCCCTAGCCGCTCTTAGGAGGGCGATGGTCCGGACGGATGCCACCGAATAGATATTCGCAGTAAGGCAGAGGACGTAGATGCCAATTGCGTAAAACATAACGATGGGTATGCGGGCAAATACGTTTGTAGGAAGGAGGAACCAGAATACACCGACACCAAGCGTAAAAATGGTCGGCAAAACCAATGTAAGGAGCGTCATTTTACGTCCCAGACTTTCCATTAGAGACCAATAAAAAAGCACCATGGTTAGAACACCGAGTGCCCCTATTGACCAAAAACGGTTTTGGTCAGTTAAAAACTGGATTGCGATAAATCCAAGTGAAAGAAGTATTGATGTAACTATGAATCGGCGGCGCTTACTCATATTAGGCAGGAATCTGTTTTACTATTTCATCGGGAATATCCAAATTGGAAAAGACTTTCTGTACGTCATCAAGACTTTCTATGTCATCCAAAAATTTCAGTGCCTTTGCCGCCTCGGCAGGACTTGAAACCGTATGGAAATTCTTGGGCTTCATTTGCAGTTCTGTTTCCATAATTTCAAAGCCCTTCTCTATCAGTTTCTTGTGTACGGTCCCAAGACTCTCGGGCGCAACATAAACTTCGAGTCCGCCCTCCGTATCTTCTATGTCCTCTGCCCCGGCATCTATCAACTGAAGCATTTGATCATCGGGGTCGGTGGTTTTTTTGATAAGCATGAATCCTTTGCTTTCAAAATTAAAAGCCACCGCATTTGGGCCTGCCAGACTCCCCCCTCCCCTCTCGAAAACGTTTTTAATTTCCTGAGCGGTCCTATTTTTATTATCACTCATAACCTCAACCATTACCCCAAATCCTCCGGGGCCAAAACCTTCATAGGTTATCTCCTCCAGGTTGGCGGATTCCGTGGTAGCCTTGGCGATTGCTCTTTCGATATTTTCTTTGGGCATACTGATTGCCCGGGCTTTATCAATTTCAAACCGGAGCTTGAAATTCATATCGGGGTCGGCTCCGTTTTTTGCCGCAATCATGATGGCACGCGCCATCTTACTGAAAAGATTCCCTTTGGCAGCATCGTTTGTTGCCTTCTGACGTTTAATTGTTGCGTAGTGTGAGTGCCCGCTCATAAGTCCTCTAAGGCTCGATTATAACCAAATATTGACTGCATTGGAAGTGGCTGGACTAACCCTATTGACAAGTACTGCCTGCCATTTATACTCAAATACAGTTTAATACAATGGACACACCTGCCTCTCAGACAGCCATCAGCATGGCACTTTCGGGCGATTGGTCGGGGGCCGTGAAAGTTAACCTCGAGATAATATCAGGCTCCCCGGAGGACGTCGACGCCATCAACAGACTTGCAAGGGCTTACTGGGAACTCGGCAAGGTTACTGAAGCGCGCGAAGCCACAAAAAGAGTTCTGAAAATGGATCCCTGCAATCCTATCGCTTTAAAATGTTTTGAAAAGTGGAAATCGGTCAATAGCCCTTGCGTCCGTTTTGCAAGTCCTACCTCTAACGAAAGTTTTTTGGAGGAGCCGGGAAAAACCAGACTTGTAACTCTCCTTAACCTGGGAGACGCCAAAATTTTTGCCAACCTTGATCCGGGTGAGGAGGTCAAACTTTTTTCGCACTCGCACAGGGTCTCAATTAACACGCTGGACGGAAAGTATATAGGACGGCTTCCGGACGATTTGGCCGCAAGACTCAGAAGCTTAATAAAAGGCGGAAACAAATATCAGGTTCTAATGAAGTCCGTCGACCCGAAAGAAATAACGGTTTTTATAAGGGAACTGGAAAAAGGGCCGAACGCCCCCGATATTCCTTCATTCCCCACCGAGAAAATTGACTATGTCTCCTTTACGCCCCCGGAACTTATCCATAAGGATCCGCCCGAAACTCCGAATCTTGAAGAAACTCCCGACTGATAAAAAGGTCAGAACCGTTTTGCGAACTTTTGACCCAAATCAATTTCCAAATCAAAGTTTCCATTCTCGGTACTTACCTTGCAGGAAAATATACTGGCAACTTTTTTGACGGCCATCGGATTTGATCCGGAGACGGTACAGTCGGTGTCCGCCGCTTCCTTCTTATTTATCGAGACGACTTTCCCCCCCATTACCTCAATGATGGCTCCGACTTTATCCGCTACCCCGGGGACTCCCGTAGCATCCCCTATGGCAACCCTTAAGCTGCTGCCGGATGTGGTACCGCTTTCGAAGTTGCCGTCGGCAAAATAAATGGTCAACCGCTGAGACACGTTGCCGGCAAGAACATATCCCATCTGTGAGTCATTAAGTTTCTGCTTTACCAAAAACTGATTTTTCCCCAAATCCAGTAAATTTTTATTGCTTACGCCTACTTTCAAGGAAAATATTCCCGCCGAAATTCTGTCCCCAAAAGCAATATTGGTGGACTTTGGAAAAAATATAAAACGGAAGACCCCGAAGGAATTTGAACCTGTAAGCGCGCCGGCATCGCTGTCGCTCCATAAAACCACAGGGAACAAAAAATTCTGGGTAATTGTGGCGGACAAAAGGCTCCCGCCAAGCTTTTCGTTCACCCCGAGCTGCCAGACATTTTTGATACGCAGTTCACCGTAATTCCCGGCAACTTCCACCTGAGTGTCCCCGGGAATAACCAATGTAGTCAGTTCCGTGAGTTTCGGATCCAGTACTGATACAGCCACGTCACCGTTTTCCAAACGGAATGCAAATGCAAATTTATTCTCCCCGTCCCAATATTTTGTGCTAAGTTTGATAAAGGCAAAAATTCCCAATATCAATATAATCGGCAAGATAACTTTTAGAAGTATTCCGGACAACCTCACGGTCTTTCTTCTTTTTTCGATTAGTGCACGGCGTCGGGCAGAACGCATAATAAAAAATAAACTACCTACTGTGTGACGATCTTAAACTCCTGATCAAGTCATTTATTTCGTCTCTCCTTTTTCCGCGGCTGGCAAGGACACCGCGGATAATTTGCAGGGCAGCCTCAAATTCGGGTTGAACGATTTTATCAACCCTAAGCGTTTTCAGTTTTTCCCAATCCTCATCCCTGTGGGCTCTGGAAATAATTTTGACGTCCGGCGCAACGGTCTGTACATAAGTTATGAGGGTTTCCTGAACCACCCTGTCAGGGATTGCCAGGATAATGGCTTTGGCTCCCCTGACTCCGACCGCCTCAAGCACTTCCGGTTCCGTGGGGTCCCCGTAGATAACCGTTACCCCGGCATCCTTCAACTCCTGGACGACTTTTTGGTTATAATCGACAACGACAAAAGGGATTCCGTATTCTTTCAGTGCTTTCCCCACCCAGCTCCCTACCCTGCCGTATCCGCAAATAATTATATGATTTTCAAAAATGCTCACATCCGTGTCGTGCCTTTCCCCGCTCATAAACAGTTTGGATAGGCTAGGATATTTTGCAGTCAAAAGTTTCATTTTCCGCCAAAATGGAACAATTGACTTATATAGAATTGGGGAAAGAATCAGAGTCAGAAGAGTAACGGCAATACCGATTGAGGTTTCTTCGGGGCTTAATATTTTTAGAGCCAAAGAAGCGGAAAAAATAACAAACGCGAATTCTCCGACCTGGGCCAACCCGAAACTGTTGGCTATCCCGGTTTTCCCTTTATACCCGAAGGCCGAACTGACAATAAATGTAACCAGAATCTTTAGGGTTATGACTATGAACGTCAAAACTAAAATCAGTCCGAACTTGGAAATAACTACCGCAGGGGCAACCAAAAATCCTAAAGTTACGAAGAAAAGCGCAACAAAAAGGTCTCTCAAGGGACGCATTTCGGCAAAAATCGCATGGTGTTCTTGCGACTCGGAAATTACCACCCCCGCCAAGAATGCCCCCAGTGCGGGCGAAATCCCGAAAAGGGATGTTACGGCAGCAGTTCCCAAGGCGAATGCGATTGAGGCTAAAAGCAGCAGTTCTCTTGAATTTGTTCCGGCCAGAATATGGATAAAATAAGGAACAACCTTTTTACCTAGTAGGACTACCCCCAAAATAACCAATATCACCTTTACTGCCGAGAGAACCACTCCGCCCACCCAGTCCCCGCCCGTTGCGGCTAAAAAAGGCAATGCCACCATCATAGGTATTACCGCGAGATCCTGAACAAGGAGCCACCCAATCATGATTTCCCCGTGCATCGTATCCGTCTCTCCCCTATCTGCGAGGATTTTGACAAGAACGGCGGTTGAGGAAACCGAAAAACCAAGTGAAAGAACCAGAGAAACGGCTGGTGAAAATCCGAATAAATAGAGGGTTATATAACTGAAAAGAGTAACCAAGACAATCTGGATCAGACCTCCAAAAACGGCAATCCGCAGATATCTGGAAAGCCTTTTGAAAGAAAGCTCAACCCCGATTGAAAAAAGTAAAAGGATTATTCCGACCTCGGCCAGGCCCGAAACTTCCTTTAAGCCCGGTGGCAAAATTGCACCAACGACAATCCCTGCGATAATGTATCCCACAAGTCCCGGAGCCTTAATGACTTTGGCCAGAAATCCCCCGGCAACTGCAGAGACAACTACAAAAAAAAGCCCTAGGGTCAGATCCATACATTCAGTTTAGATTCTAGCCAGTCTTGTGTAAAGTGGATGTGAAATTATATACTTGGATAGTTATATGCCCATTTTACTTCTTACATTTTCCCTCTCTTTAATGTTTTTGATCATTTCTGCCAACTTTCTTTTAAAGTTCATCGAAAAATTCTCAAAACGGATTAAAATTTCACCCTTAATTATCGGCGCTACCTTAATTGCCATAGGAACGTCCCTTCCCGAAACTTTTGTAGCCGTTTCCTCGGTTGCCCAAAATGCAGCCGATATTTCCTATGGAGATATATTAGGTTCAAATATCGCCAATATTTGCCTCGTTTTGGGACTTGGGATTCTTCTTTTCCCCGTAAGGGTCGGGACCGAAAAGACGCAAAGGAATAATATTATTATGCTTCTTACTACCGCTTATTTTATAGGGGTACTGCTTGCTCCGCCTGAGTGGCGTAAGACTCTGGGCGTATTTCCAGTTTTATTCTATATAGTTTTTCTGATTATCGAAATTATCTGGGGCGAAATCGGACGCTTTAAGGAGGACAAAAAAGCTCTTGCCAAAATGCCCTCCTCGAGAGGTTCAACGGCGTTATATTTGGTAGGCATCCTGGCATCCATGGGAGGGCTTTTGATTTCAAGCCACTTTTTGGTAAGTTCCGTCATATCTCTTTCTAAAGCGTTTAACATAAGTGAGGCGATAATCGGGCTTTCCATAGTTGCAATCGGCACTTCTCTTCCGGAACTGGCCACAACTATCGTATCCGGAATCGATAAAGACTGGAAGCTTCTTTATGGGGACATTCAGGGAAGCAATATTTACAACCTTTCCATAATCGCGGCGTTTTTACTCACTTTCAGCAATACCGATTATCAAATATCACCCGCCACCTTAATCGTTTTATCAATATCCACGATTTCCATTATTTACCTGAGTTATAAATACGAGGGCTCGCACATCCCCCGCTACTACGGCTTGGGATACCTTGCCCTTTATGTTTTTTATATATTGAGGATTTACAATGTCTAGCCGGGGAAGTTGCTTTCCAAAACCTCCTTCAGGTCTTCGGGCAGTTCGGATTTGAATTCCACCTCTCTACCGGTTGCCGGATGGGCAAATTTTATGGATGCCGCATGCAAAAATAGCCTTGGGCACCACTTTCTGTCGTTCCTGGCTGTTTTTCGGCCGGCATAGAATTCATCGGCTACGATTGCGTGCCCGATATGTTTGGCATGAACTCGAATTTGGTGGGTTCTTCCCGTTTTTGGATAAAACTCGACCAAACTGTGTCCCCCGTTTTCACCCGGATAAAATTTCAGGACTTTATAAAAAGTCTGCGACTCCCTCCCCCCGGCGATAACTCCGAATCTGTCCCTTCTCCAGGGCAGCCTGCCGATGGTTTCTTTGATTTCTCCCGTACCTTCAAGTTTTCCGTGCAAAAGACCAATATATGTTTTTTCGACTTTCCTACTCTTAAATTCCGATTGAAGTTTTTCAAATGCCTCTTTGGTTTTTGCCACTATAACAATTCCGCTGGTCTCCTTATCAAGCCTGTGCACTACCCCATTCCTTAAAGGCCGGTCTTCCTTCAGGGGGTAGTCAAAACCTGTCCGGATCCATGTTTGGAGTACGGGCTGGGTGGTTACGGTATCGGCGTCATTGGTAATCCAGCCGCTGGGTTTATCGACAACAAAGAAGGATTCATCCTGAAAAATAATTTTAGGCTCCATTTGGGGTTATTTTTCGCGCTTCGCGGCATCCTTGGTACAAAGGGTTGCTTCAGGGAAAGCCATGAGCCGGGCCGTATCAATCATTTGCCCGCACTCCTCACAAATCCCGTATTTCCCTATTTTAATCCTGGTCAAAGCTTTTCTGACGCTGACAATGCTTCTGGAAATTTCTTTCTTGATGGCCGAGGTTCTTGCGTGTCCGAATTGTTCATCTGCCTCAATATCCGCGGCTGCATTATCGTCAACCCTGGAAGGATCGGTAAAGGGGTCCTCTTTGGAAATTTCCTTCTTCCTCTTTTCCAAAGTATGAAGTCTGGCAGTCAAAAAATGCGAAACGGGTACCAGGACGGTGGACGGAAATCTTAAGTTTCGTTCCTTTTTTTTCATTTTTTTACTCTTGCCAGGTTAAACAGTAACAAAAAACTGACCAAAGCCGTTATTCCTGAAATTAGTGCCTCCCCTTGGCCGACAAAGGATATCACAGTAACTTTGGTCATAGCAATAGCCGTTCGGATCAAGAAAAATATTACGGCAACGGTAAGACCGGCAAAACCGATCTTGCCCGAGCGGTACCATGTAAAACCCTTATAATGCGTGTCAAGATAGTAAGAAATAAAAAGCATAATAAGTATCACGATAAAAGCCAGGAAAGAACTGAAGGAGGATCTCGCTCCGGAATCTCTTAAAAAGACTAACGCCAGCCAGGGCAGGAATGAAATGATAAAAGCTTCCAGGGTCTCGTAAAATTTTACCCTGAACCGGAGTACGGCAAATAATAAGCCAAGAAGTCCTCCGGCTATCCATGCCCAGAAAAACCAGCCTGGGGAAAAATTGACGGCAATTACCCAGCCAACGGCGCTCCCCACCAAAATATAGGAGGCTGATCTGAAAATAATTTCGCCCGCATAGTCCTCCTTAAGGCGCTTCCAAAAAAGGAACAGGAAAGCAAAAAGACCGAGAGCGGATACGGCCAAAGTTATCAGCATTAAATGATTATACCCCACTTCCCTGGATTTTTATGTGAAAAGCGTTTATTATTACTTCTTAGTATGCTAGAAACCCCACATGTCTTTATAGGCGCAGCCATCGCCTCCAAAATCCCGGATCCTTTTATCGCTGTTCCCCTTGCCTTTGCCAGCCATTTCCTTTTTGAGATGATTCCGCACTGGAATCCGCATCTTAACTCCGAGACACAAAAATACGGCCGGCCCACAAGAAGAAGCACTGCCATCACCGCGGTTGACTCCACCCTAGCTCTTGTCTCCGGGTCATTTATTGCCTACCAGGCTCTTCCCAATACCGGTCAAGCTCTTCTTATACTCGCCTGCTGCTTTGCCGCGGTACTTCCCGATGTATTGGAAGGCCCGTATTTTTTCCTGAAGCTCAGGACCAAATGGATTAAAAAGTGGATTGCTTTTCAAAAGTCGCTTCAAAACGACACAACCCCCTTTTGGGGGCTTCTGACCCAGGCTGCAACCGTCCTTGCGGTCATATTTTGGCTACGAAATCAATAAATTCAGCTTCGTTTGTGTTAAAATACATCGACAAGCCGAGGTGGCGGAATGGCAGACGCGTAGGTCTCAAAAACCTATGGGGCCTTAAACCTCATGTGGGTTCGACTCCCACCCTCGGCACAAAACTTTTGTACGTCTGTTATACTCAGATTATGGCACCGATTAATCTTGTAAAAATTCTTAGAAAATACACATCGGGCTGGGTCGTTATCTCCAAAGACAACACGAGAGTGTTGGCTCATGGCAAAAAATTCGAGGATGTCGCGAATAAGGTCGAGGATGGCTACATCCTAAAGGCTAATAAAAATTATTCCAATTATGTCGGCTGACAAGCAGCTTTATGAAAGCCCAATCAAAATTCCCTATCGAAAACTCCCACAACTACTCGGAAAGGGGATCGATTGGCCATTAATCGACATCGGTTTAAAGTATAAAACCAAAACAATAGCACCCAAGATGTTAGCCTTGGTGGATTCGGGAGCAAGCGACTCAATACTTGACCCACAGATCGCCAAATATTTGGGGTTCGATCTTGATAAATTGCCGAAAATTCCAGGAGGAACTTCGGCGAGCGGAAAATACTTCTACAGAATACTACCAGAACCTGTCGAGATGGAAATTTACGGTAGAAAATTTACAGGAAGCTTCATAGTTATAGATAGTCCCGATCAGATGTGGAGTTGTATACTAGGCCACAACTCGATATTTCGACTCTCTAAAATTACATTTAACACGCACAAAAAATACTTTGAGGTCGGTTTAAGGTGTGATATCAACTAGCTTTTATATACTTATTTTGAATGCTTTGTCTCCCGCCCAAAGAACTTTATCCTGTCCCCCTTGAAGTGGAGGGGAACACTTTTAAGAGGTCCGTTCCTGTGTTTGGCGATATCAAGCATCATGTTTTCGCTGTTTTCTTCATCCTCTCTCCATAAAAACATCACAACATCCGCATCCTGTTCAATACTGCCCGAGTCCCTCAGGTCCGAAAGCTGGGGCTTTTTGCCTCCCCGGGTTTCCACTGCCCTGCTTAGTTGGGAAAGGGCGAGAACAGGAACCTTAAGCTCTCTGGCTAAATTTTTGAGTCCCTGGGAAATTTCGGAAACCTCCTGGACCCTGTTTTCAAGCTGCCGGCTCCGGGCAAGCTGCAGATAGTCGACAACGATAAGGTCAACCCCTCTTTCCACCTGGAGACGGCGGGCTTTGGTGCGCATTTCCAAAATGGATAAAGCCGGTGTGTCGTCAATAAAAATAGGGGCTTCGGCCAGCTCCCCCATCGCGTTACTCAACTTCGTAAAATCATCTTCCGAAAGCTTGCCGGTTTTTAGCTTCCAGGCATCGATATCCGCCTGGGCTACAAGAAGCCTGTCCACAAGCTCTTCCCTGCTCATTTCGAGCGAGAAAAATCCCACGGGACGCTTCAGCTCCACCGCCACATATTGTGCAATGTTTGTTGCAAGCGAGGTCTTTCCCACTCCGGGGCGGGCTGCCAAAATCAATAAGTTTGATTGCTGAAGCCCCGCCAGGGCATCATCCAGGTCGGCAAATCCGGTGGGTACCCCGCGTATCCCGGCACCCGATTTGTGAAGCTCATCCAGGCGGTCAAAGCTCTCCGCCAGGGTATCTTTTACCGAAACGAATGTTTTACTCAGGGACTTCTGGCTCAAAGAGAAAATTTCACTTTCAGCCCGGTCCAAGGCCTCCCCCGCCGCCAGTGACTCATCCATTGAAACTTCGACAAGGCGGGAGGCGGCAGACATGAGGGCCCTTTTCGTGGCGGTATCTTTGACTATTTTTCCGTAGTGCTCAACGTGTGCGGCGGTAGGAACTTTATTGGCCAAATCTGCAAGAAATGACGAACTTCCGGCACTTTTAAGTATTTTTCTTTTCTTGAGCTTTTCAGTTACCGTCAGAACGTCAATTGGGGTTCTGTCTTCGTAAAGTTCGAGACAGGCTTGGTAAATTTCTTTAAGTCTTTCGTCGTAAAAATCCTCGGGAAAGAGAAATTCGGCAACGGCGATGACCGCGTCTTTGTCGATAAGCATCGCACCCAGAACGCTTTCTTCTGCTTCCTGGGAGTGAGGCGGGACGCGTGGTTGGTTGGTTTGTGCTGCCATAGATACTTATATAAACTCGTTTAGGCAGTATGTAAAGGGGTCTTACCTTTTTTCCAAAACAATAACCTTAGAACCTTGATTATCCAGGATGTCTTCGCGCTTGATCGTCAACTTGGGCAAATTTTCCACAGTCATTCCTATTTCTTTTAAAAACGGCTCAACGGGTTCAATCCCCCCAAATGTTTGGGGACTGAGCCCCGGTACGGAGTAATGCATGGGAATGGTAAAGTACGGGTCGATTTTCCCTACTATTTCGGTAGCCTCCTTGGGGCCGATTGTAAAAACCCCTCCTACAGGAATCATCAAAACGTCGATAGATCCCATTTCGTTTACAAGGTCGTCGCTAAGCGCGTGTCCCAAATCCCCCAGGTGGGCAAGTCTTAGCCCGTCCGCTTCTATCACAAAAACCGTATTTTTTCCTCTTTCTGCCCCCTGTTTAGCATCATGAAACGAAGGGTACCCGACAATGGAAACTCCCATAACTTCGTATTCACCCGGCCCCTCAAGAACTTTTTTGACGCCTGTTATTTTATCTGCGGCGTCATGGTCGTGATGGGCATGAGAGACAGTTACTATTTCTCCTTCAACGCCTGAATACTTAAGTCCCACCATCTTGGGATCAAACGGATCAGTAATAACTGTTGCCGTTTTGGTTTTGATTTTGAAAGAAGAATGTCCTAAATATGTAATGTCCATTTCTTTTAGCACTCTATCAAATCGGAAGTCTTCTGGCAAGACTATTTTTGGTCAACATTGACTTATATAGATTGATCTATTATATTGTTCCTCGTGAGACGCGAACTTATCTGGGTCGTTGTTATCGGAATCACTTTCGGACTTATCATAGCCTTCGGGGTATGGAGAGTTAACTCATCACTCGAAGGACCAAAATCCGACGGTCCGACTCCGACACCCGATTCTCAAAATTCTGAGGTTGAATTTAAAATTACGCTAAGTGCTCCCGAGAATAACGATGTTGTTACTGTTTCACCCGTGACGGTATCGGGAATAACAAAGCCTCTTACCTGGATAGTTGCTTCTGGAGAGGCAGAAGACTATATCTTACAAAGCGACGACAAAGGAATTTTTACGCAGGACGTAGCTCTTGAACCCGGTATTAATAGAATCGGAATTGCTGCTTTTGATCCGGCAGGCTCCCAAAGCGTTCAAAAAGTATTGGTTGTCTACTCCTCGGTGTTTCAACTCAAAACCGCCACATCCCCCCTGCAGGATGCAGCCTCGGGAAGCTCCGCAATCAGGGAAAAAGTCGCCCAAAAAGTGGCGGCTGCCATGGACCAGCCCAAAGCCTACCTTGGCGTAGTCACGGATATCACAAGCTCGACAATCCAAATAAAAAATCCCGAGAGTCAAATTGAGCAAATCGCAATAGGCACGGACGGGATTAGTGTCGTCAATGCCAAGGGAACAACCAGTAAAGCGGTAAAGCTTTCCGATATTGCGATAGGAGACTTTATAGTGGCCATGGGATATGTAAACGGAGATGGCGTTCTTAAGGCCCAGAGAATTCTTATCACGGACCCTCTCGAAGATTCGGGCCTCAAGGCTTTTATAGGTAAAGTGGTCAAAACTACGGTTAAAACCATTACTGTCACCGATGCGGCAAAGGGTGAAGAAAGCATAATTACTCCGGGCAAAAACACGGTTATTAAAACCTTCGCGGGCGGCAAAACGGTAAGCGTAAAAATGGCGTCAATCGAAACGGATGATCTTATTATTTATGTTATGGACACTTCAGGCACATCTCCTTTCGTCCGGTCAATCTTCGGTATTTGACATTACTGATTTAAGAGATATAATACTATCCTATAGCCTCTCGTTCCTTGCTCACCTACTTGGGTGAGCAACGACCGGGAGGTTTTTTGTTGCGCTCAAACTGATATAATTAATTATCATGCAAAAAGGTCCTGTTACACCAAAGGGGTTCGGGGATATTATGCCCCGGGAGGCCGTGAGCAGGCGTTTAATGATAAACGCCATTGTTCCCGTGCTTGAAAAGTACGGTTTTTCTCCCCTGGAAACCCCTACCGTCGAATTCGCCGAAACTCTTCTGGGAAAGTACGGGGAAGAAGAAAAACTGATTTATCAATTTGAGGATAAAGGTGGAAGAAATCTTGCCCTAAGGTACGACTTAACCGTTCCCCTGGCCCGCTTTGTGGCCAATAACCTGGGACTTCTTAACCCGACCTTTTCAAGGTATCAAATAGGCCAGGTATTCCGCGGGGAAAATCCCCAAAAAGGCAGGCGCCGGGAGTTTACCCAGTTTGATTTTGACACGGTTGGGTCATCCGACTACACCGAGGACGTCAAAGTAATTTCGGCGGTTATCGAATCTGCCCGTGCAATAGGTCTAACGGACGCCATAGTTCAAATCAACGACAGGGAGCTTTTTGATGCGGCGGGCTTTTCCAAAGAAGCGGTAATTGCCATAGACAAGATTGATAAAATAGGACGCGACGGCGTAGTCGCTCTTTTGAAGGAAATTGATATCGAAAAAGCTGAGGGAATGTTCGCCTCACTGGAAAAGGCGGAGAAAACGGCAAGACTCAAAGACATTTTTGCCGGGCTTGAAAAAGCGGGGTTTGCCGAAGGGAAAGACTTTACTTTCAATCCCTTCCTGGCGCGCGGATTAAACTATTACACCTCAACCATATTTGAGCTTAAACTGGATAAATCCCCCGGGGGGCTTTCGGTGGGCGGAGGAGGAAGATATGATAATTTAATCGGTATGTTTGCGGGACGCGAAATTCCGGCTGTCGGTTTTTCGTTTGGAATAGACCGAATTATCGACCTTTTACCTGAATCATGAACCCTCACAGACTTAAGGCTTATTTTTACCTGATAGTAGTTACGGTTATCTGGGGCTTGGCGGAACCCGTAATAAAATATACTTTAGGCGGAATTCCCCCGCTTCTTTTTTTGGTTTACCGCTTCGGTCTTTCGGCTTTTTTGGCAATAATTATTTTTGCCGTTACGGGTGTAAAATTTCCTAAAGACAAAAAGGTAATATTTGAACTCTTTTTGTATGGTTTTATTGCAACTCTTTCTTTGGTCTTGCTTTTTTTTGGCCTGGAAAAAACCACTGTGCTTGACGCCGTTTTAATTAATCTTATAAATCCGCTGATTATTTCCGCAGCCGGGGTCTATTTTTTAAGGGAACGTATTACAAAAAGGGAAAAATTCGGGATGACGGTTGCGCTTCTGGGAACGGTTATTACCGTTGCCGAACCTTTAATACAAAACGGGGACGGGTTTACCAGGCTTTCCGGAAATATCCTGATATTTTTCTATCTTCTGGCCACGGCCGCAAGCGCCGTACTTGCTAAAAAGCTGCTTAAGGCCGAGGTTAATCCTCTTTTTTTGACCAACTTCTTTTTCATTCTCGGCTTTGCGGTTCTTCTGCCTTTTGCCTTGCCGAAATACGCTTTATCAAATCTTTCCGGCATTCCCCTTTCTTATCATCTTGGTGTGATATTCATGGCGCTAGTCTCGGGGTCTTTCGCTTACTATCTTTCCAATAAGGCCCAAAAAACCATTGAAATCAGCGAAGCTTCCGTATTCTCCTATTTATACCCGGTAATCGCCGCTCCGATAGCGGTAATCTGGCTTAAAGAAAAAATAACGCCTATGTTGATCTTGGGAGCCGTCATCATAACCGTCGGGGTAGTAATTGCCGAATTGAAGAAAAGGCAGTATAATTGAGCGTCATGAAAGCCAAAATTCACCCCACATGGTTTCCTGAGGCTAAAGTGATTTGTGCCTGTGGAAATACTTTTACGACCGGTGCAACCGTGCCGGAGATTCGTATTGAAGTTTGCTACGACTGCCATCCTTTTTACACAGGTACTATGAAGTTTCTTGATACTGCCGGCCGGGTTGACGCATTTAAGGCTAAAATGAAGGGTACCGTAAAACACGTCACCAAAACCGAGAAAAGGAAAGCCAAAAAGCTCAAGAAACTCCAGGAGGAAGCAGCCAGGCCGGAATCGCTTTCCGAACTCCGTTCACAAGCTTAATTTTCGATTACCAATTTTGAATTTACAATGGAAAACCAGACCGCATACCTAGAAATCCGGGGGGCTACGGGCGGAGATGAAGCCAAATTGTGGGGAGCCGATCTTCTCCGCATGTATATCCGCTTTGCCCAAAAGAAGGGATGGAAGCTACTGCAAATTTCCGAAAACACGATTAAAATAACAGGGCAAGGAGTTTTTGACAGCCTCAAAAACGAGTCGGGTGTCCACAGAGTCCAAAGAGTCCCCACAACTGAAAAAAGGGGCCGGATTCATACTTCAACTGCCACTATCGTGGTCCTGCCCGAAATCAAAGAAACCGAGATTCAAATCAGTCCGAACGACCTTGAGTGGAGTTTCACCACGGGCGGAGGCCACGGAGGCCAAAACGTAAACAAGGTTTCAACTGCCGTCAGACTTGTCCATAAACCCACCGGTACCGTCGCAGAAGCCCGCGAGGAGAGGTTCCAGGAGCAAAACAGGCAAATAGCGCTTTCTCTTCTAAGGTCCCGTCTTTGGGAGCGCATGGAAGCCGAGAAAATGCGGGAAGTCGCAGGTTACAGAAGCGTGATAGGGCGAGGCATGAGGGCCGAGAAAATCCGCACCTATAACTTTCCCCAGGACCGGGTTACCGACCATAGAATCGGGAAAAATTGGGGAAAACTTGAAAATATTATGGATGGCGACCTGGATAAGATTATCGAGTTAACCAAAAACCTTCAGGCTTGACTTTCTCCCTCTTGTAGCGTATTATAGGTTTAGTTCTTACGAATTCACCAATCGGGCTTAACCCGAAATCCAATTTAAGGAGAATCGAATGGACAACACCGTTAAGATCGTAGATATGGAATACCATCCTCATAGCGAGGATGCAGAGATTCCCGAGTCTGACGGAATGGGAATTTCACTGGGGGTTGATGTAAATATAGCAATTTTAATTATTAAGTTTGCGGTTGTTCTGGGCATTATAGCCATAGGGATGGTTTTATACCAGTCAATTTTCCCATAATGCCCCCCAAGCGTGACTTGGCATCAAACAATTTTTCATCGATGCCCAAGTCACGCTTTTTTCTTTCCCGTTTTTGACACATCGCAATTTGTAATGATGTAAGCCATTTATGAACGAACGGGTTAACCCAAACCTCAGGGAAATAAAGTTCTGTAGAGAAGGAAAGGCTGAAAGCATCAAGCGAGGTTTTGCCGTATCCATAAACTTCCGGCCGATCCGAAAGTTTCCTTTTTCCGCCCCATCGTACTGGGACTTTTTGACTAACCTACTCCGGGGATTGCGAAAGAGTCACTCTGATGTTACTTGTTTCACCGTTTCTCCATATGTCCAGGCTTAAGCTGTCTCCGGGTTTTTTACCCGAAACCAGGGATCCCAAGCCCCCCGAGGCGTCATTTAAGGCATTGCCGTCAATTTTAAATATTATGTCCCCAATAAGTACTCCCGCCTGATCCGCCGGGGAGCCTGCTATAACGTTTACCACATAAGCCCCCTGCGGAACCTGATTAAGAAGGGCAATCTGGGTAGTCAGCATCTGGTATTCAACTCCGAGGTAAGCCTTCGCCGGAAAACCGCCCAGAGCTTTATACTGGTTTAGGGCGTCTTTTACTGTATTAACCGGAATGGAAAAGGCTATATTATTGGCCCCCTGGGCAACAGCCACGTTAATCCCGATTACTTGGCCGGAAACGTTAAGAAGCGGGCCGCCGCTATTGCCTGGGTTTATGGCCGCATCCGTTTGAATTACGTTATCAAGGCGCTCAACGTACCCTTGTAAACTGTTGCCGGCGCTAATTCCGCGGCCAAGGCCTGAAATTACCCCCGTTGTGACGGTATTTCTAAACTCCCCCAGTGCGGTACCAATCGCAATCACGAACTGTCCCACCTCAAGATTTGACGAATCCCCCAGCTCAATGGGTTTGAGGCCGGTGGTTGCGATTTTAATCACTGCGATGTCGTTACCCGGATCCTTGCTAATTTGGGTTACGTCATAGGTCTTGCCGTCCGAGGTCGAAACCTTGTAGGAAAGAGATGTGTCTGCAACTACGTGTTTATTGGTAACGATCAACCCGTCGGAAGAAACGATAAATCCGCTTCCGATATCCTGCTGGGTGCCCCCTTGAGTCCCTTGAGTGAATCCGCCGAAAGGAGAAAACTGAATTACCTGTCGCTTCGGAGTTTGAGCGGAAACCGTCACAACCGATGGTCCGACGTTTTTAACAACGTCTATAACCTCGCTGTTTTCGTTTACGACGGTCTTACTTAAGTTCAGACGTGCGGCTCTGGGGAAAAGAACATCGAGAGGCTTAAACTCAAAAAGTCTGTCGGCAATTGCGCCTGAAGTAACGGCCACAACCACGACTATCAAAACGGCTAATCCGAGCAGTAATTTTTTAAAAGCTGATTTTTCCATTTTTCGTAACTTCAGACGTGTTTTGGTTTTTTTCTAAAACTTCCTGAATATGCTGCTTATTAAAGTTTACCAGCCTTAGGCAAGCCCTCGGTTACTCGAAGAGCTTGACTGCCGCTTCCAGCTGGGCATCTACCGTAGCGTCTTCATTGGCTATCTCCACGTCCGGAATAAGTCCCTTTTCGTGTACCCACGTTCCGTTCGGCGTCAACCATTTTGCGGTCGTAACGTGGAGCCCGCTGCCTCCGGAAATATTAACCGGCTCCTGAATGGTTCCCTTCCCGAAGCTTTTATCCCCCACAAGCTTTATCCCCCGGTTATCGCGAAGCGCACCGGCCAAAATTTCTGAAGCGGAAGCGCTTCCTCCGTTAACCAGAACAACAACTTTGTAGTCCTTAAGCCTGGGAAGCTTATCCGATTTAAATTCCTGTCTTATTCCGTCTCCGTTTTCCTGTATCACCACGGTAGTATCTATCGGCACAAAATCCGAAGCAATCTCAACGGCAGATTGGAGATATCCCCCGGGGTTATTTCTAAGATCAATTATAATTCCCTTACATGCTACTTTTTGCGTCTGACACTTGTCGGTTATCTCCCTTACCACCTTGTCCCATTCCCCCGGAGTTGCCGAGTCAAATTTTGCGATTTTTACATTGGCAATCGTGGAACCCGTTCCGACCCAGGAAAGAATAACCGAAGGAATATCAAGCTTTACGCGGGTCAGATCAACCACGATTGGTGCGGGGATGCCTTCACGGACAAGGGTCAATGTAACCACTGTCCCGGCCGGACCTCTTATATAATCAACTGCCTGCGATAAACCCAGATTTGACGAGTCAACGTCTACTTGCTTTTTCAGATCGGTAATGTGGGCAATATAGTCCCCCGGTTTGACTCCGGCTTTTTCCGCGGGAGAGCCAGGGAGGGGTGAAACTACCGCCAGATGTGTGTTTTTGTAGCCTATCTCGATCCCAACCCCCTCAAAGGAACCGCTCAGATCGTCATTAACGATTTTGTTCTGCGACGGAGGCAGGTACATTGTGTAGGGATCCCCAACGGCAGAAACCATGCCGGATATTGCCCCATAAACCAATTGCGACGGAATTAATTTCGATTTATCAAAGTATTTCTCACTAAGGACGTCCCAGATCTGCCAGAAAAGCGAAAAGTCCACATTTTTCTCCGGTGGAAGCGTCCTTGAAATATTAACCTGAAGAGCTTTTGTCACCTCGGCTTTATATCCTTGAACTCCCAATCTGTAACCGCCCGCAAAAACGGCAACAGCAAACACCAAAATCAGTATAAAATTCCGGGCTTTGGAAAACCCCACCTTAATACGCATACAAAAGATCATACCGAGAAACAAAGGCTAACTCAAGTCTTAAATTCTGGGGGTGTAAGGAAGAAGGCCAAGATGTCTTGCTCGTTTGATGGCCACGCTGATTCTTCTTTGATGCTTGGCGCAAATGCCGGTTCTTGCCTTACCCAATACTTTGGCGCGGTCACTCATGTAGTTTGCTAAAGATTCGGCGTCTTTGTAATCGGGAGAGGTCTTGCTTTTGCAAAAAGGGCAATTTACGGGAACCGCTTCTTCTTTAATTACCCTTCTTCTTCTTTTTTTGTCTTTCTTTGCCATAGTCAATCGTTAAAAGGGTATATCCTCCTCGGCAGGTTCCTCAACTTCTTCTTTCTTATCTTCCTTCTTTTTTCCCTTAACCGCTTTAGCCTTCGCATCGGAATCGCCGGCTTTGGTTTGCCGAGGTTCCGGGACGGCTTCCGGAATTTCTATTCCCGCATCGGGTATCGCCATTTCCCCTTCTTCGGGAAAATCGCTCTTTTTATCCAAAATCACCATGTCGCTAATTACCACTTCGGTTCTTTGTTTTTGGGCTCCGTCAGTTCCCTGCCAGCTCCTGGTGGAAAGACGGCCCTCCACGTAAACCTTTCTGCCTTTTTTGAGAAGCTGCGCGCAGATTTCGGCCAGTTTATTCCAAGCAACAACATTGTGAAACTCCACATCTTCCTTCTTTTCTCCGTCTACAGTCCAGCTTCTGTTGGTGGCAACCCCGAAAGTGCAAACCGCCGTTCCTTGGGGCGTGTAGCGCATTTCAGGATCCCTTGTAAGGTTCCCTATAAGCATTACTTTGTTTAAACTTCGTGCCATTATTTGTCTTTTCTAATCAGCAAAAACCTTATCAGGTCCGGGTCAGTCCTCAGTTTATCATTTAACGCTTTTACGCTCTTTGGGTCAAGTTCAAGCTCGAAATAAAGATAGAGTCCGGTTTCGCTTTTGCCCAATTTGTAGGCCAATTCCTTTACTCCCCACTCTTTGGACTCGGCCACGGCTCCTTTAAAAATCTTAAGGGTTTTCTCCAAAGTTTCAACTACCTTTTTCTTTTTGACGGCTCCCGATTTGCCGTCCAAAACCAAAGTCAGTTCGTATTTATTCATCGCCTGCAATTATAAATTAGAAATCGGTAATAAGCAATCAGGGTTTGAGGCTAGGTTCCTATTTTAAATTCCACCACATCTCCGTCTTTTATGGTGTAATCCCGCCCTTCAGAACGGACTTTGCCAAGCTCGCGGCAGATCTTCCAACCGCCGTTCCCGACAAAATCGGTGAAGGTAACCACATCGGCTTTGATGAACTTTTTAATGAAATCGGTGTGGATTACCCCTGCGGCTTCCTGGGCATTAATGCCATCCTTGATGGTCCATGCCCTGACCTCTTTTTCTCCCGCGGTAAGAAAAGTGATCAGCCCGAGGGTGGCAAAGGCTTTTTGAATCAGTCTTTCAAGACCCGATCCTGTAATCCCGAGGTCTTTCATGTAAATTTTTTGATCTTCTTCGGAAAGTTCCGAAAGTTCGGATTCTGTTTTGGCACAGATTGCCACAATCTGGTTTTTATCAACCTTCAACTCCTCCGCATATTTAGCTTCCAAATTGTCCACGTCCCCCAGGGAACTTTCATCAACATTTAAAACGATGAGTATCGGTTTGGCTGTAAGAAGACTTAAACTTTTGGCTATTTTTTCTTCTTCCTCGGTTAACGCAACGTCCCTGGCCGGGGTCCCCTTTTGAAGTTCGTTTTTCAGTCTTGTCACAACTTCCCACCATTTAACCAGTTCTTTATCCGGAGTATTCCCCGGATCCTTCTGTTTTTCAAGGGTCTGAAAGTCGGCAAGAGTCAACTCCGTTTCCACAACCTCAAAATCGGTTTTGGGATCAGCCACTCCCTGTTTGATTATATCGGGGTCGGAAAATGCGCGGACTACGTGGCAAATTGCGGAAGTTTCCCTTATATGACTCAAGAACTTATTCCCAAGTCCTTCCCCTTTACTTGCTCCGGCAATAAGACCTGCAATATCAACAAACTCGACGGTAGCGGGAATTTCGGGGGGAAGGTTTGCCATATTCTCGGCCTTTTTTGTAACTTCGGCAAGCTTTCCCAGACGCCCGTCCGGAACCGGAATCACACCAATATTCGGCTCAATCGTTGCGAACGGAAAATTTGCAACATAGGCTTGCTGGCGCTTTAAAAGCGCGTTAAAAAGGGTAGACTTTCCAACATTCGGAAGACCCACTATGCCGCACGAGATATTCATGAGCGTATTTTAGCATTTATAACTCAAAATCCAGAACCAAAGGTAAATGGTCAGAAACATCCTTATCGAGGACTTTAAAATTATTTACTTTAAGATTCGGACTTACAAACACATAATCAACAACATTTCTTCTGTTGCCACTTAGTTCATTAGACGACGGTCTTGTGGATTTGACTTTGAATCTGTCTATTAAATTCGTAAAATCTTTTTCAAAAACCTTAATTGATGGTGTTTCCGGAAACAAATTAAAGTCTCCACAAACAATCACATTACCCTTAAATGAAGAGGCATAATTAAGAATCTTTTTACACGCTTCAAATGTTTTATCGTTTCCTTTTTTGTCTCTGGTCCAAATCCCGTGGTAATTAATTATTCTTAAAGATTTACCACCATCTACTAATATATCGGTTATTAAAATTGCTCTTTCCTGTTCGTTAGGCCATTTTTCTTCTCGACTGGGATTGTAAGAAAAATCCCCCTCCAAAAATATACTACTAGCTTCTGATATTTTAAATTTAGATTTGGTATAGTTCCCCATTTCTAGAAACCCTTTCGGGTCGAAATGGAAATTCCCCTGTCCATGAAAATCCTTCATCTTAATTTCCCCAAAAACATTTGTGGGGCCAAAAAAACTATATTTCAAATCACCCGTCCCCTCATCAATTGTGTCTTTGGAAATAAATTCTTTATCAACACCATCAACCAAACCCCTAGTTACCTCTTGAAAACAAGCAATATCAGGGCATTCCTCTTTCAAATAACCAGCTAGTTTTGGATTGTTTGGCTCAAACAAGGCTGCATTAAGAGTGATTAATTTCATTGGCTCAATTTTAATCCATCATAAATTACAAAACAATGGAGGAACTTTTGAATGAATTATCTGTCCCAACTCGTTCCTTTCAATGATTAAACGCTCTTTATTGGCTTTCGGAATTGGAAGCTTGAAGTTAAATTCAAAAGTTGGGACAGTGAAATGAGTATCCCAACTTCTAAGGAACTCATGAAGGTATTTTAGCATACCCCTAAATCTCCTGAACAATTACCTCCCCGTCACGCACTGTCTTATAGATCATCCCCTTCTTCTTGTAATATCTAATAGTTTCATCAACTTTTACAGATTCGGGGTGGTCAGATTTGTAGTGAGGAACAAAGATAAAGTCGATCAAATCCAATCCGTCCCAAATAACATCGGTGCTATAACCTTTAGAAACAATATTGGGTTCATCAACAATCTCCAACCCTTTTAGTGTTGGAGAAAGAATACAACACCCTGCACTGTATCCGCCATAAACTAGTTCTTTATTATTTTTTTGAGATAGAAGCCATTTATCAAAACCGCTTTGCTTATAAGCCCGCCTCAAAATAAAAGTATTCCCTCCCCTAACCCAAATTAGTCCGAACTCCGACATCTTCCCGAATAATTCATTGTGCTTACCAAAATATTTTTTTAAATCGACCACTTCTGGATTAAACCCAAGATTTATTAACTCATCCATATTCGCCCGAATTTTTTCTCTTATTAATTCCTTGTCCTCTATATTATCTAATGCATTCGGAATCACTGCTGCTCTCTTGTTCTTACCGACCATATCGACTAAAACTTGAGGATCATCGCCTAAGCGATAAGAGGAAAGATAAAGTTTCATAAATCTGTTTATCTTAACATACTGGATATTGCTTGAGCACCCTAGAATGAACAATCTGTCCCATACTATTCCTCTTGGTAATTATTCTTTCCCTGTTTGGCTTTGGGATTGAAAATTTGAAGTAAAAATCAAAAGTTGGGATGCCAAAATGAGCATCCCCACTGAAAGACTCATGAGCGTATTTTATCATTTTTGAAGATTCTCTGTCCCAACTTTTGAAAATTTTATTGCTAGTATCTGCTTTTTAAAGTATACTTTCATTTCGTTCATGAAAGTAACATTTCTTTTATTAATCTTGTTTTTACTGCTGTTGACAAAAACAGATCAGGCTTTGGCTGAAATAAAAGTTATTGAATCACCAACACCCACGCTCAATAAAATCCTGCTTCCTGCCGGATCTCCCCTACCACAAAAACCGCTGCTTCCCACTGGAACACCCCGACCGATCAAACCCCTGCTATCGCCTATTCCTGCTCCGGTTAAAGTTCAGAGCGGCATTCTACTGGAAGTTAATGAATCAGGAAAATTGGTGGCTGAAACGGACTCCATTAAAAAAGTGCTTGCCAAAAATCCCGAGGAAATAACCGGTTTAGCCAAAAACCAGGGTTTGGATGAGGTTACCGAACTGAATCTCAACGAATCAGCCGGAGAGTTTAAATATGTAGTCAACGGTAATAAGATTGAAAAATTGCTGTTAGTTTTCCGGGTCTCATTACCAACCGCCCTGACCTTCAGTGATTCCGGAAAGCTGGAAAAATCTATTCAGTCTCCGCTGGTTAAGTTAATTGATTTCCTCAGTAACTGAAGGAGTTATTCTATATTAGCCTTATGTAAAGTTATGAAGAATTTGAAGTCAAAAATTGGGATGCCGAAATGAGTATTCCAACAGAAAGGCTCATGGGGCAATTCTAATATTTGGGTATAAAAATATACAGCTAGGTTACAATTTTCGTAGTACTTAATTCCTTGAGTTTGGCCACAAGTTCTTTCACCGTGTAGCCGGATGTATCTATTTGTTTATTTTCAAAAATTCTTAGCCCCTCAATAATTCTTCTCGCAAGAACTGCCTCTTTGGTTCTCAAATTTGCTATTTTTATTTCATTCTCTTCAAAAGTTTTTGAAATAATAACCAGCTGCGAAAAGAAGACCACAGTATTGATAAATATGTTGGAAATATCTTTTATATCAACACTGTGGACCTCGGATGAAAATATATGGCGGTTTATTATCGTAATTCTCCCCTCTTCTATATTGAGGATGTCGGGAAAGGGATCAAAAGGAAACCTGTGGGAAGAAACGCTGACCAGAATTCTGTTTGATTTTTTGACCAATTTTGCCACGGCTCTAACCTCTGCCCTTTCTTGTTTTTTAACAGCCCTGGTCTCTTCCTGGTGTATTTTTAGCTTTTCCGATACAACATTCACACTCCCCTTTTGATCATATATCTTTGTTTCCATTACAAATTTAGCTTAAAAAACGAACAACCAATACAATTACTGCTATTACTAGTAATAGATGAATCAAGCCTCCGCCAATATGCATAGAGAATCCTCCCAGCCAGGCAATAATCAATATAACGATCACAATATCAAGTAGTCCCATATGTCTCACCCCCTAACACTCATTCCGACCAATCACTCTGCTCTCTCGCGGGAAAGTATTCTGATCAAAGCCACTATTCCCCAGGCTAAAACAGCGTAGACGATAACGGCAACCAGTGTCGCAGGCTCAAGAATAGCAGTGGTTTCTACACCGGTAGCTGTAGCCTGACGGAATATTCCTCTAAAAGGTATGATAAAAATCCCGGTTAGGGTATAAATTAAACTCACAAAAGTGCTTCCCTGACTTGCTCCTGCAAGCTTAAAAATTAAACGGAAAATCAGGAGAACCTCCAGTATTCCAAACAGGAAATAGACCAAACGTTCCACTGTTTGATTACTACTTACCTCCGCCTTGGCCGGAGCCACCGTCTCATTATTTTCTGTTCTGACTGTTTCTCTTACGATTTCTGCCATATTACTCACCCCCTTTTGATCATTGTCACTTTAGGTAAATATTTCATTAATGATCTTTCTACAAGTGCGGTTAAACTTAATTCTTCAATAACGGCCTGGGCCTTGGCGTGTTTGACAATCGCAGGCTTCATAAAGAGGGTTAAGCGTTGTTTACCATTCCTTTTTGTCATATTTCTGTCGACTTCCTTTTTCAAAGAAAAACAGAAAGGATAAGTCCTACTATAATTACAAGAACGATGACGTTGGGTAGTCCTGTTATGGCCAGGATGCCCAGAACCGAGAGGATCCAAAGGATTAAGAGAATCCCGGCTATCGTCTGAAGCGGCGCGGGTAAAATTCCTATCGCCCAGACAACAACAATAAGAATCAGAAGTTCCCACAAGGTAACAGGGTGACCGTTAATCGTAAAAAGAGAAACGTTCGGGATGGGAATTCCCGAAAGAGGCATATACCCGAGAAACCAAAGGATGACAAGTATGACAACAATTGCAATTAGCATAAGTACTTGAATTATACGTAGACGGGAAGTAATAGTCTGTAATTTAAATAACAAATATTGTGTGATCTGAAACTGCTTAGGTTTTTGCGTTATTTGAAGTTAATTCGGCATTCATAAGGGGAATATTGCCGATAAATATTGCGCGGTCAATGTGCTCGACTAATCCTTTTTTCTCGAGTCTTGCCATTTCAACGCTTGCGGTTTCTCTGGCCACCCCGACAAGTGTTGCTATGTCCTGCTGGGTAAAGTGATGGGTAATTAAAACACCCTTGCCTTTTTCTTCCCCAAAATGTTTGGCTATATATAGGAGGACCGATATAACCCTCCTATATGCGTCGCTGAATACCAAATTCTCCATGCGGGTCAAGGTTTCCGCGTAGCGTTCTATCAGTTCACTAAGAAGCTCAAAGACAATAGTGGGTTTGTCTTTAATAAAATTGACTACATCTTCTCTGGGTGCACGTCCAACTTCAACCGGAGTCAAAGCTTCAAAAAAGTAAACATTGGGGGTGCCGTTTATTGCCCAAACCATGGGAAAATATGAGACGGGTCTTAGAATATGAAGCGTAAGTTCAAAACCGGTTTTGGAGATAGTATATTGTCTGACGTAGCCTTTAGTTAAACAAAAAATACCTTGGGGATCGTCGTCAGCCCTGATGAGCGTCTCCCCTTTTTTGTAACTCCGAGTTTTAAACTGTTTGTAAAACTCTTCAAACTCTTTGGTCTTGCCTGTATCCATTAAGGTTTTCCGGGAAGTTTGCAAACCCATTATATAACCGGAACACAACAAAAGAAAGACCCCTGCTTTTGAGGATTTACTGTTTAGCTAATCTTCGAAGTCAACACTGTTAAAAAATCTTTAACAATACTGTCTTTATACATCTTCTTTATCCAGCTGCTTGAACTGCGTTTTTCAATGGCCATATTCTTCCAAAAGAAACTCGCGGGTATGACAGAGCCGGAAAATAATTTATTTTGTATGGGAATTACGTTCATGTTTATGAGTCAGGTTGGGGCAGTAAAGAAGCAAAAGATATTTGTGTATAATTCGTTAATCTGCCTTCTCTAATATTAACTTTAAGGTTAACTATTACGATTACTATATTAAAAGTTATAGTTATCGGTTATGTTAATTACTGCCTCAACCTTGACTAATAAGAAGTATATTAGTAATTTTGCATATCTTCAGTAACTTAGATTTCTTTTTTAAAGTAATGTAAATTACCTGAGTTATGTTATCTGTAAAATTGTGAAAAAAATAACTTACAGACCCGTTGAATTTCGCTCCCTTATGGCCTGGTCGATCAAAAAAACCTGGTTCTCCCTGAGAAGAGGGAGTTTGTCCTGAGAAAAAAACCCGTATTTGGAAACCTCGTGACTTGGAGTAAAGTCGCCGCCTATAAATGCCCCCGTGTAGCACATATCGAGTCGGGCATTATCTCTGTCGGTTCTGGTTTTAAGAGGTTCGTCAACACTTACAATGAGTCCCGACTCTTCTTTAATCTCCCGTTCCAAAGCCTCGCGCGGATGCTCTCCGGACTTCATATAGCCCCCGGGTAGCGCCCATGCATGAGACCGGTACGTATGCTTAAAAAGAAGAACTTCGCTTTTTTCGTTGAAAATAATTCCGGTTACACCGATTAAAAATCTGTCCTGGAAAAAACGCATGACAAATATTTGTACTCCCTTGGGAAGGTTCAGTGCTTTATAAATTTTGGCCAGGAGATTTTTCACAAAGAGTTAGAATCTTCAGAATCTTTATCCGAACCGTGTTTCAGCTTTTCGTTTTCCAACTCCAACTGGTGAACACGTTTGGTTAGCTCAAGCACTTGGTCTTTCTCTTTTTTGATTTCCTTATTCTTACCACGCAATTTTAAGGAAGTGGAAATGGCGCGTATCAGATAGATCAAATAGGAAAAAACCAAGCCGACAAGAATGGATCCGATAATCACGAATATGAGGGGTACGTTTGAAAATGTGTAGAACTTAAGATTAACCGTAACGGGCATTAAATTAAATTTGGAAATATAGACAAGAAGTGAACCCGCAACTAAAAATAAAATCAAAATAAACATATCCTATTATACTCCAAATCAAAAGGATGAGGAGTCAGCACTTAAGGAGTTAAGTTCTTTATCTATTTGACCAAGATCCGTGCCGTCAAGGTCCGATGTTGCCCTATCCAGGTCCGCGCCGCTTTTTATAGAGGGCGCATTAGCGGCACCTTCTTGATAATCCGCCTGATACTCCGCAGCGATACCGGCATTAACCGGCATCTCGCTGCCTATACTCTTCCTTGCTGTGAAATAGTAATAGGCTCCGGCTCCGACGACAACCAACGCGACTGCCGCGATGATTATTATTTGAATGAATCCTTTTTGTTTTTTCATATAGGTGTTGCTGTGGGCGATGCCGTCGGTGATACGGTTGGTGTCGGTGTTGCTGTCGGTGATGCCGTCGCAGTGGGTGTTGCGGAAGAGGTAGCTGTTGCGGTTGAGGCCGGAGACCCTGAAGGCGTTGCCGAATCACTGCTTGTCGTGGTCGGCACCAGGGTGTGTACTCCTACGATAAGATTCCTGATGGATGTTCTGTAGTTATTCATGGCTCTTTTTACGAGCTGCATGTTAAGTCTGTATTGATTCAAAAGGCCTTTAGGATCACCAAACTCGCAGCTAAAATTGGCGGAGTCGGTTTGCGTCTTTGTCATGGCAGCCGTTACCAAACCTTTTTGTTTGTCTATATCGGCAACCAGTGCATCATAATTGGAGAGACTTTTCCCGCTGGCAATCACTTTCGTTTGATAGAAATTTTTAACCCGGAGTGCAATTGCGTCAAACTTACCCATCGTGTTTATAGCCAGACGGTTCAATTGACCGATTTTTTTAGTAATGCCGTTTTCTTTTGCCTGACAGACCTTCAGTTTTACCGCGGTCAAATTACTTTTTCCTCTGCTTGCGGGGGACGCCGAAGGCGATGCTAGGATACTGTCAGGCGTTAGAGCACCGGGGTTATTTCTTACGGTGGCGGCACGGTCACTTGCCGCAAAGGCCGAAGTTGCAAAAAAACCGAAAATCAAAGCCAGGACAATGGGAAGAAGTTTTAATTTCACAAGGTTCAGTCTAACAAATTTCCTGAGTGATTGTCAAATAAAGACGATGTAAAATGTCACAATGAAGGAAAGGTGTATTTTTACGGCAGCGGATTTCCAAGAACCTGCTTTTCCGAAAAACAAAGGAGATTGTGGTGAATGTTATGCAAATCCGGGAAAAGAGATGAACGGTTGCTGTTTTGAAGCCGCTAAAAGACTGATCATGCTGGACCAAAAGGAGGAAGTAATAGATGTGGCGGGGACGTTAAGAGGCAAAGCGTTATCCCAAACGTCAAGATTAAGAGGATTAAGCGGAGCGCTTATTAACTTGCCCTGATTATAAAGGGCAGCGTTGGAGCTTCATGGTATATCATTAGATGTGGATAAAGAAAAGGGATTTACTTATGTTTTTGTAATTTTCGTAGTTTTCGTGCTGGCCGCATTCTACCTTGGACGTTTACCCAAAACAAAAAACCTTGCAGTCAGTATCCTCCCCACCCCAACCCCATACCAGTTCCCCTATAAAAATCCCGTAATCCCCAAAAATCGTTCGTACAGAATTGTAATTGTGGGAGACTCCATCGTTGACTCACTGGGACCGAATGCCAATGTTCTCCGGGAAGATTTAATAGGTTATTATCCGGATAGTGAATTTGTAACATATAACTACGGCTATCCGTCAACCAATATTCTTAGTCTCTATCAAAGGCTTACCGAAGATACCGTCGGAAACGGAGAAAGAAATGAAGCCGTTTTTGAACTATCGTTTGAACTTATTATCATTGAATCTTTCGGCAATAACCCGCTTTCGGAGTACCCTCTGGCAGAAGGCCTTAAAAAGCAGGATGAAGAACTGGAAAGGAGTGTTACCGCAATTCTTTCCCAAAAACCAAACGCGGCTCTTGCATTTTTGACCCCCATTGCTTTTAACCCGGTAAACTATGCAAAAAGTACCCGTGATCTGTCAGCGGAAGAACGCAAAAAGTGGGTAGATGAAAGAACCGCATACGTAAATAATCACAAAAAGTTTGCGGAAGAAAAAGGAATACCTGTAATTGACGTTTACGCGGCATCCCTTAAATCAGACGGTGTGGTTGACGGAAGCTATATATCGGATGACTTCGTCCATCCTTCCGAAAAAGGCATTGCCCTAATCAGTAAATCCATTGCCGACTACATTTTCGCAAACAAAATTTTTCCCCAGTAAATAGGTATAAGCTTAAATCAGACGCGTTTATCACTCACCGCGGCAAGTTCCCTGAAGTTGGTATTAGTTACCTGACAAGTTTTCTCGAGGCATTGGTAATATTCTTCGAGGCTTATTTCCCCCTTAAGAAAGGCAACCGACACTCGATTTTCTTCCCTAAGTGCCTCACCCAAACCTGTAAATTCCCCCACTTGCCCGGGTCCGTTCGGTTTAATAATATTTGAAAGACTTTCTTTAAGGGGCATTTGAAAAATATTAATATAATAACGGTCGCTTTACAATCTGTTGACGGAGGTAAGAAAAGGTTTGGGGGTTCTAGTTCCCGGGTTTTAAAAAGTAGGACTCTCTTAGCCACCCGATAAATTCATCATCGATCTCTTTTTCCGAAGTGATTTCAAAACAATTTTTATAGTTTTTGCCCGATAGAGGTACAGATTGTACTAACCTGGAACTGTCAATTATTCTGTTAGCGGCGATTCTTACTTCTAAACTTTCTCTTTTGGGAAGTGCCGCCAAAAAATCATAAATCCCGAATAAGTGAATACAGCAAGGAAGTGATATTATTTTTACTTTCCCCGCCTTTTTCTCTATCCTTCCGGCTAAGTAGTCAAATATTTTCTTGGCCTTTTTCTTGTTTTTGAAGTGATCTTCTATGGGAACCGAACGGCAGCTGTGGGGCTGCTTCGCCCTTTTGAATATCCTTTTGCATTTGTCACAAGTCCACATTATGTTGTCTTCATACACGCAGTTGAAAAAGCAATCAAAGGAATTGCCCTACGGGTAGGACGCATCCACAAACACTAACACCCCCCTTGGGACATTTACCAGACCACACCTCACCCGCTTTCCACTTATCTTAAGGCGTCGCGGACGGTACGGCTGACGGCGTACTCGATTCTATGGGTGTCGGGCTTGCCGATTCCGAAGCCTCCGGGCTTGCGGAAGGAGACGATGTTACAACTGGCGCCGGGGTAAAACCGGTCAAAAGTCTATTCAACCAGCCCAAAAGGCTGAAACCCTGCAAACTGTTATAGAGTTTCGTCTCTATGGCAGTAAGTTCCGCCTGAAGAGTCATAATCGTTTCCGAAATTGTGCCGCTTTCGGTAGCCCCTGCTTTTTCCTGAATTCTATTCAATTTGGATACTTGATTCCTCAAACGCACTATTTCACTGCGAACCTGTCCCGCATTTTTATAATCAGGGCCCATGATAAACTTCACAATACTCGGGCGCGCTTCCATTGTTGCTATCGAGGTGCTGATTTCAAAGTCGGACTTCTCCTCTTCTTCAATAACCTCCGAAATCTCATTTCTGATTTCCTTATTCTTGGTTTTTGCTTCCACCACCTGAAGCTTCTTTATGGAATTTTCAAGATATTTATTGGTGTTTCCGGTAGCAGCTTCTGTCTTTTTTCCCTGTACGGAGCCGGTAACACTTCCCTTAAAACCGTTTGTGAATACATTGGATACGATTACTCCCAGAATAACCAGCGGAATTGCAATGACGAATAATTTTGTAATTATAATCACCTTCTAACTAACACCTCTTTTTTAATGCACCTAGGTGAACGTGCTCCATACCATAATCACATCTGGAAAAATAAAAGTCAACAATGTTAAGCATAAAGGACGGGAAAAATTACTCCGTTAATTGATTAAACCAGAATTCGTCTGCGGCGCGGATCCTTTCGAGAGGAACCCCTGTTATTTCACTGGCGTACTGTTGAAGCTTAAGATATTCCGTCTCTCCCCTTTTCAACATTTGCCCATGCTCCGGATCTTCAAGGCCACCCATGTACAGAAGCGCATCGCGGTCGATATGGGAAAACTCAACTTCACCACTCATAACAAGCTCAAGAAGGTCATCAATTATTTTGGAAGCTTTGAGCGCTTCCTTGTCGGGATACATAAGGGAGAGAAACTCCGCTTTTGCATATTTTTCAGTCAGCTTTTGGATTTCTAAAGATTGAGCCTCTTTCATACCCGCGATTGTATCACAAATGAAAAAAGGGGTTTTTCTTTTTCACGGATTGCACTTTGCTCCTTTATATACTTAAATTAAATAACAGAAGGGGGTGATAATTAATGACTACCAAAAAATCATCTAAAAATTGGAACTTGGGCTTACTTTCTTTTGCCGCGATTGTGCTTCTGGTGGGAACTGTCTATCTTTCAAAAATTTCTAAGGGTTCCGTAGAAGGTGTAGGAACTGGTTTTGACGAGTTTGGATATAACTATACTGCGAGACTATTCCAAGGCACATTGGATGGAGCCGATAGAAATATAGACGAAACATATTGGGGTGATGAAACTTATGCCAATGACCGTCTTGTAATGAAATGGTCCAAAGCATGGAACGATGCAAGGTTTAACGGAGAACCCTGGACACCGGATGCCTGGACATCTAATGAATATAACGGAAAAGTTCCCGGAGGAAGCGGTGAGGTTTGGCATTACAAAATTTCCTGGGTCGGACCCGAATTGGAACAAAGCCAATATTGGCGGCCGGGCGGATATGCTATATGGGGACAATTTGAAGTAATTTTCTCCCAAGGAACTGTTGCAAACGAACATTTTTGGGATGCACATGCCGATCCTGCGGGATACGGAATGTTCTAAGGAGAAAAACAGAGAGAAGCTGGCTGGCTTATATTTAAAGGTCAGGTGACCGTTAAATTCTCTGTTTGTTTGTTAAATCTTACGATTAATTACCATAGCCATTAGGCGTAGCATGTGTGAGCCAGTAATGGGCTCCATCTGACATCCCTTGGTCCATGACAACTTCGTAATTACCCCAAATTCGGTAACCACCATTTTTCCAATAAGAACCTTCATCTAGAACAGCGTTACCCGTAGTGCTATACCAGGTTCCATTGTCACCATCTGTGGCCGTCCAAGTTCCATTAATGATGGTGCCTGCAGCAGATATGGTCCCGTTGGCGGTATAGGTGTAAGGATAAGCTCCGCTTCCTGGCAAATAAGTTGCGACTATTGTCACAGTATTACCTGCTACAGAAACAGCGGCGGTGTAAGTGTTACCCGTTGATGCTCCGATTGCTGAACCATCTGCTGCGACTGTTAGCGTATGAGCGTATGTACCAGGATATTTTGTTGAAACAAAGTTTAATCCCCAGTTCCCCGTTAAATTCCAGGTTGCGGCCCCTACCCAGATGATCTTGTAGTGCCAAACTTCGCCTGATCCACCCGGAAATGCTCCATTCCATTCATTGGAAGTCCACGCGCCTGCACAAACAGCCGGATCATTGTTCCCTGCGTCATTGCAAGCATCCCAAGCCTCGTTCCACTTCATGATTAGGTTATCGTTGGAATAAACTCCCATGCAGTTAGCAGCTTGGCCTCCTGCAAGGCACCATCCTGATGCGGGTCCGTTAAAGATATTGCCGTTATCGTTGTAGCCGTATTGGTCAAATCCGTTGCCACCAGCGAACGCAGTTGTTGCCGGTACGATCACGAGAATCAGTACTACAAGTATTGCAAAGATCTTTTTCATCGCGAATTCTCCTTATTTTGAATGTGCTAGCCAGCTTCTCAGGCTACATTATATCCGATAATATGGCAAAAGGCAAGTCACAAACCACAAAAAAGCGCAGTAGTTGCAGATTCTTAGGCAGGTGCAGGGGTTTGTAAATTTAGATGATGGTTTCTTTACTAAGATCTGATGCCCGCTCTTGCGTCGTGGGTTGCTTTTTTAATGGCTTATTTACATTTAAAATGCGACTCGTATTTTTTTGTCATCGAATGCCTTTGGCTGTATGACCTATAATTTGACATTTTTCTTCAGGATGCTATACTCCTTTATGCTAAATCAGGCACAGTTTAGGCATAATTTGCGGCCTAATTTGGTGTAAATTAGCTTGTTCTCTTGCACGTTGAAATTGCGGACTTTTGGGTAAGATCATATTTTATCTCTCAGAAAGGAGAAAAAAATGAAGGCAAAGAGTTTGGTCATTTTGTTGGTAACACTAACACTATTGGTTAACGGTGTGGTAATTTCCACTCCCGCCAAAGCAGATAATGTCCAAGAAATGTATCATACGTTTCTCCCGATTGTTTTGAAGAACCCTGACGGGCCAATTTGGGTATTAAATCCGGAACTTCCAGAGCCAAACGGGTACCCAGGATATTCGGGTCAACAGTATACATTCCAAATATATAGACATCTGTACATAAACAAGATAACCACGATGTATTTTTACTTTATTCTCAAGGGTGCGTACGCTACTGTCCCTCCTGTTGGTGAGGTGGGAGATCCAAACGGTTGCTACGCTGTAATTCTCACGGAGGATTGGGAATGGAGTAGTTCCGATCCTATTATTTTGGGTTATGACCATGCTACGGAGGTCTGGATGAAAGTGGCTGATTTTTCAGCAGCAGATCCGCTTGCATGGGCAGCGCAGCTAAAAGAAGACCTTCAAAATGAATATGGAGGAAAAAGCTGCGACATCGCCTTGTACTACAAACCATAAATCCGCACCCAAGTTGCAAGAATCCCTCCATTCAGAGAAAAATTGTTTTGCTTAGGCAGACGATTTTTCAAAGGTGGAGGGTTTTTCGTTTTTTTTATTTGTGCCTTTCTATGTCTGAAACCAGACTCCTGAATATGTAGGAGGATGTCAAACCCTAGACTATAAAAAGCAGGGGCTTTGGGTGTCTAAATCATAACGGGAGTAAGTATGTTTTTCCCAAAAAAAACCCTTTAACTGGAATGTCATTTGACTGGCGTGTCAAAGACTCAATTAAAGGGTTATTTTACTCATACAGAAGGCACGTTAAAGGCCACTTGAAAGCGCTTATTCGCTTACGATGTGATTAACCACATAAGCAGCCACAACCAAAATCCTACAAGCAGTACTGCTAAAGTTACATCAATTATATTGCTTGTAGTTTTCCCTACGGTAATTTTCATCTCCTCATCACTGTACATGTGTGCAGTGTAATCTCCATCGTCAATTATCCAGTTACCCGCCTTTATGCTGGTTGGGGGTGTAGTGAAGTAATTACTGTACTTCCAACCCAAGGGGGCTTTCGTTATCTTGCCTATCAGTGCATCTTCTCCTAGATGCATGGCGTAAAATTCCGATGACGCAGCCTCAAAGTTAACTGTGGCTACGTTTTCAATAACCAACGCGTTGTCGTTGTGCAAACGCAAGTTCACATCTGTTCCGTTATATACGTCGGGTGCGCTGTAATTGGCAACCAGAATTACGGCTGCGGCAAGTATTACAGCGGCCAAAAGGGTCAGAGCGATATTCTTCATTGCTGTTTCTCCTCAAAAAAAGTGTTTACGGCGTGCCTTCCGTATTTTGTCAAAGAGCCAATACCGGTAAACTTAATTCAGCCTGCAATTAGCCTGAATGTCATCCGATGCTCGAATAATACGTGGTTTGTACCTAAAAATCAAGTTATGGGGTATTGTTTGAGCCATAAAAAAGCAGGGGCGCTTTCACTCCCCTGCAATTTTTATTCGCTTAACGATCTATCGATTTTACTTCGATAGATATTATCAAATCGTTACCAGAGCTTCTGATAAATATCTACGTACAGATCACCCGTGTTATTTGGGTAATAAACATCATAGATTCTAAAAGTAGCGACTACCCCAGCTCCAGTTACTGTTGTTTCGTAATCATGAGAGGCATTGAATTCACCCCATGGTGTCGAACCGTTATAGAGCAAGTCCAATAAGGTTACCCCGTAACCTCCATAGGTTGACACTGCATCCGTCCAATCAGATGACGACAATGTTCGGATAGAATATCGAGCATCAAACTCAATACCATCACCCGCATCTGCCGTCCCCCTTGCCTTGAGGACATAATTAACTCCAGATTCTAACGGATCGCTTGAAGTTGTATCTGTATCCTTATCAGCAGGAACCTCAACGATTTCAACCAATATTAATTGGTCGATAATGGAGCAATCCTCTGTAAAACGCTTGGCATCTTCTGTCCCGGGTACTTCTTCCCCTGGTAAACCATCACCGTGATTTATGTGTGCTTGTTCAGCATTTACACTAACATTTATTAAGTGAAATGTACCTTTTTTGCCTTCTTTATGGCAAAAATCCACTTTCTGTGGCTCTGTTGCTATGATTAACTGGCTGTTATCAATAGCAAGAAAGCTAAATTGGTTGTATGCAAACCAACCGTATCTATTGCCGCCTACTGTTGCACCAATTATGTCTGACGGGTCAGATAGTGTCCATGAATGTAATACAACTCCGTTATGATCCAACACATCCATGACCACCTGTAAAACTCCACTTCCATTGTCTTGGAATGTATGACGGAAGGTATACCATCCGCTTTGAGTAACAGTGAATGGACTTCTTCCTGGGTTTGATGGCCAACCGATAGAGTTATTACTTGCACTCATTATCCATTGACCTGCGACAAGAGGGTCTGTTCCAACGTTAAAGATAAAATCTCTTCTGTGAGTACCTGTTGTATCGTTTATTGCCGAAGAGTAATCAAATCTTAAATCTGTACCAACCGTTGGATTTTTGGATATATCTAGATAAATATCGAGTGAGGTTTTGTATCCTCCTACTGGGAAGGTGTCGGTATAGCCACCCCAGCGTGTAAAATCGGCGATAGCTTCAGCGTGATATGATCCAGTTGCTGAAGTGATTCCATTTGCTCCAGATATAACCCTAGTAGGCGTAATCCACCCATTGATATCGGTTTCAAAACCATTAAAAAATGGTACTGGCGTGCTTGCGAAAGCAGAACTGACGAAGAAGGTTAAGCCTACGATTGCAATTACTAAACTAAATATGTATTTTTTAATATTTTTTCACCTCCCCCTAACACCTATGTTTATGCACTTTATGGTGTAAGTGCGAAAGCTTTTTTTTAAATTCCCTATTTCGAATTTGCGAAGTAAGAACATTAACTATTTCTTACACCGTGCAGGATTCCCTGTCAAACATTCATATATGGAATATTTGAAACTATAATGACCAAATCAATATTGATAATTTCCAAAATTAGATTTAAGCTGGCTTAATGCATGAACACGTCTTCTATTCTTTCAAAAGCATTGTTTTTGATACCAAGGACGCGGCTCCACTTTTAAGGGCAATGGATTGGCGGTTGGGTCCTTTTAAGGAGGTCTATTGGGGAACGTTTAATTCCGAGGAAATAGCAAAGAAAAAATTGGAAATTTGCGGATTGGCGAAAGAGGCGGGTTTTAAAATAGTTCTAAGTAACGTCAGAAAGATTGAACAAATTCCTTAAGTATTTAATTATTGTTGTAGATATTTGAAGCTCCGGTAATGTCTCCTTGAGTTAGCGTATCTTTCTTGATCTCCATTTTTGATCCATAGCCGTACATTGTGTTTTCTGTATATTCGCTTGTGTAATGGTCATTAAGCCCAACCCAGTGCCCCAGTTCGTGAGTCAGTATGTTTTGGGCATCATATGTATCTTCGTATGCACAAAGATCATGTTGTGACTGATCCGCCCAGCTCCATGCGTATTTTTTGTTCATTATTGTATCAACATCGACCGCTTCCCCTCCCTGATAATATCTGATATATGTTACTGCCAGAGCGTTTTGGGAGCTCACCCTCCCCCAGGCAACAATATTTTGATTATCATACGCTTGTCTTGTGATTGTGGTGTCGGAGCCCTGGACAAAACTAACTTTGTTACCGGTTGCGGATCTCCATTCCGAAAACCCAGATGCTGCAAAATCTGCAAGGTATTGTCCTCCAACTGATGAAGGAACACTTGTTGGGTTTAGGTTATAAGTCCAGGTCGGAGGCAATTTCCAACCCGCAGGGGTAACTACCGCAGTGGAGCCGGGATCCGTAATACTGTCACATTGCAGAGTGGGTTCCGGAGGGGGGCCAGGTTTTGCCCGGTGGACAATCACCCTGATTTTTAGCCCGGAGTGGCCGGGATCGTTATAGACTCCGTCAACTTCTGGAATTTCGTTCTGATTGTTTTTTGCATTGACTGCACCGGCAAAAAACGAAAGGGAGATTCCAATTAGCGTGAGGAAAACCAAAACTTTTCTCATCGGCTATTTAGGATAATTCTTAATGGAGAAAGTGTCAAGTTGCCCGCATCACTTAAAAAGAATCATCAATAAGACGAAGATAAAAAGGAAGACAAAAAGAAAGGCTGCGGTGGAAACCACGGCGCTTATGGCCTCTTTTTTCTTGCCTTCAAAAAATAGTTGATAGGGTTTATAGAAAACCAAGAGTCCGCAGATCAAAACCGATGTGGAAAAAAGAAGAAGAACCATTACGGGACCGAAATAAGGGCTGACTTTCGGGAAAATGTTATTCCCCTGCCACATAATGAGACCGACCAGAGAACAATAAAGCGCCACCCCCAACGCCTGCAGGAATCCCAATTTGCCGGGTTTCATGATTTAATTATACACCACGCCTCAACCGTTGACTTTTGCTTACCCATAATTAATACTAAAGGTGTGAGACAGAAAGGTCTTGCCCCAATAGTTATTGTTCTTATCCTGGTGGTTTTGTTGGGTGTTGCCGGTTATTTTGCATATGCAAAAGGATATTTAAATTCAATTTTTCCAAAACCTACCCAGGTACCTATTCCGTCTGCATTACCGCTTGTAACTCCGCTTGGCTCTTCTTCCCCCATCCCCACTCCGAGCGATCCGAATGTACGTACCTACACCTCGGAGGGTCTTGGCATCAGCTTTAATTACAAATATAAATACAGTGACGGCACAACCGTAAATGTCAAAGAGATCGGAAATAAAGTTTATGTTTATCGATCAACCATGAAGCCGGACTCGGGGCAATATGCAGAAGTTTTTCAGAAAGATCCTAAGGACGACTTAAATACCGCAATTACCAAGACCGTCCTTTCGGGGTATTCCGTAAGTGATTGTTTGGTTAAAACCATTTCCGGAAATACCAGCGGAAACAATTTCGTACCCCCATCCAGCTACTCTTTTGCCAATATTACTATTCCAAACATGGGTTCCGTTGATCCGTCGGAAGCTACGGGGGCTCTTGATAAATGCCCAAAATATGTGGCTTTTATGGGAATTGCCTACTTTGTGATGGATCAAAATCATCCTTCCAAATTTGCCTTCTTTAGCATAGGCCAATATTCTCTTGATGCGGAGGTTAACCAGACTTGGCAGGACACAATTAAATTTATTGACTGAAATGGGTCAAAAAGGATTTGCCCCAATCATTATTATTCTGTCAATCCTAATTGGAGGCGCTGCCGGCTATCTTGCATACACAAAAGCATATCCGGCTTGGATATCATCTGTCCCTGTGCCTACAAACGAGGAAGAGGCAGTAATAAACACACCGACCCCTCAACCCGCACAAACCCCCGCACCGGCGCCCAAACCGACAGTCAAACCCACACCTGTTCCTGCAACCCCCGCACCCCAGAATAACACCTGTTCAATCTCGGTTCTTTCCGATCCCTCGTCTCCAAATAGCGTGCGTTTAACTGCGGGGGCAACTTCAAAGAACGGTTCGTATATCAAAGGCGCCCAATGGGATTTTGACGGAAACGGTTCCTGGGATACGGATATGAGTATATCCAATCAAAACATTACCCATAATTACCCCAATGGAACTTATACCGCAAAATTAAAAACATCCATGAGCGACGGTTCTACGACTGATGTTTGCAGTAAAAGCGTGTCAACCCCTTACGGCTTTTCGGTCTCGTTAACGGGATATGTATATGAGGATATTAATTGCAACGACATGCGTGAACCTTCAGAAAGAGGGCTAACTGGAGTAACGGTGAAAATAACCAACATGAATGGGTATGCTAACCTGGCAACCCTGACAACCGATTCCAGCGGTTTTTACAGATTTACGTATAATTTGGCACCGGGAAATTCTATAACCGTAAAGCCCCATGACGAGCCCTTGCCCAACTATGGAGTTACGGAAGATAGACACCAAATAGCTCTTAATTCATCGCAAAATTCGATAAATATGGATCTTGGACAAATTCCGTCTCCCGTGGGTGATTACTGCGGATTTTAGAATGGACCTGAGTGGCAAAGAATGACCTTCTTCGGAAAATTTATTTTGAAGTCAGGTCGACTGTTTTTTGGGTAGTTTGACCTATCGTTATCTCAACCGGCACAACTGGAGGCACACCATACTGTGTGGGGAAATCGTTATTGTTAAAATATATAGAATACATGCCAGGCGGAAGCCAGTTAAGGGTAACCGCTCCGCTTACATCCGTCAGCATCATGTAGTATTCGTTTGCACCGGGTTTTGACGCTACATCAACCTCCAAATTTCTTACCGATTTGCCGCCGGTTGTAATTTTAATCTTTAAAGTACCTGAGTTCGGGTTTTGCGGAATGGGAAGACAGACATGAGAGTCGGTACTGCAAAACTGAGCTTCAACCGTGGGACCCCCCAGCTGGTCCTTTGAAGTCGGTGAAAAATATTTATTAATCAAATACCCTACACTTCCAAAAAATACAAAAATGAGGAATATCTTAAAAAATTTCGACATACCAAATCCAAATTTAGTATATCATTCAACCCACTTCTCCGTATACTCCCTGGAGAATTCATAAAACCTTTGGAATCTTTCTCTCTGGTTCAATTCTCCACCGAGTAATTCGGCTACAAGGCCTTTAACTTCACAGATTTTCGATTCCAACTCCGGAGGTTTTTCTGATATCGCACGGTCAAATTCACTGAAAATACCGAACGTGTCAAAGTTTACAATGCGTCTGACTAAGAATTTATAGAATCTGTCGTTAACGTGCTCCGATTTTCCCCTTGCCACGGGTAATCCGATAATTTCCCTAAGTTCCCTCTTTTTTTCCCGGATATCTTTACTCATTGTTTTATCTTTTTCCCAGGTGAAGCGGCCTTGTAGTTTTTTATGCAGATCTCCAAGTTTTTTTTCGGGATCGGACTCGAAAATGATTCCGCTGCTAGTGCTCCCTTCATTTTTTCTTTCATCAAATAAAGGAGGTTGAAAAGCATGTTGAGCCATAGTCAAATCCGCGTCTGTATAAAGAGGAATTTTCCTGCCGTGATTCTCTGCGAAAAGTAGTTGGTTCATTCTGGTGTAGACTACATCCTTCAACTTGGGATCTTCGTACATAAGACCCAGATAATCACTGAGGGTAACACGGTTGTATTCATCCATATCCGCCATTTTAAGTTGTCTCAGTAAAAACCTGGCCATGGTGTCAATAATGTTCGGGCCCCCTCCGTCCGTCTGTCGTTCTACGTTTGTCATAATTGAGGCTTATTATACACTTTTTTCCACGAAAAACCCGGAGATAAACATCATCTTTTGATGAAGCTTAGAGCTCCGGGTGATTCAATTCAAGAACTATTAAGGATAGGCGGCCTTTATAGAATCTAATTTGCTTAGAACGGGATCTGCATAGTCTGCATAATAACTGGCAGTACCGTAATAGGCCCAAAGACCGTCTTTTACTGAACCCCAGTCGTTTATTTTGTCTGAGAGGATTCCACATCCATACTCTAGATTAAACACAGGGTTCAGTAACTCCTTTTGGCTTGGACGCCCGGGCATGGTAAAGTCAGGCATAACCTGCATTAAGCCAGTGGCATATTTTTTACTGATCGCATTAGGATCGCCACCTGACTCTATCATCATGACTGCTGCGACCAGATTGATATCCAAGTTTTGATATTCGTTAATACATTCATTCTGGATTAATTCGCACCAGCTTCGAACATTTGGCCATTTGGTATAATCTCCCAGGTCTTCCCAATTAACTTCTACGGGAAGTGGACAATTATATTCCGGTATTACAGCCTCAGTCGCTTCTTTTGTAGCAGACATTTGAGTGCTTGCTGGCTGAGTTGCTACGGCTGGGGCACTTCCGGTAAAGGGGTTGGTTTTTCATCCCTCCCAATGGATCCTGATGCCAAAATTACTTGCTTCCCATCCAAAACAACAAGCATTGCCGTCTTTGAATGCATAGTATCATCCGGCGAACCACAGGGCGGTAATGTGATTTTTTCGCCGTTGTCTGTGCCTTCAACCGGAGCAACTATTCCTCTGGCTATAAAGATCGGGTTGCCATTTAAATCTGTTGCCATCCGGCTTGTAACTTCTTGGTATCCAACCGGTGCAGTGCAATCAATGCCATTCGCTAATGCGGGCATAATGAAAGCAAAAAAACCTGCAATCGAAAAGAAAATAACTGAAATTCCAACGATTAAGCCTATCTTATTTCTACTGCTTCTTTCCGTTTTCTGGTTCATTTTAAACCTCCTTGGTTTAAATTTGACGTTCTTGAATATGAATTTTAAGGTGCTTTTACGCACATCATAGGCACGCGCCTAGGATGTGGAATACTAGCACAGGGAGCCTAAAAAGTCAACATTATGGGATCTGTTCGGAGTTTATGGGGAAATGTGTTATCATTCGCCTGAAATGGTTGAACTCAAGACTTTAGAAATTGGGGAAATCGAAAGAGAATTCTTTCTAAACGGGCCGGTTGCGGTTGTATGTAAACCAACCGGATTTAACCGCTGGTGCACGCTTTCCTATCCCGGTCACAAAAACGGCTGTCCGAATTTTGGTAAAAAAGAAAGTTGCCCCCCGTTTGCCCCCTACTTTCTGGATAGATATAAACCCGAGGTTTTTGTTGCTTTTATGCGTTTTGATTTCGGAGAATTTTTGGAAAGAAAAAGGAAAGTTCATCCGGACTGGACGGAAAGGGCCTTGAGAAATCCGTGGCATTTTCAGGGACATCTGGACAGTAAATTGAAATCTTTTGTAAATTCCGAATTAATTAAATCTAATTTTGAAAACTTTCAAGCCATTTATAGTCCTGAGGCAATGGGAATAAATATTCATCTGACCGCCAGAAATGCCGAGGTCGAACTTGAATGGCCGCCGAGAAAGAATATGTACAGAATTATTCTTCTTGCTCAACCTTTGAAGTAGTTTTATTACGGGTCAGGATTATCCCCAAAATAAAGACCGTGATCATATCGATCTGGCAGAGAATGCAAACCGGGCAAACTACGCGGAGTTGGAAGAGCTCCCTATAAGCAATGTAAAGGCAAAAAGCCAATCCGAAAGCCGACATCCCCAAAATCAATTTTGCATTTTTCCTGAAAGCTCCAAAAAGAATAAATATATAACCGATAAGCCCTATAAGAGGTGTCGGAATTCCGAGAGTATTGGAAACTTCGCCCCAAATGACCGCATCACAGTTGACAGTTTCGTTTATGTTGCAGGGCTGGAAGCTCGGCCTAAAATACCTTTCCCAAAGAAGGAAAAGGGCCAGTCCTATACCTATGAAGGCCAGAATTTTAACCCAGCCGAAGTATTTTTCTTTCACCTTAAAATTATTGTACTACAAGAACACCCTTCATGCCAAGGTCCCTGTGATTTGAAACCGAGCAATAGTATTCAAAACTCCCCGTTTTATCTGCAATGAATTGAATTGTGTCGGATCCTCCCCCGCTTAGTCTTTTCGTCGAAACATTGTATCCCTCGACAACCAAATCATGTGTCCCGTCACCGTCTACAAAAGTTATTTTGACAGTATCTCCTTTGTTGACCGTAACGGTTTTGGGATCAAAGTCAAAACTGCTCCCGTTGACGGTAAATTCTTTTACGGGGCTTACGACGGCTGAAGTCTGGACATTTGGTATGTCGTTTTTCACCGCTTCAGTCCCTTGTTGATCCTTTTTCCGGTTACCCGATACAATCAGAGCAACGGCTACACCCAACACGATCAAGCCACCAATTACATAGACGGGGTTAAACTTTTTTTTGGTTTCCGTTGGAACGGTATTTGAATCCTCCATCTGTTTATTTTTAGAATTGTATCCATGCAAAAGAAAATATTCAAGGATAAATACCAGTGGATTTGATTTCGTCTAATAGATAGAATCATAACATGACCAAATACAAGGAGTATTTCGATAAGATGGTGTCGGAAAACAAAGAAGCCTTCGATAAATTCACCCGGGCACATTTTGAGTATTCGATCGATAATGACAAAAACCAGGAAAATTTTAACAAAGAAGGAGAGAGTGTTCTTAAAATAATTCATGAGTGGGAGGACAGGCTTTGCAAACAGTCCGAAAAAGCGGGGTTTGGAAGTTATACAGTTAATCTTGCAGAAAAATTTCAGGCCGAAATCAAGAGCCATTTTCCCCTAATTGATCACGTCGGAATTGTCGTCAATAAATTTTCCCTGAGAAAAATCAATCTTTAGAGTGCCAGAAGCATAGCTCCGATAATTGCAACCACTCCTATGCCTATCCCCAAAATACTCGGCCAGTCGATTCCCGACACCGGAATTTCTCTGGGAGTAGCCAACGCCGCCGGTGTGGCGGAAGAGGTGGCATATGAGGTGGCAGTGGAAGTAGCAGTCGCGGTAGGCGTTGCGGTAGACCCCGGGGTTGCCGAGGCTGTTGCGGTGGGAGTTCCTGTACCAAGAGGTGTACCGGTAGGTGTGGCAGTAGGAGTAAGGGTGGGTGTAGGTGTGGGAATAGGGGTAAGGCAGGGAGTCAGGTCGTT
>Ga0209518_1000346_pt1 | contig 60534 bp, 50 predicted proteins | sample RifGroB1_FD_183993 | JGI IMG/M metagenome (GOLD analysis project Ga0209518, IMG submission 183993) | Groundwater microbial communities from Rifle, Colorado, USA - Groundwater B1 (SPAdes) (version 2) | ecosystem: Environmental > Aquatic > Deep subsurface > Groundwater | place: Rifle, Colorado... | reverse complement strand
CAAATATGATAAGAGAAAGGATATTTTTATTTGAAAGACTCCATATGAGATACGCTGTTAAAAGATAAAATAAGGTAATAAACAACTTAAACATGACGAGGGTTTGTATCAAGCTTCCCATTCCGGCAATATGCGGGATAATCGTGAGAAGTATCCACATGGGACCGTAGAGCGCCGTTTTATTGGCGGCATGCAAGTAAGCAAGCATGGGTTCATGAGAAAATTCAATCGGCATAACAATATAAGGATTTTCTCTATACAAATAGGCAACTTTTGCCGTCGCAATATAGTTAAATATGTCGTTTGAGAAGGCTGGATACGAAAGAAGCAATAAAGCAGTAGTTATAAAAAGTATATTTTTTACATGCAACACGGGCAGTTTCTTTTTATGTGCTGACCATAAGAAATATCCGTAGCCGCAAAATAGAAGCATAACAAAGCTGACGTAATAAATAGTAGATGAGACACGAGAATCATACATGATACGGTTGAAATCAAAAGGAACAGATACGGGTAGGCTGAAATCGACAAATCCGTATGAAAAAATCGCGAGCAGTACCAATAGAGAAAAATATCCTACTCTAGCGATTCGCATAGTTTCGAATAGTTTTTGCTTTAGTAAATAACATATCAAGCGGTATATCTTCAGGATCTTTTTGTTCTTCCTGCCATGTAACCTGATCGGGAAGAAATTCATTTAAATCATCAATAATTTCTGTATGTTTTTCTCCGGACTGTTTAAGAATCGCTCCTTGTACCCCATCATCCTTACGTTTGTTATTAACATCAATGAGATATACAACGGCATGGGCAAAATGTTCATCTGATTTTTGTAACGCATTAACGGCGAGTTTATACTGTTGATATTCAAACAACGTCTTTGCTTCAATCAAATATTTATCTGCCATAGCCCGATGGTACTTTAGCCCCGCAATATCTCCAAAATACCAATATTCCTGCAGTTGGTCCCACCACTCATTTATTCTATAGAGCTTATTGCCCGGCATATAGGACGGGTACGGAAGTACATAATCCGCAGCAGAGACCACAGAAATAAAAAATGAGAAATAAGAAACAAAAAATAGTACGTATATTGTTGATTTCATAATGATCGACAGTTTTTTGTATTTTATCTTTTATTTTTTATATACTTAACATATGCTTGTGCATGATGTAATCCAGAAAACAACGCCCAGATAAATCCCCTCCGGCCATCCATAAATCCGCGATGCCGAAAAAATAGATTGATAAATGTGTGAAGTGGTTTAATGACAACATATTTTAAATATGAAATAACAGAAATTGACGTCTTATTTTTCTCAAGTTCTTGAGCGGTTAATGAGGTATAGGTGTCGGCTTTCTTAAGATATTCCTGAAACGTTGCATACGGATAGTGATTCATAGGCTCTTTTAAATACCCAACATTCCCATCAATTACTATTTGCTCATGCACGCTTTTGCAGGGAAAATGACCTTTTCCATTTCGAAACAGACGGATCACGTAATCGGGATACATACCGCCTTTTTTCATCCATTGATTACTAAAGAAATTTTTTCGCGCAATAAAATATCCATTAATATCGTTGTGAGCATGAACCGTACGAGTAATTTCATCAGCCAATTCTGAAGTCACTTCTTCATCAGCATCCAGTTGTAGAATCCACTGACCATTGCATTTTTCTATAGCTTTTTGTTTGTTGATATGGAAAATGGGCGGGTTATCGGTAACAAATATTTTATCCGTAAAATTTCTCGCAAGATAGACTGTTTTGTCAGTGGAACCACCGTCGACTATGACAATTTCATCGCCCAGTTTTTTTACTGAATTAAGGCAGCGGGTAATATTTTTTTCCTCGTTGAACGTTGCGAGCGCAACCGATAACGTTATATTTTTTTTCATAGAGAAAGGGGGAAAGATCGTTTCCGTAACAATAATACCATGGCACATAGCCCGGTCAGAAAAAATAAACTGCTGATCGATACGAACTCAGAAACGTTCCTGACTTTTGTATTTCTAAATACTATCTCGACTAAATGTTCACCCTCCGGAACAAAATAAGTAATAAGACCCCGATAGGCTGGATCCTGCCACCAGACATCGGTCAATGGCAGTTCATTTCCATCAATAGACACAAACCATCCGGGAAAGTACAACGTATTCTCAAGGATGCGAGCCTGCTCGGAATTGACGGTCACCGCATAGGTTCTTGAGGAAATACGATGATTAACCGTCTGTATTTCTGCTTTTCCTTCGACAACTTCAGCGTACGCCGGCGGTTTTTCGAGCATGAACCGAACTGACCAGATAGGAGCACTTTCTCCGGTATCAGTCGTCCCTTCATAGATACCGGTATAAAATGATTCGGGTTTTTCAAAATAACCATCTGCCTTCCAGTAAGGAAAACTCACCGTGAGAACCGCAATCACGATACCCGCGACAATTTGATTGCTGTACCGTTTCGAAATCTGAGAAACAAAATACCCGCCAATTACTGCAGGAGGAAAAATTGCCAGGGACAACCATCTCCATGGAAATTGGAATTTTTGAAAAAGCGTAATTTTTTCATATATAATTTGTGAATAAGGAGTAATAAGAAATAGTGCTATCCAGAAAAAGAAAAACAATATCAACAATAAATATGAATTGAATTTCAAGTCTCTGTTGTTCTTTTGATCTTTTATTCTTTTGATCTTTAGAATTAGATTGTAAATAAGAAAAACTGCAACCCCAATCATAATCCACTGAATTATCCCCACCTGCACACTCATGTTCCCTGTTCCGCCATGACTCCATTTTGAATAGATAAGACGAGAAAATGGTTCAAAGCGTTTGAAAAGTTCACCGGCAGTTACAATATCCCGAAGCGTATATTTTCCTTCAATATAGGCAGGTAACCAGAAAAAGGCTGAAAGACCAAAACCAAGTGCTGTCATAAGAAAACTGTAGATACTAACGAGAAGTTTTCTCTTTGAAAAGACAATCAGTAACACACAATATAAAAACATAAACGGAAGGTACATAATGCTGAGAGCATTATGAGACAAAATCATGGCCGCCAAAGCAAATGCTCCACCGATAAGATAGCGTACTAATCCAGTTTTTATAAGCTGATAGTAACAATATAAAACGAGGGGGGGCCATATGAAGAAAAAGTTTTCACCGATTGCTCCCCGGACATAGAGATCAACAAATCGATAGGGAGCAAATAAATACAGAGCGGAAGCAACAATTCCCGCTTTTTCTCTCCACATTGTTTTGATCCACAGATACATAGTTAATCCGCCTAACGCAAAACCGAGAGCAAATACTATTTTAGTTGCATCTATCAATGAAAAGCCTAACCAATGAAATAAAGATGCAATATATGATGGTAGGGGATAGAGAAACATAAGAATCGGATGCCCGTATCCCCAATTTAAATTCGCCGCCCAACGGGGAATTATGATTCCTTCCTGTAAATTTGCATAGAAATTTGCAATACGCGCTATATGATCTTGAGCATCGTGTCCTTCAAACATACCCGGATGCAGTAGCGGGTATAAGGGAAGAATTCCGAGAATAATAATAAGTAGCAACCACCGATTATTCAGCAAAAAAGATTTCATGTAATTTATGAATCAGCGCTTTTGTAATATATAAACCGCTGGTTTTCTCGTACTATATAACACTTGATCGACTATATCATACAAATTTTCATCTTTGCGCTCCGCACTCACGAGGATATCTCCAGAAAATATATTCTGTGTGCAGTTTCCGAAGTAGGCAATATTAATTGAATAGCAATCTGACAATCTACGCTCTGAGCCACCTTCTGCAATATACCTCGCCGGATCATATTTTGTATTAAATAAGTAAAAGATATATGCTTGTTCTATAGAAGTATCAAAAAAGACGCGTTTGTCTGAATAGTTCGAAATCAAAGTAATAGCCTCTTTGTATCCGTATTGCCATGCCCGCTGGTATTCATGATTGGTATGAACAAAATAGTGATGGATATAGTAGAGCACATTTCCCGCAATTAATACTATGATCAAGCTAACAACCAGTTTTGAAATCCATGTATGTTTTAACGTAAATAAGTATCTTAAAAAAGATAACAATCCTATTGCTTCAAATACCTGCCACGTCGGTAAAAAAATAAGACTACGGGACGCATTGGGCGCATCAATGGCAAGCGCGGCAGCAACAGGGCTCAAGAAAAACCAGAATAAAAGTAGCTTCCCTCCCCTGCCCGACTGCAATACTATATTTCTGAATCCCAGGAGGATAAACGGCAATGACACCATATATAAAACTCCCATGCCGGGCGCATGATGCCGTACATCATCACCGGTTATAAACAAAAAAACGGGATTGAAGTGAGCAAGATAATTTTCTGCATATTTGAGAGCATATACAACTCTTCTATTGTGTAATACAACACCGAGAATATCATTATTTTGTCGATCGAATTCAATATATTCTATTGAAGGAGCCAGTACTTTTGTCTGATTTGAAAAAATGGTAACACTTCTGCCCCGTGCCGTTGTTCTGAAATCGAGTGCCCAAATACTATTAAGAACGATAAACAATACAGCCAATCCAAATGCGAGACGCTTATTCAAAACTAAAAACCGATAGCCATACATGAGTAGTCCGACGAACAATATCGGTGTAAATATTTTTTCACTGTGGTACGTCATGGCACTCAGAGTTAAGGAAATAATACTTCCGTATAACAACTGCCATGATTTCTTGTTAATTCCTTTTATAAACATCCAGACGCCAAGAATGACAAAAAATAATCCCACATTTGCTTCATATGCGACCCGTGAAAATTGTATATGCCAGGGAGAAAGAGCAAGTAATCCAGCAGTGAGCAACGGGACGTATTTTGTAACTAAATTCTTGTCCTCCTGTTCTTCCTTGTCCATCAGTAATTCCTTTACAAGAAAGTACGTCACTAATACGGTAAGCGACCCCAATAACGCTGAGGGAAAACGAACAGCAAAAGGAGTCAATCCAAATAATTTGATAGATAGTGCCGTCAGATATACATACACCGGCTGTTTATAATCACCGAATGCTTTAAAAGATAAGGGAAAGAGATTTCCCCATTCATCTCTCCCTGTTTCAGCGATCGAATATCCGTTATATCCCCACGACACTTCATCCCAATTCAGAGAGTTGGGAATAGCGCCGAGTTTATAAAACCGCAGGGACGATCCCATCAGCACAATAGTAAGAAGTGATAGCCACACTATTTTTTTGTCGTATATGAATGAGAATATTTTCATAAAGATGGATTGGCAACAATAGCGATAGACGGTTCCCCATTTAAACGCACTATTGTTTCTAACGGTGAAATGGTTTCGGGAAAATCATGAATATTGCCAATATATAATATTGTATCAGCCTTATCTTCAGTTTCCCAGACGATCGGTCTGAATTCATATTTATTAAACATATGCGATTCAGCATATCCTCCCGAAATAGTTCCACCCTCTTTTTGATATTTCTCGGGATCATATTTTGTGTTGAATAAATAAAACATATACGATTGATACAAATCGTCTTCGTTTGAAAATACGATATGGTCATACTGGTATTCATGCTCTTTGACATACGAAATTGCGCGACTCAGAGAGTATTGAAATGAATCTGATTGTTCTTGAGGAAATACATAAAAGTAGTTGATGTAAAAAGCCCTGATACTGAAAAGGGCCAGTATTGCGAGAAGTCCGATGCTCAATTTTCTAACATAAATCCCTAAATTCCCTAATATCCCTAATGATTGGTACATAAAAACTGCTCCTACTCCCGCAAGAATCTGTACAGCAGGAACAGCCGTAAATGATCGCATCGCATGAGGTGCTCCCGTCGTAATTGAAGCCGGAAGAGATGCCGTAAGAATCAATATGAGCAATACGATGCCACTTCTCAAGGGAATATAACGCTTATACAAAGCAAATAATCCTATAACTAACAGTACTCCTTCCCCTATCCAGAGGATTCCCATATGGGGCACTTTATGCGCTTCATGGCCTCTATTAATAAACAACCAATTCGGATTAAAATGTGAAAAATATTGTTGAGCAATTATTTCAACGGAGACAATTCGACGGTTATGACGGATGATACCCATAAGATCTCCCTGTTCTATCGCTTCCTTCCGTTTAATGGCATGATCAATAAACTCCTGCTCGTTTGCTGAGAGAATATTAGTTCCTTTAAAACGAATTAACGCGTCTGGCTGGAATGAAACAAAAAGAAATGGAATGGTAATCACCATACCAAGAATGACGGCGAGAATAACCTGTTTTTTTCTTTGCAGCATCTCTTTATAAAATAAAAGAGCGAGTGAAATGACAACGAGTGGAACGATAATTTTTTCTGATTGATAACTCATAAATGACAAAGAAAAAAATAATGATGCTAAAATATATGATTTCCTGAAAAAGAATAGGAGTGCGAATATCAGAAATGCTGTACCTGCATTTACTTCATGGCCAAGACGGGAAATATAGATGTGCCACGGAGAAATAGCTACAAATCCAGCAGCAAGCAGTGCGATGTAATTCGTAATTTCTTTTCTGTCCACCTTTTCCTTCTTGTCCATCTTATCCCTCAACAACTCCTTGACGAGAAAATACGTTGCTACTACTGACAGGACACTCAATATCACGGAAGGCAGCCGTACAGAAACAGCAGTCAACCCAAATAACCAAACAAACGGCATAACTAAATAGACATAGAGAATGGGTCTCCAATCATCGTACGCGCGCAGGAGCAATGGGAATGGCGTGCCGTACTCATCAGATCCCGTTTTCATAATAGAATAGGCATTCCACCCAATGGAAACTTCATCGAGTGACGGTGCTGGTGGAACGCTATCCAATTGCCACAGGCGGAGAAATAATGCTAATACAACAATAATGAACAAGAAAGCGTGACGCATGTTACGAATTTCCATCAGCAATAACGATGGCCGGTGTTCCTTCAAGATATTCAATAATATTTATTTGGCGGGCAGTTTCAGGAATATCTGCGGGTCTTCCAATAAGTAATATATTTTGTTTATTATCTTCAGAGGTAAGAGGTCTGAATTCATACTTTCCAAATGCATGCGGCTCGGCAAATCCACCGGATACCGTTCCTCCTTGTTCTAAGTACGTTTTAGGATCATATTGTGAGTAGAAAAGATAAAACATATATGATTGTTCAAGTGGTTCAATATTTGAAAATACGATTTTATCGTACTTATTTTCTAATTCTTTGACTTTTGCCGTAGCTTCTTTATACCCATATTGCCATACGGTAGATCCAATCCTATTATATTGGATAAAATAGTTATCGAGGTATTGCGCAACGTTTAAGAAAGCTAACAGTACAATAATCATATATCCTCCCCATCGGAAAATCATATGTCTTTTCCCAAGCCAGAGAATGATCGTAATAAGCCCAAGTGCCGTTAATAATTGAAACATGGGTAAAAATGTTAGTACCCGAATCGGATGAGGGACATCTCGCGTGATAGAGGCTGCAATTGGAGTAAGTGCAATAATGCCGAATACCAATAATTTCGTCTTTCGAGAGAATGGTCCAAATACAAACGAATATATGCCAACCAACATAAAAGGCATCTCAAATAAGTACAGCAATCCGGTACCCGGCGCCTGAAATCGATACTGTGTCCCTGGCAAAAACAGCCATTCGGGATTGAAATGGGAAAGATAACCATTTACCACATTAATTCCGTGAACAATGCGTCTATTATTTAATACTATGCCGAAAACGTCTTTCTGTTCATATGACTCAGCAATGCGAACAATACTTTTGGCATACCGTGGATTTTCTTCAGTAAATACACTTACTCCTTTAGCTCGTAGAAGCGCATCGGGATTAGTCAGTGTCACCCAGAAAAAGGGAACACTTAGTAAAATAAATAGAAGTCCAGAGACTATGCGAATACGATCAATTTTGATTCTGTCTTTCCAATACAACACAATGAGTAACCCAACCAACAGCGTGGTAAATACTTTAGCACTCTGATAGGTGTAATACGTCAGAGAAAATAGAATGGCGGCTGGAATGAGATAGAAAGAATTCCTTATCGATTTTAATAATAATAAAATTCCGGCTAGGGTAAACATGAGCGAAACATTCGCTTCAAAAGCCGCCCGCGAGAACTGGATGTGCCAGGGAGAAATAGCAAGAAGAAATGAAGTGAGTAGTGGGAGATAATTCGTAATTTTTTTCTTGTCCTTCCTTTCCCTCTGGTCCTTCATTAACTCTTTTGTGAGAAAGTATGTCAGAACAACTCCCACAACTCCCGCCATTGCTGAAGGTAAACGAACTGCCACTTCAGACAATCCAAACAGCGAAATAAGCGGCATAATTAAATACATATAGAAGGCCGGCTTATAATCATCGTATGAGCGAAGGAGAATCGGAAATGACTGTCCAAATTCATCTTTTCCGGTTTGCATAACCGAGTAGGCATTGTAACCAAGTGCTACTTCATCCCAATTAAGAGATACAGGAACCTTTCCCAATTGCCAAAATCTCAGTAGAGCGGCAACAATGATAATGATCAGAAAAAGAAACGTTTGTTTTTTCATAATAATGTATAGGTGTAGGAAACGAGTGCCGGTTCACCGCTTAACAAATTAAATGTTTTGATAACGGGCACTTTGTCAGGAACATTATTGGGTACATCAATAACGAGCGGATGTTTAAACTTTCGCGCCGTCGTATGCGTATCATTGGTAAAATAAAACTTATCGAACTGATTAACGTGCACAAATCCATACACTTCGCGCTCAATTTGAGCGGTAGATCGAAACTTAATTGGGCTAAACCGGGTATAAAATAACGCATAAATATATGGTCTCCCCAATTCAGTAGTAACAACAATCGCATCATAGTTTTCATATTCTGACTGTGCATACGTTATAGCTTCTTTGTATCCATATTGCCAATGCTCTGAGTATTCTTTGGGATAAAATACATAATATCCGTGGAGGTAATATAAAACATTCAGTGCGAGAACGAGAGTAAGAATGCTATATGCTGATTTTTTCAAAAAAGCGCTCCGTATATGCTGTTTTATAAATAACAAAGCCGTTAATACGCCGTATGCAGTAAGTATTTGCCACGTGGGAAGTGTTGTTTCAATTCGTAATGCATGGGGTGTTTCGCGAGCCGTTGCAGCGGGAATAATACCAATCAGTAACCATAAAGGAACAAACCACCAGAATCCTCTTTTTTCACGAATTAAATAAAGTAGTCCGAGTATCAAAAACGGTGCACTCCAGAGATAGAACTGACCAACATCCTGCGTAGAAAATTTGGGATTGCCGTCTCCTTGAATAAATAAAAAGCTTGGACGGAAATGGTGCACATAATGTCGGATAAATTCGATTGCGTATCGATACCGTCGATTATGAATGATTCGTGACCAAAATGGAATTTCTTTTTGAGACACGGGATCACATTCAGGACAGTAACCTTTATCGTGAAGAATATTGTAATCAGTCTGCATAGAAGTATTCGCATCTTTAACAATAGAAAGATCTGAAAAAATATTAACTTCTTGGTACCGCAATTGTGCCTGGGGAGTAAGCATAAAACGAACAACAGGAATGCTCATTATTACGACAACAATTCCGGCCGTCACCACAATTTGTTTCATATTCCAGAGTTTTTTGAAAAATGCGGCCATCAGTATCGTGCCCAAGAGAGGAACAACGATACGCGCCGTGTTAAAAGTATAGAGAGAGAGAACGAATGAGATACTGGAAACAACCAATAACCAGGATTTTGTACGAAGAGAATATAAAAATAACCATATTCCGGTAATAATAAAAAGACTGGCGATATTTGCTTCAAAAGCCGCCCGGGATAAATTAATATGCCACGGAGAAATGGCAAGTAATCCAGTAGTAACAAGTGGGGTGTAGTTTAAAATTGTATCTGTTTTCTTGTCCATCTTTTCCTTCTTGTCCTCCTTTTGTCTAAAAAATATCTCCTTCACCAGAAAATACGTCACTAATACGGTCAACGATCCAAACAACGCAGACGGAAATCTGACGGCAAACTCGTTTAGCCCAAACAGTTTTACCGGCAGAACAGTAAGATATGCGTATAACGGAGGTTTATAATCACCAAATGATTCAAGGTAATCAATCGGCAGAAATCGTCCGAATTCATCCCTTCCGTCCATCCCAAGTGAATAGGCATTGTATCCCCAAGCAGCTTCGTCCCACGTCAGAGAAGGAGGAATTGAATCGATTCTATAAAAACGCAGCACAACAGCAACTACAAAAATTACGAAAAGGAATATTTTTTTCTTTCCCATACTGAAATACTAACTAAACCAATTATTGTAAAAACACTGGTGATATTTGCTAATTTCCGATACCACGGTTCGGTCAGAAAAAATTCTACTGTATGCATCCCATCCGGGACTGACACGCGCAGCCGATAGAATTTATCTTCTTCGTACTGAATCGCCGTATCTTTCCCGTCTATCTTTGCTATCCATCCCGGGTAGTAAGAAGTATTATCCCTAAATTCCGCGCTACTTTCTAGATCCAAGTTGAACATATGATAATTTGATTGCCAGATAATCCGCGTACTGGTTCCAGCCAATTCAGGAAAAATATCGCCGTCCTGGTCGGGCACTTCAAATATTCGGGGAGCCTTCTTTGGCATATGTTCATCTTTGGACGTGGTACTCATGGCTATTACTTTATTCTCAGAAAAGGGACTCTGATAGTCTACGTATTGGTTAACACGCAGGTGATTTCTATTTGCGTAGACCAACAAGGCAATAAGGAATGTAAATAATCCATATTTCAACGTGTTTCTATTTATAGAATTAATAATATACCCGCCGCATAACGATAATCCCAATACAATATATCCAACAAATCGCCACGGGATCTGTACCGATGAGAGTAGAGGCATATGATCCCAAAAAAATCGAGAATACGGAAGTGCTAAAAATGCAGACGCGATTGCAATCAGTAAAAAAACAATAGTCATCTGATCGCTGAGCTGTATTTTCTTTTTGAAAACGATCTTAACCGCTATGATACCAGCCGCACATAATCCCATTAATAAGTGAACGACGCCAATCTGAGGTGACATTTTTCCGGGAATGGAACCTGGTTTCCAGGGACCAAATCCCCACGGGGAATAAACAATTTCTTGAACTGTTGGGAAAAAATCTCGGTAATCATATGAAAGTTCTGACAACTTTGTTTGTGGTGCTTCAATAACGACGGGCAACCAGAAAAAAGAGGTGAGTAACAAGGCAACAACTATAGAACCTACATAATTTATTATTGTTCGATCCCGCAGTATGCGGGAGCGAACTTCTCGATTAACTCGAATTAAACTTCTCACTTCGTTCGAAGAATATTTACGCCAAATTGCATATAACGTAACGAGCGATATACCAATCAAGGAGGTAATATTATGACTCAATATGAGGAGAGATAATATGAGACTCAGAGGAATAATCGAAAACTTTTTCTTTCGTATTGAATATTCAGCGAAAAAGAATGCAAACGGTAACAGTGCAAGACCCCATTGCTCAGCAACGTTTCCCCGAACGTACATATTGAGGAATCGGTATGGTGCAATGATATAAAGTAACGAGGAAAATAAACTTGCTGTTTTGTTAAAAAATAACGATACGAATAGATACATTCCGGTTGCTGAAACAATAATGGAAAGAATCATCAATGCTTTAAAGCTATCAACAAATGACAATCCTGACAGATGAAAAACTTCAGCCGTGTAGTAAACCAGGGGATAGTTAAACGTAAAAAAGGGATATCCGAGACCGTAGTTAATACGTTTCGCAATACGTACCGGGAATTGCCCGTCCATAAAGGATTCATGAAATTCTTCCATACGAATAACATGTCCTTCACCATCGTGTGAAGTATAAAATTGGGGTGAAAATAATTTATAAGTTGAAACGATACTGAATACAAAAATCAGCAGAAGAGAAACGCAGTGACGCGAAAAAAAACTGGTCATACCTTAAGAAACATCCACCTGCTCAATTAATCCCTTATCAAGAAGTTCTTGTATAATCTCGTCTTGTCTATTTCGATCAAAATAAAAATAACCGTCGATGTCAAAATTTTGTGTTCTGGAGATTTTCCATTTATATGCGTAGCCATCTAACTCTTCGTTGAGGGTAAATATTCTAAAATAATGATCATCCACAAAATCGGTAAAAAACGAATTGTAACTTGCCGCATCTCCTCCCCAGGGCGTGTAGTCACGATTAAAGACAATAACTTTCGGCCGATTCTGCGTGAGGTCCGAAACAATTTCAGATCGTATCTTTTCTGATTTCGCCGAGTGATTTAAAAACCAGTGATATTTTGAAGGCTGTCGGGCATCAAGATAGAGCAATTCTTTAAACGCAAGAGGACCTATCCATGCATACTCATCACTTCCTGCGATTTGATTGACGATCGGTGCAACTTCCGGATGATCATAAATAAGGGGAGACTGTCCGCTGTACTTTGCCATAAATTTTTGAAAAAACTTAAGTGGTAAAAATATACTCGTGAAAAACCAATAGGCGCTGAGCAAAACAAAAACGCTTCCCGCGAGGATCCGAAAAGATTTGGTTAGTGTTTGAGTATCAAGAAGCTGTTTTAGAATTTGGAATGAATAGAGACCCACAATCATGGATAAGAAAATATATACGTTAACTTGATAATCAGTTTCTGCTATTGATGCAGGATTACTACGCGTATTTGAGTACACTAACAATACCAAATAAGGATATATCAGAACGTATCGTCTTGTTATGAGCAGAATTACCATAAAGGCTATATGTGACATAGCAAATGTGTTAACTAAGGGAAAATCAAACGCCAAATTTTTGACTGATCCGATAACCGGAAAAAAATTATTAATAAAGTCGTGGGCAATAATAAGCGCATACCGAATGGGATTTATCGATCCCCCGGGCTCAAGCGGATAGTTATAAATATAATACTGCTGGTTGAACGTAATAGTATCAAAATAATATGATCTCATACTGCCTGTTACCAGCAAATAGAGCATCCATACAATATAGGGTATAGCAAATACCATCGCAATCTGCACAACTTTTTTTAGAAGTAACTTTTTCGATAGAACTTTTCCGTTTCGAATAAATAAATATACGGCGTACACATGCAATCCGGCGATCAAATAGGTAATCGTCATCGATGAAAGCCATGCAAGAAAGGTATAGAGTATATAGAGAATTAGATCACGCAAGGTAAAGGGCTCATGGGTATATCCTTTTACCAATACAAGAATTATGGCAGGAGCGAGAAAATAGGCGGAAAGCGTATCCGCAAGGAGCATATTTCCCCAATAATACGTCGCGCCGAAAGCAATGGTGAACAAAAAATATAAATAGAATGAAAGGCTTGATTGTTGTATTCGTTTCTTTAAAAGAAGGTACGATCCAGCAGTGATCAGAAAATAGACAATAGCGAGTCCTATTCGAAAACGTACAAATGATATTCCGGTCACTGCGAGTATGCCAGACGATAAAAAGTACGGTAGCGGTTGATGGTGGGAAAACCAATCACGATAGGGCAATCTTCCTTCTAAAATATATTTCCCGCCGACGATATTGTCATATTCGTCAGGATATTCTTCGTGAAATGCATTGAGAAGAAATATACTGAAAAGAAAGGTAAAAAGAAGAATCTGTTTCCAAGGGAGTGTTTTAAGAAAGCGAACAAATAATGATGTTCGAGCTGTCATATTTTATAACGTCACTGCATAAAAAACATACCGTGCGTATAGTCCATTAATAGTAGTAGTGGTTGTAAATGTCTGACCCGTACTCACATGATGTTGATATTCCTTCGGCGACAATACAAAAAGCGTTTTTGAATCAGGTTTGATCAGTTCGTCCAAGGAGACTTTTTGCAAATCAATTCCTTCTGTGTCCCAATCTGCATTCCCAAACCTGAATTTACCAAATCCGTCGCGTGTTCCTGACTGTTGATAGAATTCGGGATCAACTGATAAATGAAATAGCAAATGGATATACGGACGCCAGTAATCACCCGTTACCCATATCATATCATAATTTTCCTGTTCGGACTGAAGATATGCGGCGAGTTGTTTGTGTCCGTCTCCAAAATCAACAGCTCTCGTTTCAGGAGCAGTCACAAAATAGTTGTAGAGAAACTGATATGAAAAATATACGATGACTAAAGCAAGTACTCCGGCAAAAACAAGTTTTAATCGATAATTTGTTAAGACGTGGTAAATCCACCAGACTCCTAAGGCACTCGTCATAATCATCGGCGGAGCACCAATAAGAGTCCTGAGTACATTCGGCTGGTCTTTGGTAAATGCGCCAGCGAGAGGATGAATAATAAGCCACGTTAACACAATCCACTTCCACTTCTTTTTTTCTTTGATCAAATAATATAAACCGAACAAAAAGAATGGCAATTCCCACTGATACAGAAGACCTGCTGATATGGTCCCCGATTGAAATACGTGTACGGGATGAATATTCCTGAAATAATTAATAGTAGCCGTTTCAGCAAATGCACGTCTACGGTTATATACGATGCGCGCCCACCACGCATTGTTATTCTCGAGAATTTTCTGGGCATAGCGTTCTTGTTTTTGAATATAGACAACATCGTCCGTTAACAAAACTTGATTAAGACGGGATAATCCTTGGTTTGAAAAAGCGAAAATGAACAAGGGAATAAGAACGATCAAGCCAATGATAAATCCCTGAAATACTTCTTTTTTTTGTTTCAGCAATTCTTTTCTGTACGCAAACGCAAATGCAGCTAGAATAATCGGCGTTATGATGCGGGTCGCATGATAAAAATAGGTGGAAATTGCAATTAGCGATGCACTGATGAGAAAATTGCGACCTCGTTGCTTAAAGTTGAGCAAATAATATATTCCTACCGTAACAAAAAAAAGGCTGACCGTACTTTCAAACCCCTGCCGTGAAAAATTAATAAGCCACGGATTGATAGCACCTAAGAATGCAAACAAGATGCCGAATTTCTCATGTACCAATTTCTTACCTATCAAATACAAATAGATCACAATGCCAACTCCTGAGATGGCAACGGGAAACCGGACGGCAAACTCATTAAGTCCAAATATGGCTTCTGATACTACAGTAAGATATACAAGACCCGGCTGTTTATATTCATCAAATGCCCGGAACAAAAAAGGGTAAGGCGTTCCATATTCATCCTTTCCTGTTTTGAGAATCGACCATGCGTTGTATCCGAATGAAACTTCATCCCACGAAAGACTCGGCGGCATGGTGGATAGATTGATAAAACGGAGCAGGGCGGAAAGTAGAATAACAATAATGAGAAAGTATGTGGGTTTCATATTAAATTCGAATCGTATAGACGCCCTCTTCTATTTCTGATACAACTCCGGACATTTCCAATCGTGAAACAATAGCCAACACTTCGGCTGATGACATTGATATCGTTCGCACCAATGAATCCACGTGCACTGACCCTTCCTGAGTAATCAGCCCGACAATACGCTTTTCATCGAATGATAACGATATAAGAGAAGCCGCCTTTGTTTCTTGAGCTATACGCTTCGACACTTCAGAATATTCCTGCAATATATCATTGGCATCTCCTACTGCTTGAGCACCGTTTTGGATAAGAATGAGACTTGCTTTACCCATCTGAGAAGTGATGGGACTGGGAATAGCAAATACATCGCGGCCAAACTCCGCCGCGTTTTTCGCAGTGATCAATGATCCCGATTTGTCGGTGCCTTCGGTTACTAAAACTCCGCGCGACAATCCCGCAATAATTCGATTGCGTGAAGGAAAAACTCCTATTGAGGTCCTCATACCAGGTGGAAATTCGGAAATAATAAGCCCGTCTGTCTTGAGCCGGTCGTAAATGGCTCGATTTACTGCCGGATAACAAATATCAACACCACATCCCAAGACAGCTACGGTTCTTCCTTTCTCATTCATTGCTGTCTTATGTGCAATTGCGTCTATTCCCATCGCCATACCTGAAATAATCGTACATCCCGCATGAACTAATTTTTCAGTAAATATCCGGGTAACTTCAATACCATAACGTGTCGGCTGGCGCGTGCCAACAATTCCAATCGGCAATTCATCATGTAAAAAAGACATATCCCCTAATGCGTATAATATAAAAGGAGCGCTGGGAATTTCTTTTAATAAATCGGGATATTCATCATCTTCTTGAGTAAGTACCTGAATATTCTTTTTTTGAATATCATATGAAAGAGCATTGAGATTTGTTTTTTGACGAAATGAGGTGAACTTTTCAATAAAATTGTCTCCGAATCCTGATTTTATTAAATCGGTGTCCGATGCTTTAAACACCGCTGAAGCAGAACCAAAATAGTTGATAAGTGATCGATATCGAATAGGACCTACTCCTTCAAAAAATGACAATCCTATTTCGTATTTTCGACTAGTCGGTTTTTTCATGTTCGGGCCAAAAGTATGCCGTTATAAAAACCAATGAAATATATCCAAGATGACTATTATTGAAATAACGGGACAAATACCAATAGACAAAGAGGAGAATACCGTAAGAAACTATCATCCGTTTAACCGTCGGTTGTTTGATAAGATAGCGGGTAAGAAAAAATAGTACGGGCAGAACGATTAGTATTTGCCAAATAATGAACGGGTAGTATGCTATCCGGTTAGTAATAAAACCTAATTCGGAAAGGAGCATTCCCAGTCCATATCCGGATATGGGATAACTTGTCGGAATGGTTCCTGATAAATAGGAAATTGTGTCTTCCATAAAACTATTGGGATCCCACAAGTAAAACGGGAGCATTATAGCGGTAAATGTTACCGTAAACGGGATCAGTTGCACAATGGTTTGTCCGATTCGAGACAGGATCCTCTGCTTTGATGGTGTTTGAGAAAATAACCATACTGCGTATAAGGGGAAAAGCGGCCATGCTGACTGTTTTATCGTAAACGCAATGGCAAGAGAAATACCACCTGCTATAAATTTATTTTTGTATAACAGAAACCACCCGAGAAACAAAAATGCATGCACGGCAACATCAGTTCTTCCTTCGAGAACATAATTTAAAATAGCAGGACTAAAGGCCAGCAAGATAATAAATACTAGTTTTTTGTGTATATCTTTAACCAATAATCCAGCCATAAGCATAAGTGCTCCATAGAGAAGGTACAGAGGTAATCGTGCATCAAAGTATCCAAACAACCGATTGCTTACCAGATACACCGGTATAGACATCAGAAGATAAAAGGGGCCCATCACAAAATGGTAAATGGCCGGATTCGTGGCAGTATCATCAAAATGCCATTCTTCAAGAGGCGTGCCGACATAATCCTCTGAGTAAGGATTTTTTCCACGTAACAAATACTGGAGGCCTAATTCAATCTGAATTGGCATGTCATGCACCTCAAATACGGGTGATATTTGATGCCGCCGTATAATGGCGGCACGAAATGAGCTACCAAGAATGAGAAATATCGCGAGTGACAGTAATCCTATTTTAACAATGGCGTATGTTTTTTTTGAGAGAGCGAACAGATCACAAACAATATAGAGAAGTAAGGTAATAAATATTGAGGTGAATAAAACATACGACGTCCCTTCAACACGTAACGGGTACGTCATAATAAACGGAACGGCTAGCGCAAGAAGGAGGATGCTGTCGAGTTTTATTGAACGGTTGATTCTCATCTGTTTCATATTTTTATTATCGTCATTGCGAGGAGTATAGCAACGTGGCAATCTAGTATTCAAGAAAGGGATTGCTTCGCTTATTATATTCGCTCGCAATGACTCTATGTAAATCGATATTTAATTAAGGTAAGAAATGCTCGAATGCCATCGCGTACGGTGTTGAGTTTTTTCCCTTCTTCATAACCACGCGGAACCGTGGTAATAGGTACTTCATGAATACGATGTCTTTGTTTCATAAGTTTAGCAGTAATTTCCGGTTCAAACTCAAAACCTCGTGATTCTAGTTTCATGTTGGCAACGGCAGATCGTGGAAATAGTTTGTAGCATGTCTCCATGTCCGTAATCCATTGCCCATACAACAGGCTGGTTATAAGACTTAAAAATCGATTACCGAAATAATGTATAAGAAATCGCGCACGACTTTCTTCCTTATCTAAATGAGGAAGCCGGTGAAGACGAGTTCCATATACCACATCAATCGCATTCTTTTTAAGCTCTAACAGTAATGTTGAAATATACTGGGGGTCATATTCGAGATCTGCATCTTGAATGATAATATAGTCACCGGCTGCCTTTTTTATTCCGGTCCGGACTGCGGCTCCTTTTCCTTCATTTTGCTCATGATTGAGTAGACTAATCTTTTTATTTTTTTTTGAGATTTGAGAAATCAGTTCATAGGTGCCATCGGTAGATCCATCATTTACTACTATAATTTCAAATGGTATATTGTCAGGAAGAGAAAGTTCCAACAAATGTTTCAGAATATCTTGTATAGTTTTTTCTTCATTAAAAACGGGAACAATAATACTGAGTTTGCTTATCCGTGCCATACTGTGCAGTATAACGTAATTATGAGATTATAATCAATGTGGCGAAGAAATATGAAATTTGACCGCCCTGCAACCATACTGTTTGGAATTTTGATTATCGCCTTTTTCTTGCGAATATATAGAGTGGATGAACTGACTGAATTTTTGGGAGATCAGGGACGGGAAAGTATGGTGCTCTATAACGCATGGCATACCAAAACAATTCCCCTTGTTGGGCCTCCCGTCAGCACCGGACAGCACCTCGGACCAATTTACTACTACTTAATTGCTCCTTCTTTTGTTCTGGCAGGATTCAATCCCCTGGGTCCGATTGTTTTTATGGTCTTGCTCGATGTGGCAACGATTATGTTGCTGTATCAATTAATATCTCGCTTATTTAACAAGAACGTTGCAACAGCTATTTCAGCTCTCTATACAGTTTCTCCCCTCATTATGCAAGCAAGCAGAACAATATGGAATCCTACTCCCATTCCTTTTTTCACAACGGTATTACTGATCAGTTTGTATAAATCAATTATTAATAAAAAGTTCGTGTGGCTCTCTATTTCGTTTGCGTCACTGGGAGTACTCGTACAGCTTCATTATTCAACCATTATTCTCTTGTCATTCACTGGAATTTCTTTGGCATATACCTATGCAAAATCCCGGAAAAATCGCTCAGATTTAATCAAGCATAGCATATTTGGATTATTAATTTTCGTCGTACTTCTCACTCCTTTTTTAGGATACCAATCGCAGAATGAATGGACCGATGTTCGTTCTCTTTTATCATTTGCATCATCACAAAGTGATACGCCACTGAAAACAGACGTAACTGATAGTTTATACGTCATACAACACTTGGTTAATTTTCTTGTTCCTGCAGTACCACCCTTGATAGCATTAATAATCCTGTCAATGCTCGCAATTGTTTCTCTGATTCAAAAAAACAAATGGTCGATTCTAGCACTATTTGTGATACTCGTGAGCATTGCGTTTATATCTAGAACGGTTTATAGCCCGCCCGAGCATTACACACGATTTCTCATACCATTTTTGTTTATTCTGACAGCCTCTTCACTTGAAACTTTAAATCATATTAGTCTTGACAAAATGAGGCATATGCATATTTTTGTCAAAAAAAGCTACTTGTCAGCAATTATCGCAGTGATCGTAATTACTCTGATTTATCTGCCAAAAAGTGATATACTCTCCGAAGGAAAACACGATCTGTCTCGAACAGAAGATATGGCCGAAACCATGATTCAATCTGCCGAACAAGATCCGTTTTCATTTACCCTCATCAATTCACGCTCATTTTCAGATCTCCATTATCGTTTCTTCTTTTTAAAGAAGAGGGTTCAACCGGTTTCTATTGAATCAGAAGAATTTGATACGTTGTATTTAGTCTGTGAAAAAGAACCATGTCCGACACAAGATGAAATTGTTTCAAGAACCGAAATTCAAGTCATGTGTTTTGACCCGTTGTGCAATCGCGAGTATCCGAAAGTTAATCTAAAAGAGTGGCAATTTGAGTCGGAAATAAAACATGAATGGGCAACATTATATGTTTTGAAAAGAAAATGACACTCCCCGCGGCAAGCGGGTATCTTATGTCATTCCCGACTTGATCGGGAATCTATACAGATTATTTCTATTTTTTATAGATCCCCGTTTTCACGGGGATGACAATGGTATTTCACCACAAGCGCCGGGGAATTAGACCCTAAAAGTGATTTATGAAAATTAATAAAAACATTTTATTCATCCTATCTGTATCTATTGCACTTCTCCAATTCGCTTTTATTTCATTTATTTTGATGAAAAGAATCGGCGCATTCGGTTGTTTTGATGATTGCCATAACTTCGCAACCGGTTATTTTATGCTGAAAGGGAGACAGATTTACAGTGAAATCTTCTACAACCATCAGATGATCATGCCGTTTATAAGTTACCTTATTCAACTAATAACTTCTCCTGACTCACTTTACTCACTCGTGCAATATCATCGTATCTTTGTAACTGGTTTTTCATTTATTGCAACTCTGGGTCTTATTTTGAGATTTAAATGGCGCGGCATTATATTTAGTTTGCTCTATGAACCAATAAAGTTCTACTTTCTGGGTGATCGGTTTCTGCCAGAAGCATTCATTCCTTATTTCATCGCATATCTTGTCGGAATTGTATGGGAATCTCTCGAACGTAAAAAATTGACCAGAAGTGATGCGGTCGTAGCAGGATTTATAACATGGTTAATAGTTTTTCTGAGGGAACCTTATGTACCAGTCGCACTGCTATTATTTGGATTTCTAGTCATAAAAAACATTACATCAATAACATCGCGATTATCAGTATTTATATTTGCAATTCTTTCAATCTTAACATTGTTGATGATACCAGTTTCTGATTATGTTTTTACGGTCGGCACAGTCAATCAACAAACGGTTCTTGCTCATGAAACAGAGTCAACTGATTTGTGGGGCTCGGGAATTATTAGCATATTGTTTTACCCGTTTACCGCATTATTTCAATCACCAACTACTATTAACGGAAAACTGTTATTCGGTTTATCAAGTGTATATATCTTTTTGTTTTTCTGGAATGTGGTTAAGAAACAAAATCGTGTATTTATCGTCATCACATTTTTAGCACTGGCTCTTGCAGCTATTCGTTATGTACCATCTGAAGCTATGTTTTACGAGGCATTTCATATGCTTCCCTGGTTAGGGTTATTCATAATGACCGTATCAATTCTGACATACAACACAGTCAATAGTTATCAAGGTAGAAAAAGATATATTGCTCCGATCATATTGCTATGTATTTGGCTTTTCAGCATAGGTTATCCAAAATCATTTATATATGAAGATATTAGTACGCTCGAGGAATTTAGCGATGGTTATGCACATTATCAACGAAATGGTGATGTTATCAAAAAACTATCTCATCCCGATGATACCGTGTTCGTAGAACTGTGGGATGATATTATTTATTGGCAGACAGGACTGGATTCTGCTTATCAGTACGGACTCTATACACCCTTAATGGAATCCTTTCCACGATATACGACGGCGCGGGATGAAATGTTTGCACACGATCCCCCTGATTTTTATTACTGTTCTGATGGATATATATACAAATCTGATCAACTGATTCCGGAGAAATATACAAATGATTATCAAGAATTATTAGAAAACAATGAGCCTTCCTGTATATTTGTTCATATTAATAAAATATCTGAAATATCAGACGAACAGTGGAAATCTGTTGAAGCGCTGGGATTTAATCTTGTTCAGATGGAGAAGTAAGCAATTCTATATCTGATCTTTTATATAACTTCTTCTGTCTCCTGCGGTGTAAAATAACGGTTGGCAGATGTAAAATTGCCTGAAACAGTGCGGAAAAAAAGACAGTATCGTTTACGAGTAAGGCATGGAATATATGGTTGGGAAGCCAGAAGAAATGTGATAATAATAAGTTACCATCAGTGATATTTTTCCACACAAAATAAAATTGGTTTCGGTAAGCAATCGTTGTAACTTGTTTATCAGAATAGTGCGATTTTATGGAACCCATTCCATGCTCATGAATAACAATGCTTTTTGGTTCGAAAATAATTCTATACCCCGATTTCTGCGCTCTATATGATAGATCAATGTCTTCCCAATAAAATGGATTGTACAATTCATCGAGTCCGTTTAATTTGTTCCAAATATCTCGTCTGAATGCCCCTGAACCGCAAGATACCCAAAATGTATCTGTTTGGTCAACCTCTCCTCGTTTATGGAGAACAAATCCGCGGTTCCAATATCCTATTCCTCTACCCCGCTTAATTGTTTTGTTCCCCTCAATACTTTTATCAAGAAACCCGACGGCAAATACCAATGGATCATTAAAATGTGGCAGCGCCGCTTTTAAGAAATTTTCTTCAGGAACTACATCCGTGTTTAATAAAACGACAACATCACCCGTCGCAGTTTCTATTCCACGATTTACCGTCGACGAAAATCCAAGATTCTTTTTATTCTGCAGTAATATAATTGTTAAATTTCTGTTTGCTGTTTGCTGTTTGCTAATTGTTTCAATTGATCCATCTTTCGATGCGTCGTCGACAATAATGATTTCTTTGATCCTTTGATCACTTGACCCGCCTGCGACGCTTTGCGTCCCGCTCGCATCGTTACGCGAAGCGTTTCGGGCAAGAGCAATGCGGGCAGGTCCTTTGATCACTTGAATTACGTTCGCTAAATTCTTGTTAATTAATTTCTCACCGTTATAATTGGGAATAACAATAGATACCGTCATAACTTTAGTTAAATACTGAATAGCTAAATTCAACCGTATGAGAACCTTCAGGAACAATAACACCCCGCAGTATATAGTTTACTCGATACGATGTACTTTCTGTTCCATCGATGAAGACTCTCCAATTTTCATCATAGACATCTGATAAAACTATCATGCGGGAAGCTTCTGTTTTCGACTGCAATGTCACTCGGGATGGTAAATAGTCTGTAATATCTACATGCTCCAATTCAGAAAGGGGACGATTATCAATGGGAATAGTGTTTGACTCAACAAGGGCAGTTTTCTGTAAATCGATTGACTCGTCAAATAGTTTATCCAGCATATCTTCTACATTTTTAACAGTCTGCACTGATTCAACTAAATAAACACGGGGAAGTACTTCTGTATTTTCATATACTTTTGTCTGTCCTTCTTCAAAAACGAGATGTAGTTTTTCTGAATCGATTTCTGATAAGCTCAATACATACTGAACGTTGAGCACATCTGCAATTTTGCTTTCATAATTGTCCGGCGTAATGATACGATTAAAATCAATAACTTCATTATTTGGAGTATTTCGGGACCAAGCCGATGCTAATTCTGCATAATCGCGCGAGTATAATGGGTCATATCCACTTACTGACTCTATGCCATACATACTTGAGAAATTGGGCGGCAGAATTTTATTGTCTGTAGCCATTATTCGAAATTTTCCGGGCTGTGAAGTAATAAACTGAATAGTTGAAGTTTGTGGAAATAAATATTCCCGTGGAGTAAATGGCGTAAACTTCCACCCAAATCGGAGAAGATCAATTACGGTAAAAACTATCAGGCCAAACAGTGCAGCATGCTTCAGAAGTTGATTTTTTCCTAAATACCCCAAACTCCCCAACACCCCCATCAAGAACAACCCACTTGGTAATATCAGATTTCTTTTTGCAACTAATAGATTTTCGCCCGATCCCAACAATACATATACCCACAACAGTACCCCTATCCCTCCTATTACTCCTACAGTCACCAATAATTTTTTAATAGAAACTTTTTTTCTGAGAAAGAGATCAAATCCTAAGGCCGCCAGAACGGCAATTGAAAAGTCGACAAGAAATAATAATCGCGTCGGTTGACTCGTAGAGAGAAGGGGGATTTGTAATTGATAGGGAATTCTTGCAACAAAATTATCAGTTGCGAATAGTAACGAAATAATTAACAATATAGTAAAGAAAAGAGTCTTTTTATCTCTGCGCCACATAAGAGCTATGAGAGAAAATAGCAGTGGAATAATACCAATGTACCCGACCATCTCTCCATAATTCCACGTTCCCCAATAATTGAGTGTCGCCGGATTTCCGAAAAAGTCGGGCACGATAAATTGGATCAGATGTTGAAACGGTATAAACCATCCTTCGCTGAGCCAATCTGATTGATCCGCTAAGCGCGTTGATTTGGATATAAATTCAACCATCGGCACCCACTGAACAGAGGTAACAATCCCTGCAAGAATTGCTGAACTCGCAAGAAAAACTGCCGCTTTTCTTACCTTTGTTTGTATTACATTTACTTCATGTATTATTCGCACGGTCCCATAGGCTAAACTGGTAAGTAACACATAAAAAAATGTTTGTAAATGTCCACCAAAAAACGAACTAATGAGTGAAAACGTCAGTATTCCGGACCATAGATATATTTGTTTTGTGTTTTTAACCCTAAATCCCCTAATTACCCTAACAATCTTTTCAATAGATAACAGAATAAGAGGCAACCATAGTCCAACATGACCAAGAGTATTCCACTCAAGCCACGCTATGCTAAAACCAGAAAACGCAAATACGATACTCCCGAAAAGTGCCGCATAATTTGATAGTTTCATCTCCCGTAAATACAAATAGAGAAAGAGTCCCGCTAACAAGGGTTGTAACATAATCAGTAATGTCCAGGAAATGTGAAAGGGAAACATAAAGAAAAGAACATTTAATGGATAGAAGGGTGCCGACTGAAGATTGGCGGCAAGCGGTGTTCCGGAAAATGAATAGGGATTCCATGATGGCCACTGCCCCTGTTTCATTTGATCAATGGCAATAAAGCGCCACGGATACTGCTGTCGAACCGGATCGGTGATAAGAAAATTTCGGTAAGGAATGCCATTTGGATATTCAGTAGCATAATAATCACGATACGGATGATAGAGGCCAACAATCGTATCGCTCGGGATCGGCAACAATCCTTTCAATATAAATTGCCAGAAGAAAATAAGAATGATTAAAATCAATATGAATGGATATAACAGTTCTTTTTTCATAATAGCTTTTTATATGTTGGAGAAGCAATCCCATCCAAGAAATAGATTGCTTCGTCGTTACACTCCTCGCAATGACAGCACTAATTTATTTATCTCGTCACAAAAATGAGTTTGGCTAAATTGTTGTATTTGCAGTTTATTCGTAGCAATAATGTTCTTTTTCAGTTCGTTATTTCGTACAATCTTTCGAGTATACAAAATTAACTCATCAACGGTATTCCAGAGAAATCCGTTTGTTTCGTGTGTAATAATTTCCGGTAATCCTCCACCATTAAATACGACCGGAATACAGTCCGCGGTCATTGCCTCAACAGGGGTAATTCCGAAATGCTCAAAGTTCTCCGGGTGGGTTTTTTCATCTTCTCCAAATCCTGCCGCATGCCAGTATATTTTTGCTTTTGCATAAAGTTTTTTGAGAGATGAAAACGGTTGATTGGGCAACAGAATAATGGAATCTATTTCTATCATACGAGTCAATTGAGAATAATACTCCTTGTCATCGGGCAAAAGTCCACCTGCAATGACCAAGCGCCATCCTTTCAACGATTTACTAAGGTTAGTAAAAGCTTGAATCATAATCTCATGTTTTTTAAACGGATGAAATCTCCCGACTGAAAGTATCATGTTTTCTTTTTTTGCATTTTTAAAAGTATCGGTATCTACCGGAGGATAGATAATTTCTGACTTTACGTGATACTCCCGGTCAATATATTTTTTAGTAAATTGGGAATTGCAGATAACTTTTTGATACTTCTTAAGTTTTATTTGATTAGCCAGTGAAAACCCGCCTACTCCTGCAAACGGTCTTTGAAAATGAAGAATGCCGACAGGTGAATTTATAAACGGAATACTCCCGTCACATAAGACAACAATAAGATCATATTGAGGAGTAGTAACCATTGATTTGAGAAAAGGAATTCCTCGATCAAAAATATTGGGCGCCACGGTTACCTTCTTTAAATCGATTGATAACCGATCGTGTGCTTTTTTCAAAATAGTGTGATCGTCCCAAAAAACAGAAACGTCATGTTGATGAGACAAACACGATGCAATCGTCAACATATACCGTTCGCCACCCGAAAGAGAATCCAAATAGGGATTATAAATACCAATTTTCATAGCTGTACATCCTGACCAATAATAGGCTCTTTATCTAGGATAACACGAATAGCAAAGCCATTTTTGTCAGTGAGTAATAAGGTACCACCATCTGCACCGCGCAGGGTATCGTCATACTGTAATTCTAAGGATTCCATACCCATATAGTTTGTAGAACTATAGAGACGTGTACAACACTCTTCATAATTGACGTTGTGAATACCGGTCGATGGTATACCGCTATATATTCGAGATTGATACGGTACCAGTTCAACACTTGGATAAGATGTCAATGTCTCCATTTCAATATCAGTCGGTATACGAAAGGTCGAAATAACCGGAACCGCCCTATCAGGAATCGGATCTTCTAGATATGCATTTTGCACGTGTACGGGTTTAACTGAAGCAAGATTGCCGATCAACTCAAGCATCTCTTGCTCATACGAATAATTAAGTAAATTTGGATTAACCGAAATAAGATATCCTTCCCGATCCTCAACAAGGACAGTACCCGTACGGTCAACAATCGCTCCGCGCTTTCCGCGAACTATAGCAGATACCATTTTATATTCAGGATGATATCCTTGGACCAACAAATCCCAATTCCACTCTATCAACCATTCACCATGAGTTTTTACCAGCGGAATAATTTTTTTCTCGGTAAATGATCCTAAATGTTGCGTTTGGTAGGTGATTTCCGCTTCGACATATCCCCGTGAACCTAAAAATGGAATGCTCTGTTTTAATTTATGAACGACAATATTTCTGACCTGAGCATCATTGAGACTAGTTCGGAGTAATTGGTGAAACTCTTCCCGTGAGAGGTTAAGATCTTCTGGATGAGCAATATACTGCTTGTATATATCATGAAAATACTGATGAGAGAAACTGTAGAGGTAGTTATCAATTACTTGTATTGATTTGAGGTAGTGGAATCGATACGTGCTGAATATGCCATAGAAGGCTATCGTGACGACAAGAATAAGTAAATAATTCTTCTTCAATCCGCTCATATACCGTACGACAAATAAATAAAGAAATGGAATGATAATTAAAAGATATCGAGGAAACGCCGGTATTGATAAGTAAATCAGCAAACTTATAATGATATACCATGCAACTCCTTTAAATTCGGCAGTAAACATTTTTCTTCTGCTCACCAGAAACGCAAAAAAAAGGATGATAGAAATAGGCCACATAAGCCACCATTCAATAACTTTAATTGACTCTCCACTAGCAATATGGGGAAATTTCCCCCTAAATAATACTGATAACAATGCGCCCCAATGAGTCGTCAGCTCTGACTCGCGATAAAATCCGATCATATAACGCGTAATATTAATAAATTCCATGAAGCTATGTCCCTTCAGGAAAAAGCCGAAATAAGGTATCACATACCCTAACAATGACGAAATCACAAAGAGAATAGTTATTTGAGCATTTTTACGTCGATAGAGATAGTAACAACACAATACAAAAACTACAGGAATGGTAAGCGGTACTTTAACTTGTGCTGCGAGACCCAGGCTGATTCCTGCGATAAGAGAGGTAATATTCGCCGTTTTTGAATTAACTTTAACTGTTAACAAGATAAAAAGTAACGTCACCAACAAAAAAAAGAGCTGCGTCAAATCAAGTAACGAAACAGTAAACTGTGAAAAAAACAGAGGATCGAAGATAAGTAACATAACGGCAAGCAGAGATAACATTATATTCCGAAGTAATAATCGCGCTATATAATAATACAAAACAGTGCTTGCCACACCAATCAGAAAGGTATACCACACATAATTTCGAAAATATCTGATTGACCATCCCAATAAATATTTTCCAACCGGAGGCACTTGCGCAATAGAAAATGTAGGATCCGCTCCATATGCTATTTCGCGACCGGCATATGAAAATAGTGCATCATCTCCAATACTCCGTCTCGAAAGTGGAAGTACCCACTGAGAATGTTCAAAGCGATCTTTCCAATATACCGCATCATAAGAATCCATGAATACAGATCGACTATAGTAAGCAATTAATAAGATTTGGAGAAAAATAATTATTTTAATTAGTAGACGTAATTGAATCATAGGGATTAAATGAGTAGACAACACGGGAGGCCCCCGCGGGGATTTCTACAGCTCGAAAAGTATAGTTAGCCCGTAATATAGGTGTTATTGTTTCATTGACTATGGCTTTCCATCCAGGATAATAGTTGTCAGTCAAAACAAGTATTCCCGGACAATCTGTTTCAAGGTTAATTGAAATAATATTTGGCGTATAACTCACAATATCAACTACATCTTCTTCCTGAATATCACATTTTTCTAGAGTAAGGGGGGGATTTTTTTCAAGAACGACCGTTGACAAAAGATCTGTCTCAGTAGAAAACATACGGTCTATGATCTTTTGATCGTCAGTTTCAACGATATAATTATGCACGATAAAGGCGCGATTGAACACATCCTTATTTTCATACAATTCATAAACAGTATCGCGATACACCGGTGTCTGATTAATACTTTCTTCATAGTTCCAAAAAGGAAACACCCATGATCCTTTCCCATCCCCTTTCGAGTAAAAAATATATTTGACTCCCAACAAATCTAACAACTTCTTGGCATATACTCCGCTATTGTTTAGTTTTACGACAGATCGTTCAGGCGGACGAATCACTCCGTCTGTTGCTGTTTGAATAAGCTCTCCATATCGACGAATATACAGTGGATCGTACCCTTCAATACCTTGCAGCCCAAAGGGTAGTAACGCTTCATTTCCAATCGGCCCATATACCCGATGTATACCAATATTTTTCTGCATATATTCCAGAACAGGAAGCGAGGGAAAAACAAATTCTCTTTCATCAAAGGGCATCCATTTCATGGCAAATCGAAGCATGTCAAAACTTGCCACCAGCAACAGAGATGTGAGAATTACTCGATAAAGCAACTTGTTTTTTATGAAATATAAAATCATAATTGCACCAACGGTACCAAATAGGAGAGTACTCGGAAGTATAAAATTTCGTTTTGCTATGGCAATATGCTCTGAAGTAGCTTCATTGATAAAGAGTAGATTTCCGGTAAATATCAGTAACCATACCGTCAAAACAAGAAGGATTATTACACTAAAATAGACCATTAACGTTTTTAGTATTTGTTTTTTATCTTTTACACTCTGCAATAAGGCATCTAGTCCAAATCCTGCCAGAACACTTACTGCAAATGAAAACAATACAATAATCCGTGATGTTCCGCTTGTCGAAATAACGGGTATTTTAAAGCTTACAATCAGAGACGCCAGAGGTGTTTCTAAAGCAAGTAGAAGAGTGACGAAAGCAAGTGCGATAAAAAATACGGTATATTTTGATTTATTCCTCATACATAACGTAAGTCCTGCAAAAATGAATCCCACGACTCCGGCAAATCCTCCCCATTCAGCGTAATGACCATACCAATCGTTGCGCGTGACCGGATTTCCGAAAAAGTCGGGCGCGAGAATAGTAATAGCGTAGGGAAGCGGTATTGCCTCAACATTTTTGAATAATTCACTTCGGATTGCTTGATTGTATAATGAAATAGATGGCAGGAGTTGAGGAAGAGAAATAACGAGACCAATCAACATATAGAAGCTTATGACAAAGAAGCGGTTAAGAGATTTGTTTTGCCAAGAAGAGAAAAAAGCATAGACAAATCCAATAATGAGAAAATAAATACTCATCTGGATATGACCGCTCAAAAAGGAAAGGGGAACCGATGCACTAATAAGTACCGTTGAAACAAGATCCCCTTTTTCAAAGTATCGATTGATTCCATACAAAAGTAATGGTATATACAAAGCGGTATAGGCAAGCGTCCCATACGCCATCCAACTGACTATAAATCCACAAAACATAAAACTAATGCTGGAGAGTGTTGATCCGTATTTATTGACTTTTAATGATCGCATAAATAGGTACATAAACAATCCTGCTAAAAATGGCTGTAATAGAACGAGAACACTCCAGGCATCGATAAACGACAATACAAAAAACAGAAGATTAAACGGAGTAAATGCTGCTGATTGCACGTTTGCAAGATGAGGGTTGCCGGAAAATTGATACGGATTCCACCCGGGTATTTGGCCGGATTTCCAACTATCGATCGTTAGCTGTTTCCACGGATAAATTTGAGTAATGATATCCGGCATAGCTCCGTTTTTATACGGATGAGCATAGAGGTTGTTCCAGGGAGGAAAAAAGTCAACCAAGTATCTTGACGGAAACGGGACGAGGTTTTTGAAAACGTATGGATGGACAAAAATTAACCATATGACAACAATAAACAAGATGGGCCAATAAGAGTGAATAATTTTTTTTACCATACCTTCCACCAAGGTTTATCTTCATCGGTCGATGCGGATAATACACCTGACTGAATCAAATTTTGGTGGTAGATTCCAATTGCTTCATCTACTTTTAGATCGCAATACATTTTTAATAGTAAAGCAATTTGAGAATCTGTTAATCCAGCGTCTCGTATTGAGTTAACAATTCCCTGCAACTCATCAAGTTGAGTCTGAACATTTTCAGATAATCTGTTTTCCATTTTTTATTTCTTAACTCTTAATTTATTTTGCTTCTCCCACAGTTTCGCGTAAATAATAAAATAACTATATGCCTGATACAGACTTTCGATCAATCCAGGCGTTCCAATTTTCCATCCTCCTTGTTTGATATATGAATCGAAGAATTTAGTCAGCATAATGCGAATAAATCGCAGTTCATTCATCAGAGGATGATGTGAAGCGAGCAACATATCTGCTTCAACTTCTGACCATTGATTTGTTTTGGCGGTCATGAGTTCTAAATTTCGATGTGTGTAGTGAATGATTGGATTTTGTAATGTTCCTACTTCCCCTGTATAAATGGCATGTTCGTGAACTGCGCCTTCCCACCCAACCAATTTTTCTTTTAGAAACAGCCGTTCAAGATACTCAATATGTGGCCACTTGTTCTTTCCTAAATAATAATTCTGTCGGGGAATCCGGAAAGCAACTATTGAATCAGTACCGTTTGCGGTTTGCGGTTTGCGGTTGACGACTTCTACAATTTCTTCATGCAGTTTTTCACTCGCTCGCTCGTCTGCATCAATATAGAGTAACCATTTTCCCTTTGCATGTTTCAGTGCCGTGGCTCTCTGATCGGCATAGTTGGTGAATTTTTTTGTGACAATTTGCGCTCCTAATTTCCTGGCAATATCTACCGTTTTATCTGTTGACTCACTATCAATGACGATAACTTCATCAGCAAAGGATATTGACTTTATACAATCAGAAATCAATTCTTCTTCGTTTTTAGTAATAATAATGACGGATAAGTTCATAGTATGTTAGGTCATTGCGATCCTGAACGAAGTGAAGGAGAAGCAATCTCAAAGATAAGATTGCCACGCCGCTATGCTCCTCGCAATGACAAGTTTATATTTTTTCCCAGTCTCCCTAAATAATAATCAAACACTGCTTTCTTTCGAATTCCACCTTTTGATACTATACGCAGACTGTCTCGAACGAGAGCCAACTTTGTCCTCAGTGATGCATATCGAAAACCAAATAACAACCGGTTTCTCGTCTGATAGTAGACATGAATATCAGAACCTGATTTTCCCGAACTTTGGGCATTTTTGTGCCAAATGTAGGATTGGGGTACGTACCACAGTCCAAAGCCAGCCTGTTTGGCGCGCATACAAAAATCTACATCTTCAAGATACATAAAATACCGGCCGTCTAAAACACCGATCTTTTCAATGACTTCTCTTTTGATTATCATGCAACAACCAGATATAAACGGTGTTTTTTTAGCCGAGTTGTATCGGCCGATATCTACTTCGTCGACGCCGCGATGAGAAGCATAGACATTATCCCAATCGATACTGCCACCTGCATACCAGATCACGTTTCCTTTTTCAGATTCTTTGTACCGATCTTTGTGGAACTCATATCCGGGCGCAAAGTAAATTTTAGGCGATGAAATACCTGCATTCGGCTCTGTCTCAAATAATTCAATAAGCGGATCCATAAAATTTTTATCGACGAGCGTATCGTTGTTCAATAGCATAATATAATCGACCTGTTCTTTCAGTAACTCTCTTATTCCTGTATTGTTTCCCCCAGCAAAACCCAAATTTTCAGTATTTTCAATTAATGAAACTGTAATTTTGTGTTTCTTCTTGATACTTGATACTTGATACTTGATACTTTCTTTCGAGGCATTATCAACCAACACAATTTTCACTTCCGCGGTGTCACTCACCACATGAGAAAGGGATTCTAAACACTCCTTGGTTTCTTCCCAGCTGTTGAAGTTAATAAGTACGATGCCGACAGTTTTCATTTGAGTACTATTTTGATGCGGGCTGATTCAATGAGTGCTAATGCGCCAACGGTGCTTTTAAGCTGGATTTGGTACAATTTATTTCCTGAAGCTAAAGACATGTGATCGGACTGGAATATATATGTCTTATCAGTCTCGGTAGTAACTTCACTCGACCATACAAAATTTCCATCGGTCTTGTTGTAAACACGCGTATACACTCGTCCGACGCCGGATGGAATGCGAAGTGAGCCTTCAAATCGGACATAATCAATGGTGGAATAGGCAGAACTGTCAATATAAGCAGCCATTCCCGGCACATCTTCATAATCACGAGATTGTGAACTGCCGCTCCCGAGCGGAACAAATACTTCTTTTGCACCAACGGAAGCTGTCGTTTGTGAAGTTTGGGCGGGAGAAGTAAGAGAAGATTTCAGATATTCCACTTCCCGCTCCAGATCGTCAATTCTTTTTACACATTCTGTGCCACATCCGCTTGATGGACCAATAAACGTTACATTTCGTTCGACTACTTCACCTTCATCATCACCGGCAAGTTGGGCAGAATTTGAAGCGACTATAGACTGCCGCGATAATTGTTTATCAACTCTGGTACTGAGAGTAAAAAATAGCCAATATAATACAAATATATTTAAAACGAGTCCGGTCACCACGACATACATGATTGATTTCGTGTTCATAATAATCTTTTTAGCTTCGCAGAAATAATTTTAGATAACGATTTGCTTTCTGAAGTTTCAAGAAACCAATGTCCCATTTCATCATGTACCGCATTCAGTTCTTTTTCAACATCTGAAACTTTTAACGATTGTTCTGCATACTGTTGTTTTTCCCACAATTTGAGAAAGATTAAGAGATGGTAGAAAGCCATAAGTAGTGATAAAGCAAGTCCATGCAATCCATCTTTATATCCTTCACGCGCAAAATAGCGGCTGATAAATTCGCGCCGGGGCAATTTTATAATGTCGAAAGTATCAAAATGATATCCATCTTTCATAAGATTTTCTGCCTCGTTTGAGCTATACAAATCATGTTTTTTAATAAATTGAGAAACAGTCCGAAAACTATGATGAATAATATGTCCGGACAATGTCCCTGTTTCTCCGGTGACTTGAATATGCTCATGCACATGTTTTTCTGCAAATGTACCCCTACCCCGTCTAAACAACCGTGTTTGATAATCCGGATACCACCCCGCATGCTTGATCCATTTGCCAAATAACGTATTCTTTCGAGGAATTTTATATCCTTGATATTCGGACTGTTTTGACTGGAGGATCTTGTGAATTTCTTGGTGTAATTCTTGATCGATTGATTCGTCTGCATCAAGATTGAGGATCCAGTTGCCGGTTGCCTTCGTGAAACCATAATTTTTATTCACGTTGAGCATAGGATTATTGGGGCGGCTGTATACTTTTGCCTTGAACTTTTTGGCAATCGATGCTGTTTTATCAAGAGAGGAATTATCAATGAAGATAATTTCATCGGCCCACGCAATTGACTTTAGGCACGATTCAATAACTTCTTCTTCGTTGTATGCGGAAATAACGACAGATATCTTCTGCATGTAGGAATATTATACACTGAAAACGATTTCGTTTCGAAGATTTTTCGACACGCGCTCATCGGCGTCAACAAACAATACCCAATCACCAGTAGCAACGGAAAGCCCGTAATTTCTCTGAGAAGCAAAATCGTCGAGTTTTCTGGTATATACGCGTGCTCCCATCTTTTGTGCAATAGTTACGGTCGCATCGGTGGAACCATCGTCAATAACAATTACTTCGTCTGCAAATGATACGCTTTTAAGACAACCTGAAATATTCTTTTCTTCATCCGAGGTCAGTATAACAACTGATAATTTCATGATGCAGTTTGTCTTACAATAGTAATAATGTAGGAAACTTCTCCGATGAATTGTTTTCTAAACAAAACCAGAAGTGATCCGAAATATACAATAACCCCGAGTAATACATACAATCCTAAATGAATGAGAGAACTGGTTAAGATAGTGCGTGTGAGAAAGAGCATAACTCCCATAATCAGTGAAGCAACAAGAGGAGGAATAGTTTGATCTGACAGATTAAACTGCATATAGCGCTTGGCTACTAAAATGACGGCGATAACGGCCAAGCTCATGACGGCACTCGTTGCTGAAACCGCGTTAAACCCAATGTAGTGAATGAGAATCGGCGTCACGGTCCAGGTAAATATTGTCCAAAAAATCATGAAATATAGCGTGATTTTAATTTTTCCAGTAGCATTGAGTGCGTTGATAAGCGGTGTCGATATACCTGCAACAGACGATGCTATAACAAATAAATAGAATGAGGCCAGTGCCGGCTGCCATTTTTCATAACACGTAACTGCCTGAGATGAAGTGTCTATAAAACAGGGAATAAACTTAAGAAGTGGTTCAAGTACAAATACCATGCCGACAGACATCGGTATAATAGCAAGCATCAGAAAAAAAGTCGTTTTATTCAGTCCTTTGGTGAGTTTGTCCGGATAATTTTGGAGACGCGCATACGTGGGAAATGTTACACGTACGACATTGTCCATGACGAGCCGCAAGGGCGCCTCTGCCCATTTTTTTGCCCAATTGATAAATCCAACTTCGGAAATGGGAAGAAGGAGTGGAAGGACAATAATAAATAATTGATCTTTAATAAGGGCTAACAAACTATTCAGCTGAAATGGAATACCAAAAGATATTAAATGCCGCGCACTTTGTCGGTCAATATGAAAACGAGGCATCCATGGACGTATCATATAGATGCTCAGAAGCCCTACAATTCCCCGAGCCAATACAGCTATAGAAAACATAGCAATTCCCCATCCTGTAAGGGCTAGATAAATGATAACTACATTAAAAATGAGTACTTCTACAACCTGAGCGATCGCCAGATCTTTAAATCGAAGTTCTCTTTCAAGAAGTATGGATGGAATTGTTTTGAGAGAAGACAGAAAAAAAGTAATGACCAAGGATCTAAAGAGCCATATACTCTCACTGCTAAATCCCCGTAAAGAACCAATGGCATAAGAAAGTGACAGCGCAAGAATGACGAGAACGACTACTAAGATTTGCTGGATCGTAAATGTTGTCCATAAATCCTCAGAAGTAACTTTTTCCTTTTTTTGAATAAGAGCAGCTGCAAGACCTATATCTGAAAAATAAGAAAGAAAAACTGCCGTAGCACTCACGACGCCAAACACTCCAAACAACTCTGTTGATACAAAGATACTTAAGATAAAACCGGCAAAAAGACTTAAACTTTGTACGACACCCGTTACAAATACTCCCGTAACCGAGCGTCTTTTAATTTCCTGTGCCTGTTTTTCTTTCATGAGGTTTTGGCAGTGTCGTCCAGGGACGCGAAACGAATAAGCGCAGTAACCCATGCATATCTCCCATCGCCGTTGGCAAAACTCGAACCGTCGATCCGGGGCTATCATGCCAGGTGACCGGTACTTCATGCATCGCGTAACCCAGTTTCTCACCAACAATAAGCAATTCCGAATCCATAAACCATTCATTATCGATGATATGGGGAATCAAATTCTCAACAACCTGTTTACTCACCGCTTTAAATCCGCACTGTGCATCTGAGAATTTAGTAAGAAACAACAGTTTGACCATTAAATTGTATGATCGCGAAATAATTTCACGTTTTAGAGTTCGATCTATTACAATCGATTTTTTTGCCAATCGAGTACCGATTGCAATATCATTTCCTGCAACAATTGCGTCGACCAGAGAAGGCAAGTGACGTAAATCAGTCGACAAATCAATATCCATATAGCAGCATATATCAGCTCTACTATTCTGCCATGCTGTTTTTACCGCTCTTCCTCTTCCTTTTTGGGTTAACTTAAGCAAATCAATTTCTGCATTTTTTTTTGATAATTTTTCACCGATGTTTGGAGTACGATCCGTTGACGCGTTATCTGCAATCGTAATATGCCATTTGTATGCTTTCAAATTGGTTTTGCAGTATTCATATAGTTTTATAATATGTTCCTGAATTTCAGCTTCTTCGTTGTAAACAGGCATGGTGATTTCAACGGACATCATTTTTTTCATATCGATTTTTGTACAACCAGATTATTGTACCAAACAAAATGATACTACTGATAACGGAAATGGCATTTGCTAGGCTGCGAACAGCAGTATTGGTAAAAAGTAATCGTATCACATGTTGTCCTTGAGGAACAAATATCTGCATTTTCCCTTCTATGATAGTCGGTGATACTTCTTGGTCGTCGATAAACACACGCCACCCGGGGAAGTAGGCCGTATTGATAAGAAGTTGTGACGTTTTATCAACAATGATCGTAGCAGATTGTTCATCTGTTTTTATAACTTGATTTTCAACGACGCCAGACTCTATATCAAATTTTGAGTGAGGTATCTCAAATTCACTTTTTGGCAGAATAAATATCATCGGCAAATATTCATCTGATATCTTTGATATTTGCCATTTAATATAGTATTCACTTTCGTATTCACTTTGTGAAATATGGTAATATGCCTGTGGATTGAAATACTTAAGATTAACATATACGACACTGATTGTTATGACCGCCGTGATGATAAATAGCATGGTTTGATTCTTGCCTAATGCGACAATTCCTCCCGCGTACAACGATATAAAAAATAAAATAAACACGAGAAACCGCCAGGGAAATTGAATGTATGCCATAAATGAAGAAAATGCATCCCAAATAATCACGGAACTCTCAAGTGTCATGAAAATGGATAATCCTAATAGAACAATTCCCATCCACATAGCCAAAGATTCCGAAAACCGTTTTTTCTTTTTCTCTCTAAATGCCCCAACGATCCCCAACACCCCTAACAGTCCGAGCAAAATATGCAATTTCCCTATCTTAAAACTCATCCCGTCTTCTCGCCCGGGAGCTGATCCGGCAAATCCCCAGGGTGAATCCCATAGCTGATCGATATACAAAAAATGCTTATGATAATCTGAGCCTTCTGTTGTGATAACCTGATCAACTGACGTGTAATACTTTTCCGCAAGAGCAGGCAACCAGAAAAAGGAAGAGATTCCGAAAGCAAAAACGACACTCATGATCATCCATGCTATTTTTTCTCTTATTTTCCTCATTCCTCTTATCCTCCTTATCCCTCCTATTCCCCCTATCACTCCTGTCAATCCGAGAAATATAGTAAACAACAACGCGATTATATTGTGCGAAAGAATCAAGCCTACATATCCGATAATACCCATAAGTAGTCCTGTGGACAACCGATTCTTTTCGTAAAGAAGTACATAAAACCCGTAAACGGCAAGCGGCAAAAACGCATAGGCGTACAATTCGCCCACAGATCCTCGAACATATAATTGGACAGCGTGATACGGTGCATACTGGTATAAAACTGCAGAAATAATAGCTCCCCAAACTCCCCCGCCCGCATGCCGCCATATTTCCCATCCGAGAATATACATGGTCAACCCGGCTACCAACATGCCTATTCCCATCATAATTTTCGTTGCAGTGAGAGGACTAAATCCAATCAAATCAAATACTGAACCAATGTAGTACGGCAATGGTGCATAAAAATTAAAAATCGGATATCCATACCCATATCCTAAATCAGAAACCCAGCGGACGGGAAATTGTCCGTCTTGCAGAGCTTTTGTCATCTGTTGAACCCGGACAATTTGCGCATCGTCATGAATGGGGAAAAATCCATCACGGAAAAGAGGAAGAATAGTTAGAATAGAAATGAACAATACGAATAAAAGTCCGATATAAAACTCGTAATGTTTGAAAAAATTGGTCATATGGGTAAAATTCGACTTTGAACCGGTTTTGCATATAAAAACAATGCAATAATAATAACGGATACTACCGTTATGCTATCAGCGGCCAGGCGAATTGGTGTTTCACGAAACATACCCGTAATATGATGATTCCCTTGCGGGAGCGTAAATTGCATGACACCATATTTGTTGTCATAGGTAATGGAAATCGGCACATTATCGCTATAAAATTCCCATCCGGGATAGTAAATAGTGTTGACCGTAATCACACTATCAGAAATAAGATCTGCAGAAAAAGAAATAGATTTTGATGAGTACATAAGATTTTGGATTGACCCTTTTCCATCGATTTCAACTTTTTGATCTGTTCGATAAGGCGGTTTAGTTTTTGTCCAGAGCGGCAAATATTCATCAGATGAAGTAGTCACCGCGTCATTTGAAGCATAAAAGTAGTCTCCCCGATCCACATATTCTTCTGGTTTAGCGTATGAGACCGTCATGATAAACGCAAGTGTCGCCAAACTCATCATTACATATTTGAGTATATTTTTTTTGCCAGCAATATATCCTGCCAAAATGGCAACCAAAAAAAGTATCTGGGATAACATGATCCACGGATAATTTATTTCTTTCAATAACGGAAGTATGCTCCATATAAATGAGCTGATCCGAAACATCATAAAAATGGCAATGCCCGTAATACCCGTGAGGACCATGAGAATTAATTCCTCAAATGTTCTTTTTTTAGAAACCAGAAATCGTAGGGACATACCCAGAGATAACAGGAAAATAAGAATTTGTGCAATGCCCATGTGATAACTAAAGCCTCCTAACTCAGTCGGTGGTGCATATCCCCAGGATGGAACAACTAACTGTTGTAGTGATACAAAATATAAACTACGATCAGCAATAGGTGTTTCTGAAAGCCATATGAGATGCTTTTCGGAAAGTGCCGGGAGCCAGAAAAATGCAGATAGTCCGATACCGAGTAAGAATGCGAAAAGAAATGACCTCCACACCTGTTTATTCTTTGTGACAATCAACACTAGTACGAACAATAATAAAAGCGGTGTAAATAAGACGGTCATAATATTGTGTGTTCCGATGAGAAGTGCAAATAAAATAGAAAAGAGAACGGGGGAATATACAGATTTAGGTTTTTCAACAATTTTAAGAGCAAGATAAAACAATAAAGGAAATATAACAAAGGCAAGCGACTCTCCAATTGAGCCTCTTACGAACAAATCAACCATTCGATAGGGCGCGTATACGTAGACTACTGCACTGATAATACCTGCCCAATTACTTTTCCAAAGTTTTTTAGAGAACAAATACATAAACAATGCTGAAAGCGGAACACTGAGAGTAAACAGTAATTTGATACTTCCTACAAATCCAATATTGAATAGCAGTGGAATTAACCCCATGTAATAGGGAAAAGGATAGGCAAAGTTAAAAAGCGGATAACCATATCCGGCATTGAGATAACCGCTGTAGCGCGCAGGAATCTGCAAATCTCGAACGGTCCGGTACATATCAGCGAGTCGTACCACTGCCCATTCTCCATCATGGGTAGGAAAATATCCTTGTCTCAAGTATGGCAATAGAACAGGAATAGTCATCAGAACAATAATAATTGATAAAAATAGTTTCATGTTTTAACGAGAATAAATGCAGTTTCGCCGTTGGGAAATAAAATTTTGCCGTAATACGGAATGTCTTTTGGAATTTCTGATGGAGCACCGACGATAAGCGTGTTGGAAATCTGCTTATCCTGATTCCAATCTATGGGGCGAAATTCATATTTGCCAATTTTTCGATACATTCGATCTATTTCTCCGGTGCCCATCACATCCCACTGTTTTTGATACCAATAGGGGTCAATACGATTGTAGAATAGATAAAAAATATACGGCTGATCATAGTGATATGTTACTATTATTGAATCATAGTTATCCTCGATTGATTTTAATTTGGTAAATAGTTCTTTGTGCCCCGCCTGCCAGAAATCACCATAGACTATAGGCGTATGAACATAGTATTGATGAAAGTAGTACGTCATATTACCGGCATATAGAAGAATGATCAGAGAGATTAATATTCGTGACCAGCGTTTATTTTTTAACAACATAATCTGATACACGACAACCATAATGCCGATTGCCGTTAATATATGAAAAGCCGGTGCCATCGCAATGGCACGTACCGGATGGGGCGTTCCCGTCGTAATAGCTGAAGCAATGGGTGCGATAAGAAGCATTGCAAACAACACCAGTCCTCTTCTTGTAATTTTTGACGTAGCAAAAACGCTTCCCACAACGAGAAAAACGACATCAATCAAATAAAGCATGCCGAAATCGACTGCGTGATGCTGTTTTCCACCATCACCAAAAATAAATAAATAGCGCGGATCAAAGTGATCCAGATAGGCTTTAGATGCTGCCAGAAGATAGACAATACGGCGATTATGAAACGTTTCGGAAAACGGGTATCCCTGTTCCTGATCGTATTGCATACGGTCAATCGAAGGAGCCAGAACATCGTGTCCGGTGAAAATAGTTACCATAGATAGACGTGATCCGGTCCCTGCATTAGAAAAAAAACTGATGAAAACAGGAATGATGGCACTACATACAATGATTATCATTGCGGCGTATTTCTTTTTTTCTTTCAGGATTTTGCGGAAGAAAATAAGCGAAACGGTAACCAAGAATATAGGAGTAATGAGTCGAAAACTGTGGTACGAATAGAGCGTTAATGAAAATACAATTCCTGAAAGTATATATCTTCTGCCCGTTCGTAACGTATATAAAAACAGATAGGTCCCCAACATGAAAAAGAAAAGTCCCATATTTCCTTCATATGCGGCGCGTGAAAATTGTAGATGCCACGGAGAAATCGCGAGTAATCCAGCAGTTAACAGTGGAAGATAACTCGTAACTCGTAACTCGTAATTCGTAATTTCTTTCGTCAGAAAATACATAACAACTACCGCCAGTGACCCGAGTAAAGCAGAAACGAATCGCACAGAAAACGCATTCAATCCAAATAGCGCAACAGACGGAACAGTGAGGTATACATAAAGTGGCGGCTTGTAATCATCAAAAGAACGAATACTCAAAGGTGTTTGGGTACCGTATTCATCCGCTCCTGTTTTAAGAATTGCATAAGCATTATATCCAAGACTTGCCTCATCCCAATTGAGTCCAGGAGGGTTTTCGCCCAGCCGGTAAAAACGGAGTACAAATCCTATCAGGACAATGCAAATAAGAATAATGTTAGTATGCTTCCGTAGATATATCTTCATCTAATACTGGTGTCGGCTTCTGCTCGTATAATCGATATAATCGCAGATAACGACCTTCACTTACGCCTTTTTGCCATTTATTAATTAACTGGGCATTCCAATATTTGGGCAGTACCTGCAACTGATTGGAAATATAGTACGTCGGACGCTCAGCAATCTGTTTGAGCATTTCATCCGAATATACATCTGGAGTTGGATATATACCAATAATACGAATATTGGGATGATCTACTAAATATATTTCTACAGAATACGGCATCAAGCCGAACGTACCGTCAGTAAATACGGTAATTTTCTGATCTTGAGCGAGTGTTTCAAGTGTTGCATTGACTTCCCGAACACCCCAACCTGAATATATATTGCTTAAATATTGATTAACATCTGCTTGTGGAATGGGCGCCGTGAGCGCACTGAATATTATTTTTACCTGAACATAGAGCGGATACATCATGAAAATAACGGGAATCAAAAGAGAGTATTTTTTATACCGTCGCAATGAGTCGACCATATGTTGCAATCCCCAAGCTGCGAGAACAAGAAGCGGCATAGCCATGAAAAAAATAAACCGTGGGTACAATACTTTTCCAAACAGAGCAAGACCAAAAAGCGGCGCCATAGATAAAATAAGAAGGAGTATTTTTTCACGCCACCAGTTTTGAAATACAAGAATAACTATAATCACCGGCGACACCAAAAAGAATAGGAAAACAAATAGATTCTCATGGAGAGTCCTTCCTAAATCATTTATTCCGAGGAAGGGAAGATATTTCCAGAACAAAAAAACCAATGTCAATAATACGTCAAAAAGTAACCAAACAATAAACAACTTTTTTTTCTGTAATAAGCTCCGATATTCTGCAACCAGTGATGTTACTATGAGAATTACAATAGGAAATGTCAAATATACACCCACCCACTCCAACGCCGAGGATAGATTACTGATGACGAAACGAAATGGATGCAAGCGCCATTCGGCAAACGGGTAGACAAAGGTAGCGTCTTTTTGCTCAATCATATGAAACCAGGGTGAAAGACGGAGAATGCTGTAATAGACTTGAGATAATATAACTGCTAAAACCATAAGTCCGAGAAGTCTGAGCAATTTCATTTTCCATTCTTTTTGTGCGTAGTTAAACAATAACAAGGTAAACGGTAACAGATAGATGCTGATAAACCCGCTCGTCTTAGTTAACACTCCTCCGCCCAGAGACATACCCAGAAGCAATGCAATATCAAGACGTTGTGTTTTGACTAAGCGAATAGCTAGAAATAGTGACCAGATTGAAAATGTCGCAAGCATGCTGTCCATAAGTGCTAATCGGTCATACATAAGTGCAAAAGGAGATGTCAAATACAGAAGTGAAGCAAAAAGTGCAATAGACTTCTTTTTGAATACCTCATAGGTAAGAACTGCTATGCCGATGAGACTAAAAAATCCGGCAAATACCGATACAATTCTTCCGGCATATAACGGATCAGAAAATAATCGAACAGTAGCCATGGCTACCCAGACAAACAACGGCTGTTTGCCATCGGTCAGAGAAATATAGCGCCAACTTGCATCACGCCCGCCAATCTGGGCCCAGCGGATATAAATTGCTTCGTCAGTAAAAATGGGAATATCCGTCAGATTTGTTAATCGAGATACAAAATATGCAGCGGTGATGATTAAAGCAGATATAAGATACCAACGATATTTTTTCATATTATCTATTTTACTATGAAACGCCGCTGAAAGACCACTACGAGCAGGGAAATCAGCACTCCTCCCACCATGATGGCATTTAAAATAGTGGGTATGGGCGGGTCCCAATTGCCCGTGTATAAAAACGGTATATATTGAAGACTTCCGGCAATACTGATAATAATTGTTGAAATAACAACAGCGGGACGATGTACCAAAAGAGAAGCAAACGGCAGTATATATAATAAATACCAGGGTTGAAACTGAGTACGAAAAGTTGCAGCTACAACCGAAACCATCATACCAGCAAGACTTATCAATACAACATATTCCCAATTTATTTTTTCCCTTGATTTATAGTGCCAAAATGAATTTACGAAAGCAGGAAAAAGAAAGACAGTCGCAAATTTAATACTAATTGAGATAAGAAGGAGGACAATTGACCACCAATATCGTTTTATTATAAGAAAATATACTGACCAGAGACCAAGAGCTATCATGACTATATCATTGTGACCTGAAATAAGAGCCTCCGTTAAAACGAGTGGATTTAGTGCGAATAGAATAATACCCGCAAGAGTATGAGAAGGATTAATAACCTGCATAATACGCTTGATCGCAACAATTGAAGCGAGATAGCTTCCTACCATCAGAGCTTTAAAAAGATAGAGCGTCATAACGAATTTTTGAAATCCAATAAATGAAAGTGGTACGGTCATAGCCAGCCAGCCAGGTCCATAAGGATATGTCCGGTGCGTCCAGCGCATAAAGAGAATCCAGGGATCCTGCGGATAATCAAGCGCTTTGTGAATGTACGGATTTTCCTGATACAGCGTGACAATACGTGCATCAAACAAGTAATTGAATAGGTCATAGGAAAATGCAGGATAGGAAAGAAAGAGAAGACCCGCCGTAATGCCAATTAACGTCCAAAGATTTTTGTTGCCTAATCTATTTTTTTTAGCGATCGTATAAAGTATAAAGTATAAAGTATAAAGTAATAAAACAATGCTAATATAAAGAAAAGTTGATAACGGCCGTTGAAAGTAACCTATTCTTTGAAAGAATTGCTGGATTGCATATAACAAGTGTGAAGTAGATAGCGTCAAGTTTAGATCAATCTGAGTAAATGAATACAGGAAAAAAAAGAATATTCCAACTAAATAAATAAAAGTTAATAAAGGAATAATTCGTAATTTCTTATTCATAAACGCCGCGCAGAGCAAGTAATCGAATCCGCAGCAAATCCCGCAAGCCCTCAATTGAATCCCGGATGGGATTGACTCGTCTTGTTTCAACGTATCGCCATGCCACTGGAACTTCTTTTATTGAATAACCCCGCCGCTTTGCCAAATAGAGCAATTCAACGTCAAATCCGGCCGTCACGCGTGATCCCTCGTTTGTTTGATTGGTACGATACAGCTGCAGCCGGTCAAATAAATCATGGGCGACTTCTCGTCTAAATGCTTTAAATCCGCACTGCGTATCGGCAACATCAATACCAAGCGTGAGAGTCCTGAGCAACATAAATCCCCGCGCCATGATGATGCGGGATAATGGTGCTCCTTTCCGCCTTCCGGCACGTGAACCGATCACAATATCATGTGTTTTAAGAAACGGGAGAACTTCATCTAGTTCCGATATCGGCGTTGCCTGGTCAAAATCAGTGAACAGAATATAGGTTCCTTGAGTTTTGAGCATGCCCGTCGTCACGGTTCCTGCCTTCCCCTGATGAGGATTTTCTATTAGTTTAAAGTATTTGTGTTTTCGAACAAACGATTGAAGTAATCTTTTTGTGTCATCAGTCGACCCATCGTCTACCAAAATGACTTCCCACGTATAATTCTTTGTTTTGAGAAAAGAGACTACACCGTCCAGAACACCATTTTGCATGTTGTGCGCCTCGTTATATGCGGGAATAACAATAGAAAGAAACGGAGGCTTAATCATAGCTGTTATTGTAACATCTCATCTTCATAGTGAACAAGCCGATATATCACAACATGACCCTGTTCCCACCGTCCCGCAATTTCAGCCTGTCCAAATCCTGCAATTTCCCAAAGTGGATGACCGAGCGGCTGACAACTCGGTGTTTCGCAAAGAACAATAAGTTGATCAGTAACCGTCTTTCTCTCCGGATCAACTTCAGGATTTTCAATCGTAAGGGGCGGGCTGCCCCACATCTCAAAGAAATAACGATATGCATGATCTGAATTACTGGATGTAATAAGAGCAAAGTTAAACGGTTTCCCTTCTGCTGCTTCAAATGCCCGAAGAGAAATATTTTTTACCTGTTCAAGCTGTCTGTTCGGTTCATTTCTAAAGGGAATACCCGTCAAATTAAGCCAAACGAGCCATCCTATCATAAGAGCCGCGACCGGAATCAGAAATTTCGTCTTCACCATATGGTGAAGCATCTGGGCAAGAAGTAAGAAAGGAAGGGGAAATACAATGACTAAATAATAATCATAAATTGCTCTTTGATAGAGAGAAAAGAGCCCAGCGCCAAACAGGAGCCAGAGAAGTAATAGCACGTCCTGCTTCGAACATTTTCGATAGACTCGATAGAGTAACAATCCGATTGAGAAAATAATTGAGAGACTAATGATCATACTCCAGGGTCCATAAATAGTTTTTGTTGATGCTTCAATCTGCTCAGCCGGTGGAAAATAAAAAACGAGACGTGAAAACAGACGAAATAACACATTTTCGATAATCTGAAATCCGTTTTGACCGTAGGATACTCCCTCACCGCTTGCCAGGTACCGCATGATTGTCCGAAGGTTGGGAAACCCATTTTTAACCTCAAAACCTAAAAACGGCAGAATAAAAAGGAGAAAACCGCATACCCCGAAGAGGTAATGGGATATTTTTTCCCGGACCGGTCTGGTATAGAGTACGAGATATAAAACACCCACGGGAATAAGGAACAAGAACAAGTAATGAAGCTGAATGCCAATTCCCACACACGAACCCGCTACCAAAAACCATATTTTTTTCTGAGTATGGACTGCTTTATAGAGCGCGTATATATAGAGAAGTGAGAAAAAAGGGACGACATTCGGATTCCACGACGAACGGGATTGTGCAATAACGAGCGGTGAAATAGCATAGAAGAGTGAAGCAATAATGCCAACAAATGGGCTATATAATTCTTTTCCGAACCGGTAGAGAAGATAAATCGTGGCAACACCAAAGAGGGCAACCATGACGGCCGGACCTACGGGGTCCAGCCGGAACAGTGCCAGAAACGGCGCCATAAAATAATAGTAGATCGGTCCTAAGAAAAATCCTCCGACCGACGCCGTCGGACCGATAAAGGGAATATCAAAATCAACGAGAAATCGCCTCACAATAAGCACATCACGTCCCTCATCACCTAAGAACGTCATATACCCGCGAATGTTATATAACCGCAGAAAAGCCCCACCCCCTAGAATGATAATGAGAGAAATAAGCTCTGTTCTGCCAATAGATTTCATTTCTTTCTGAATCCACTTTCGTATTTTTTGAAGGACTCTCATGAAACTATTGTATCAAGTTTTTAACGATCATTTAATAACTGCTTTATGTCTTGTCACTAGATACCAGTCTGTTAGATCCCTGCAACAACTAACTGCATCAGTCATGCTATAATATTAGCAAATGAATGATGTGAAAGATGTTTTATTAGGCTCAACTCTTCATGATCCACGAGGTGTATTTCTTGATTCATTACCTAAGACGATTAGCATAGTATTGGAGGGATATAAAGGGTGGGTAGTAAATGTCACCGCAACTACTGACCAGAGAGTAAAAGATGTACTTCGAGCACTCGCTCCGCAAGGCGTGTTTATAACCGAAACTGATCCTGAGAATCAAATTGTTCCCGATAAAATCGAAAACGATCACTTACATCTTCTTTCACGGACAGTAACTATTGCAAAAGAACTTGGAGTAAAGAAAATACAGTATACGGATGGAGATCGTATTATTACGGCCGCTACTCATTATCCAAAAGATTTGCAGGCCCTTGCGAGAAGAGCTTCGGAGCTTTTAGATAATAAAAGAACTTATGTTAATCTCCGCCGGAGTGTTGAAGATTACTTTTCTCATCACGCACCACTCGTACAAACAGAATTTGAATTCAATAGACTATATTCTGAAGCCTTTGGAATACCCATAGATATTGGAAGCACTGCACATGGAATGTCTATAGACGTAGTCGAAGAAATTCTCCATAGATCTCCTCAAATGGAAACAGTAAGCTTTCCACACCCTAAGTGGCTTCTTATTGCAAAAGAAATGGGTGTAACCATTAGATCAGAAGAAACAGAGCACGTCTTAACATTTGAAACGCCTGATCAATTTAAAAAAGAAGTAAAAGAACGAATTGACGAGGCTTCCCTTCGATATGATTTACCTCTAAGTACCTCAAATTCTCCTTATAAAAAAGTGCAGCAGGATTATATGGCTACACTGGGCCTTGATAGTACTGTTTCATCAAAGGAATGGGATTTGAGATTTAATACTGAAAGTCAGTATTTGACTATATTGAAAAATTCTCTTACTCTTTTTGGATATAATCAGGAGAGAGAAGGAGAATTGCGAAGTGATATAAATAGATCTCTTTTATCCATGGAACAAAGACATCGAGCAATTAACGAAGCTCTCAAAACGCCACCTGATGAAGTAAGTAGAATGGTACAAGAGAGAGCAGAGCATGCTCTTTCCCAAAATTCTTCAAGTCCTGAGGGAGAATGATTTATTTCTCCGGTGCGCGCCAGATGACGCGGTTGTACATGAGGTAGCTGTAGGGAATGATAAAGAAAATAATGATGCAGATTTTGTAAACGATCCACGGATGAATGTTAAAAGTACCTACTATAATATCCTGCTCTCCCAGCGTATGAAAGGCGATATACATACCCAGCCATTGAATACCGACTGACCCGACCGCAACGATAACAAACTGCATATATTTTCGAATATATACCGGCAATCCCCCTGTTATCTTTTTGTGATTAAAACTCCAATAATTATTGATCAGGAAGTTTGACGAAACGGCAATCGCCGCACTTATCGCATTTGCCGTTGGCTCGAACATATGAAGCATATAAATAAGAAAGGCCGCAATACTAAAATCGAGACCAAATCCAAATAGTCCTGTTATGAAAAATCTCACGAAACTTGAATTGAGTAAAATATAGCGGAGAATATCAGGTATATATTCTTTTGGAATAATTTTCGACTTTCCATATTTACGGTCAATGAAACTAATAGGTACTTCTGCTATGGCAAAATGTGCTTTTACTACCCGATGCATGGAGGCAATTTGGAATATATAGCCTCGATATTTTTCTAAGCCATGCCTGATTTTTCGAAATACCTCAGTGCGCATGGCGCGGTACCCACTCGTCCATTCGTGAATCCGAGGAATCATCAAGCCGAATCGGATTACCAGATTTCCGGCAATGGAATAAATTTTACGGTCTATTCCCCAGTTTTCAGGAATTGAACCACCCGATATATACCGACTGCCAACCACATAGTCAGCGCCTTGTTCAATTTTTCGTAAGAAAGAGGGTATTACTTTGGGATCATGGGATAAATCCGAATCCATCTGAAAAAGAATGTCTGCTTGCATTTTATCAACTGCATAGTGCATACCACGGACATAAGCGGCACCGAGTCCTCTCTTCTCTCCCAGTAATAACTCGATGTTTGAATGTCTTTTCTGAAGTTCTTGAACAATATCAGCCGTTTTATCAGGAGACATATCATCTACTACCAAAATAGAAAATTGATAAGCCTCTTCTTCCTGTTTAAATACGTCCGTAAGCTGTTTAATAAGCTGTCTAATATTGTCAGCCTCATTATATGTGGGAAGAATAATGACAACATGCGGCATATCTATATTTTAAACACGTGCGCGCCAGTAATCAAGAAGATCCTGAAGAGTTTGTTCGAAGGGGATTTCCATCTTCCATCCGGTTTTATTTTTAAACTTCGTTGCATCACCGATGAGTAATTCTACATCTGAAGGACGCATACGTGCCGGATCTTCTTCAATGGTAATTTCTTTCTTGCTCAATTTACGCAACATCTCCAGAACATCCTTTATTTTCCACGCTTTTTCGCCTGCAATATTGTATACATCTCCTGGCTCGCATTTTTCGACTGCTAATAGATATGCACGCACTATATCACGAACATCGGTAAAATCACGATACGATTCAAGATTTCCAACTTTAATGACCGGCTTGGTTTTTCCGGCTTCTATCAGTGCGACCTGCTTTGCAAACGTTGAACATACGTAGACATCACCCTGACGAGGACCGGTGTGGTTAAATCCGCGCGTTCGAATAATACGTATGCCATAACTCTTAAAATATTGATATCCCAAAAAATCCATACCAATTTTTGAAACCGCATACGTGGACAGTGGACGCAATTCATTCTTCTCATTGATCGGCGTTTCATCTTTATGAACCAGCCCATATTCTTCTGAAGAGCAGGCAATCTGAATAACGGGATCAATTTTTGCCCGCCGGACTGCTTCAAACAGATGGATTGTTCCGATCACATTTGCTTCCATCGTCGTCGCCGGACTGCTCCATGAAGTAGGAACGAATGCTTGTGCGGCAAGATGAAAAATAAAATCAGGTTTGATTTCGGCAAGTACGGTATAGAGACTGTGGGAATCAACCAGATCGGCATCAAAAAGTGTCAATTGATCCCGTATATGATCGATATGTTCAGTTTTACTTCGCGGACGCGTCGTTCCGTATACTTCATATCCTTCCTTGAGCAGAAGTTCAGCTAAATGACTACCCGCAAATCCTGTAATACCGGTAATAAGTGCTTTCTTCATAAGTTAACTTCTGCCGACTCCTTGATAAGAAAACCCTAACTTTTTGACGGCGTTCGGTTCGTAAATATTTCTTCCGTCAATAATTTCTGAACCGCGCATGAGTTTTTTAACTTTCTCAAGATTAAGTTTCCGAAACTCATTCCATTCGGTTAAAATAATCAAAACATCAGCTTTAGTCGCCGCTTTGTACGGATCGTTTGAGTATATCACATTTTTAAACAACGGGTGATTATCTTGTTTAACGATGGGATCAAATACTTGGATACGAATATCAGGATATTTACTGAGTAATGAGCCAATCACTTTCAGAGAAGGTGCTTCTCGCAAGTCATCTGTGTCTGGTTTAAAAGCAAGTCCTAAAATCGCAACGGTTCTCTTTGTTTTAATCTCATTTAACAAAACAGATACTTTGCCAATCAAACGCTCTCGTGATTGCTGATTTATATGCTCTACTTCTTTCAGAAGATCCATAGATTCACCGTATTGCTCACCGGTTTTAATAAGCGCATTCACATCTTTGGGCAAACATGATCCGCCGTATCCAACACCAGGGTATAAAAATGATCTTCCAAGTCTGTGGTCGAGACCAACTCCCTGCAATACTTGCTCTACATCAGCACCGACTTTATCGCAAAGAAATGCAATCATATTGGCAAATGAAATTTTGGTAGCCAGAAGAGAGTTTGATGCATACTTGATCATCTCAGCGCTTTCAATAGTGGTGAGCACTCGCTCCCCATCGATAGGCTCATGAAACTCAAGAAGCACTTCCTGTGCTTTTTTATTTTCAGTGCCAATAACGACGCGGTCGGGATGGAGCGTATCAGATAGCGCGTTCCCCTCACGTAAAAATTCAGGACAAGAAGCAACATCAAATTTACTTGGGTGCATTTTGCACTTTTTAAGGATAATGTCTTTAATTCTTCGATTCGTCCCCACGGGTACGGTGCTTTTGCACGCTACGACAATATAATTATTAATATGCTTCCCAATATTCTCAACAACTGTCAAAACATTGGATAAGTCCGCTGATCCGTCTTCCTTAGGCGGCGTTCCAACGCCGATAAATACGACTGATGAGGATGGTATTGCCTCGGTATATTCGAGCGTAAATTTGAGTCTTCCTGCATTCAGGTTGCGCTGTAACATTTCAGAAAGTCCCGGTTCATAAAAGAGAGGATCGCCTTTTTTTAATTTTGCGATTTTATTTTTGTCACGTCCAATGACCCAGACCGTATTACCCAGGTCAGCAAAAACAGCTGCCGTGACCAATCCTACATATCCGTGTCCAACTATAGTAATAGTCATAGTGATGCAAGTCCTTCCCGAAATGTTTTCATGTCAACTCCGCGTTTCCGAATCTTTTCATTGCTTACGGTAAGAAATTGCGGACGCGAAGCCCTGTTTTTATAGAACTCTTCAACCGTTGTTTTTTTAATTACCTGGGTATCATATCCAAATTGATCCGCAATTGCAACAGCAATATCATAGGGAGAAAGCGAATCAGATCCGACCAAATGGAATGTTTGATTTGACACCGCATGTCCAATAAGATGATCCAAGGCGTAAGCGATGTCAGGAGCAAACGAGGGGGTGATGATTTGATCGGTTATTCCGGCAACTTCTTCTCCCGATTCGAGGCGAGAACGAATGATTCGAACGAAATCTTTCTTTACCGCATGGTGAGTACCATACGGATAGGCAAATCTAACGATTACATAATTAGTAAGTAAATTTCGAACAACCTGTTCTCCCCACCACTTTGTCTGCGCATAATAATTGATCGGATTTGGCTTGTCATCTTCACTATACGTTTTATTCTCCCGGCCATCAAATACAAAATCAGTCGAAATGTAAATGAGTCTTCTATTGGCTTCTTTACAAGCACGAACAATATTTAACGTACCAACAACATTAACGGCATACGCAGTATTCTCATTTTTCCATTCTTTCCAATCAATATCAAAATCCATAGGATCTTTGTCTCGCAAAGCGAGATCTGGCTTCGACAGAGATCTTAGGATTTTAGAATCTTTAATTCTGTCTTTTTCACACCCGTCCACGTCTGTTTTTGCTGCCAGATGGAGAACCACTGCGGATGAGGATTTTTTAACTCGATCCAAGACCTGATCAAAATTTCGAATATCGACTCCCGATTCAGTACTTAAATCTTCAAAAGAATACGTATTATGAAGCGTCTCCTGAATACAAGACCCAATCATACCCGATAAACCAGTGCCGAGAATTGTCATTGTCGTTGTCATCCTGAGCGAACAAAGTGAGTCGAAGGATCTCTTAAGATTCTTCAGTCGCTAACGCTCCTTCAAAATGACAATGATATGAATAAGTTACGAATTACTATACTGTTTCTCATAATACTCTCTATATTCGCCAGATTTAACATTTCTCCACCAACTCTCATGTTCTTTAAACCATTCAATTGTTTTTCCAAGCCACGTGTCAAAATCATACTTGGGCTCCCAACCCAGTTCGTTTTTAATTTTTGACCAATCAATAGCATACCGGCGATCGTGTCCCGGACGATCTTTGACGAATTCAATAAGTGATTCATCTTTTCCCATCAGTGCGATAATCTTTTTTACCACTTCCAGATTGTTAATGTCGTGCGTTAATCCGCCGATGCAATAGGTTTCTCCTATTTTCCCGTCTGCTAAAACCCGATCGATTGCCCGACAGTGATCTTCAACATACAACCAGTCTCGTACATGCAAACCGTCTCCATAGATAGGAACTTTTTTATTCTCCAGTAGATTGGTTATAGCGAGCGGAATAATCTTTTCTGGATGATGATACGGACCAAAATTATTTGAACAATTTGTTATCGTTATGGGCAGTTGATACGTATGGTAATATGCTCGAACAAGATGATCAGATCCAGCTTTGCTTGCAGAGTATGGACTGCGGGGATCATAAGGAGTTGTTTCGTTAAACTTGTCTGTTGAATCGAGTTCGAGAGCACCAAATACTTCGTCGGTTGAAACGTGATGAAACCGTTTGACGTTATGTTTAAGAGCTACATCAAGTAATACTTCTGTACCAATAATGTTTGTTTTAACGAAGGCGGCCGGTCCAGTAATCGATCTGTCTACATGGCTCTCAGCTGCAAAATGCACTACCCAATCAACTTCATTCATTGCTTGATCAACTTTTTCTGGATCAGTTATATCTCCCTTAATGAATGAATAATGCGGATTTTTTTCAACCGCACTCAAATTCTCCAGGTTGCCAGCATACGTTAACGCATCCAGATTAACAATAGAATCTTCTGAGTGATTTTTTAACCAATAACGAATAAAGTTTGATCCTATAAATCCAGCACCACCGGTAACAAGAAGTTTCATGTTTTAATGTTTCAATGACCTTTCCAACTCTTCTTGAGTATAGTCTACTTGCTCGTTTTTCAATTCCGGATCGTAGGCTGGATCGGGATAGTTAATAAGCCAGGCATCTTCATCGCTGATATTTTGCAAGCCCGTCGGCACATGAGGAGGAATGTACAACCGCATCGGTGGATTTGAAGTTAGAATATGTTCTTCGCGTTTTCCATTGACATATAAAATGATTCTCATGGTACCCTTGATACATATATAACGGGAACCGCGGATATTATGTTTATGATACCCTTTAAATGCACCGGGCTTTGCGGCGGTTAAGTAGACTTCTGTCTTCTTCCCGTCGAAGTCTTTGAACAACTCAATGAGAAACCCGTTCTCATTTTTTGAGAGATCATAAGTCGTTACTTTTTTTACCTCTTCTAGTTTGACTTGAGTTATTCGTGATGTTGAATTTGCGTCATGCATTAGTTTTTTACTTTCTCTGCCCAATAATTATTTGCCCTAAGTAAAGAATCGAACGTGCCTGCATCTTCCCAAAATCCATCAAATATTTCAACAGTTAGTTCACCTAACTTGAGATATTCGTTATTCACACTCGGTTCACCATTAATTTCAATCTCTCCACGTTTTGATGGCTTTAAATTTCGAGCAATTTCCGTAACTTTCGAGTCATATACATAGAGTCCTACTGAAGCAAAATTACTTTTTGGCTGTGCAGGTTTTTCCTCAATAGACAGTACTTTTTTATTCTCATCAAATTCTACTACCCCGTACCGTTCAGGATCTTGAACCTCTTTAACAAAATTAAGAGCGCCATCATTAAATTCACTAATTGCACGAGAAAAATCGTAATCAAATATATTATCTCCAAGAATCATGGCAACATGATCTCTTCCAATAAAATTTGCCCCAATGATAAATGCATCGGCCAATCCCCTCGGTTCTTCTTGTATTTCATACGAAAATTTGCATCCAAAATCTTTACCTGATCCCAATAAGCGCAAAAAATGTCCAGCATAATCGGGAGCCATAATAACCAGAATCTCTGAGATACCCGCTTTTACGAGCGTGTTAATTGGATAGTAAATCATCGGTTTATTGTAAACGGGAAGCAATTGTTTAGATGTTATTTTGGTCAGTGGAAGGAGCCGTGTAGCTTTTCCTCCCGCTAAAATGACGCCTTTCATATAAGTATTCCGGTCAGAATAACTAATCCTAAGACTGCAAAGAGAATGTATTCTATCACATTTTTAAAATGCAGATCTCCATCTATATAATGATGCAATACACCCCATCCAACATATAAAAGAGCTGCGATGCACCCAATAGTAAACTGCAAGATTTTTGACGGTGAAAAAAAGAGGAATGCAAAGAGCGCCGTCGTGAGTATAAAAATGAGTACGGTATGATGCCAAAGATCAAGTTCAGTGAGTCCAAAGATTGTTTGTTTCGAGTGATGTTTTCTCATTGTACTGATGAAAGAATCGAACCTCTACTACTGAGTATAACGAAACCAATAAGGCTGACAATGAATATGAAATGTGCAAGGTTATGCCCTGCTATACGGACTGTTTTTCTTTTCCATATAAGAAAACTGTCAACAATAAGTACGGTACCCAGCACACCCATAATAGTATAGCCGACGTTTCTTTGCATAGATGCCTGATCAATTACCGGCTTTTTTACAGCACGGGAAAGGGTATTGGATGAAACTATTGGCGTAGGCACTTGCATAGCCACTTCATTCGTATCTGATATTGATGCATTAGTAATAATAGGACGACGTATTTGTGGCGTACCAAACATCTGGACAACGAGCGTTGTCTCGTTTCCGTCAAGTGATCCGTTTACCACAGCAAACCCAATCTCCTGATACTCTCCCCGTAACAGATTGTCTCTATGAGACGAAGAATTCATCCAAGCAACCACTACTCCTTTGCTGTCTGAAAAATCACGGGCCAAATTTTCGCCCGCATATGAATAGGAATATCCTTCAGTCACTATAAAATCCCAGGGAGTTGCCCCATCAGGCGCTGTATGTGCCCAATAGTTATCTTCAAACATATCCACTGCCTTTTTCTCTGCGGCTCTAGATAAGGCTGTATTAAGCTGTAAAGAATTAAGCCCATGGTTAAGACGTTCCTGATTAGTATAAAAAAGTAAATCTTCAACAGAGATATTGGTTGCATAGCCCAAGATCAAAGGGTACGATTGTGCCGTAATCTGCATAGTAGTATGCAGAACAAATACGACGGCCGCTATAGCAACAAGCATTTCCGGGTGAAGAATGCGAGGCCGATGATTATTCGTATGATGAGGAGTAAATAAATGAGTTATCGTTGCTGTTATAGCATTCATGATATGCTCATTATGGATGAGCATGGCGGGTAAGTCAAGATATGAGTTACCCGTCCTCTTGCATGACAAGGTATACTTTAAGAACATGAATATCACTGCTCCCCTTATTACTATCATAACGCTGTTCCTTTTGACAGGATTTGCGAGTTGGCGAGCTATTTCCTCATCTTCACAAGTCAAAGGTATTTTTGCTCCGACACCGGAACAAACCCAGGAGGAACCTACTTCAACCCCAACCGATACACCGCCAACGGCACCGACTACAGAGTCATCACAAAAAACTCCTACTTCAACCGCATCACCTCTGTCAACGGCAACACCAGTGCCTTCTCATACCAATACTTCCACTTCTCTTTCCGCATGGCAATATCCAGGGAGCTTCACCGTATCTCAAACAAATAACTCATTATCTCTTACATCGAGTGATAATCCTGATACTATTACTGACTGGTATAAATCTAAAATTCAATTAAATGGATACTCTACTCGTTCATTTGTTACAACAAAAACAAATGGTCAGGTGAAAAATGTTCTCGTTGGTGCAAAAGATGGACATGAAATAAGAATAGAAATGGAAAAATCTTCAGATAGTCAAACGACAACGATAACCGTCACTCAATCATAAAACATAGAGCATGGAACATGGAACAATAAACATAAAATTAATAATTCGCAATTTTGTTTACTGTTATGTGTTACGTGTTTCATGATCTGATCTAGTTTAATCTCTTGACAAGAGGATTTTATTTGGTAAGATGAAAATCGATTAACTGCCCCTATTACGGGGCTTTTTTATGGAATAACCACTATGATTCATATTAGAAGACTTAACAATTATTCATTCCAAAATCGGTTCAGGAATTTACCGCGATTGTCACAACAGTCAAAGAGACTTATTATTTTTGCTATACCGACGATTATTCTCATTATTCTTTTTGTTGTCGGTATATATATTTTTAAAAATCGAACTACGGCAAGTGCGAACGGTTCGAGTTCCAACAAAAATAACATTCAAGTAGCCGGAGCAAAGAAAAAACAGGATCTCAATAAAGAATTTCAATTCCCTATAAAGAATGCGAATGCTGAGGAAGTCGGCAAAATGAAATACATTATTGAAACAGCTGAGATACGAGATGAAATTATTGTACAAGGGAAAAAAGCAACTTCTATCCCAGAGAGGACGTTTCTTGTCCTTACGCTAAAAATAACGAACGATCTTGAAAGAAGACTTCAAATCAATACGCGTGACTATATCCGACTATCAGTCAACGATAGCAGCGAACGGCTTGAATTTACTATTCATAACGACCCGGTAGAAATTGGCGCCATTTCTACCCGACCGACTCGTCTAGCCATTCCAATTAATGATGTAAATCAAAAATTGACGCTTTACGTAGGCGAGATTAAGGGAGAAAAACAAGCAGTTGATATCAATTTTTAACGATATAATGATGCTAGATTCATCCATTTCAAATACACACGTCGGTTCTGATCTTATTGACGAAATAAAAAGCGCCTTAAAAAACATTCGGGGTTGGGGTAGTGTTGAAATTTTTATACAAGATTATAAAGTAACACAAATTACCGAACGCAATATTCGCAAACCACACCATATGAGTGAACACCACACTATACAAAAAAATGGTGTCTTGACAAAGTAATATTTGTCATCTATAGTGTAGGGCAGCACATAAACAACACTAGAAATTAAAGCTGACCGCAAACGGAGGCTTATATATCGAACACAAGTTAGTTCGGTATATGGGCCTCCGTTTTTTTTGGAAACAAGACGAACGGGAAGAATATAAGTGTCCCCGCTCAGCGTCGTAGGACGCCATGAGCGGGTGTACCAAACAGTAATGTTTGGAATTTAAAAAAATCGCGTCAAACGCGACAATGCAAGGAGGTGAAACAGAAACATGAATATATTTAAGAAAACCATTTTAACGGGAGCAGCAACAGCTGCACTCTTTGTACAAACAGTTCTTCCAGCATTTGCAGCAACAACCATTACTATTTCTGGAAACGGATCCAACTCAGATAACGACGCTGATGTTGAGATTGAAAGAGAAACGACAGTCGTTCAGGAAAATGAATCAGACATTGAAAATAAAATCGATGTCGATGCAAACACGGGCGACAACCAAGCTAACGATAACACCGGAGGCGACGTAGAAGTTGAAACCGGCGATGCTGACGTGGATGTAAAAGTCCAAAACAGCACCAATACAAACGTAGCTGAGGTTAATGGTTGTGATTGTGATCAGGATGCAGAAGTCAAAATCATCGGCAATGGCACACACTCTGAAAATGAGGTTGATCTTGATCTCAAGTATAAAACAGAAATTTATCAAGAGAATGACGCCGATGTCGATAATGATGTAGACGTTGATGCAAATACTGGTGATAACGACGCCGATGATAATACCGGAGGCGACGTGAAAGTCACAACTGGTAATTCAGATGTCAAAGTTGACCTCATAACTCTCGCAAACAGCAATCTTGCAACAAAGAATGGAAACGGAAATGGTGCTGGTTCTATAAGTGCCATGATCTTGGATAACGGATCATACTCTGATAATGATATTGATCTGGAACTCGAACGAGAAGTTCTTCTTGATCAAGATAATGATGCTGACGTAGACAATGACGTTGATGTTGATTCTAATACTGGTGATAACGACGCCGATGATAATACCGGAGGCGAAGTTGCCATCGAAACGGGAGACTCAGATGTTAAGGTACTGGTGGACAATATGTCCAACTTCAATGCAGCCGATCTCGACTGCGGCTGTATCCTTGACATTCTTGCTAAGATTGACGGAAACGGCACCGATTCTGAAAATGAAATCAAGGCTGAATTCGAAGATGAGCTCGAAACATTCCAGGAGAACGACGACGAGACGGAAAATGAAGTCGACGTTGATTCTGATACCGGTGACAATGAAGCAGAGGATAACACCGAAGGTAATCAAAACGGTGATCCAAGCATCAAAACCGGAAACGGCGGAGCTGATGTCGAAGTCCACAATAATAGCAACACGAACCAACTCGGCAGTGTTGATTTAGAAGGACTCGACTGGATGGGACATGACGTTAATTTCACATTTGATTTAAACGCATTCCTGATGGCTTTGCTCGGACTCTAACAGGGATTATTGGTTCGGGTGTCTTTCGCGGTTACACTTACGCGAGACACCCAACCAAACACCCGAAACAAGTTACAAGTTAAATACATTTTAGATGAAAAAAATAATAACACTAGTACTTACGACATTATTAATAACAAATACAATAGCGCCATTCAGTGCATATGCGGCTCCAGAAGCGCCTGAAGCTCCCTCTGCACCCGAAGCACCGAGTGCTCCCGAGGCACCCAAAGCTCCATCCGGACCAAGTAATAACGATGAAGATAATCATAATGAAGACGAAGAAAATAATGATGAAGAACAGAACCGGGAAGAAAATACTGATCAATCACCTAAATCAAATCCTGAAGACACCGATACTCCAAATATTTCTCAAAGCCAGGAGGACAATGTAAATGCCGATAACCAAAATGGTGATACTGCAATTGAAACAGGTGACGCTACTAATACTTCACAAACTATTAACACCGGCAATAATAATCTCGCAGGCATCCCTACATCAGTAGGCTTAGATGGTAATGAGGTGGCAATAACAAATCAAGGTAACGGATCAGGTTCTGAAAATGAGGGGTCGGTAGCAATTGAGGATAGTAGTACCACTATTCAAGACAATGTTGCAAACGTAGACAACAGCGCAGAACAATCAACGATAACCGGTGATAATTCAGCTTCTGGAAATACCGGAGGCGATGTGCAAATAGAAACGGGAGACGCCAATACATCGGGCACCATCACGAATTTCTTAAATACGAATGCCACAGGAGTCATGGTTTCTGAATTTAATATTGCCGATAACCACATGGGTGATTATGTTCTGGACTTTGGTGCAAACTGTATTTCAGGATGCGGTGGAGCAACGACCGTTACTAATACAGAAAATGGTTCTGATTCAACAAATACCGGTGACGTTGACATAACCTCAACTGACGAAATATTTCAAACGAACGATGCAAATATTGAGAATGAAATGGTTTTGTTGGCAGATTCAGGAAACAATACCGCTGATGCAAACACCGGTGGAAACAGCACGATTAACACCGGAGATGCCAATGTGGCCGCAAACATATTAAATTTTGCAAATACCAATTTAGCAGGCAACGTCCTCTACGGAGTCGTCAATATTTTTGGAGATTTAATTGGTGACATTATATTCCCTGAAGAATACTGCGGTGGTACCTGCACGGGAGATATTGCACTGGCAAATACAAACAATGGATCTGACTCGACCAATACCAGCAACTACTCAGAAACTGATAATTCGGAGACGTATCAATTCAACGATGCCGTTATCGACAATAATATCCTTTTAGATGCAAATACGGGTGAAAATGAGACTTCAGGAAATACGAATGGAAATTCAAGTATAGAAACCGGCGATGTGGATCTGGACGTCAATACCATGAACGTCGTGAATTCAAATATCAACGGCGGTA
>Ga0209518_1000344_pt1 | contig 60821 bp, 119 predicted proteins | sample RifGroB1_FD_183993 | JGI IMG/M metagenome (GOLD analysis project Ga0209518, IMG submission 183993) | Groundwater microbial communities from Rifle, Colorado, USA - Groundwater B1 (SPAdes) (version 2) | ecosystem: Environmental > Aquatic > Deep subsurface > Groundwater | place: Rifle, Colorado... | reverse complement strand
AGAACCAAAACCTCTCGGCTTCTATTATTATTGGAGACTTTAGCTCAGATGTCTAGAAACAAACCCTTTGCAGAACTGCTGGAAGCAGGTCCGTCCCAGAATGGAGCGGATGAAGAAAATAATATGGCAGGAATTACCGTTACTTACACCGCCCCAGAAAACAAACTCCCTAAGCTGCGGGAACTATACGCCGCTGCAATGGCCGCTAATGAAATCTCTACTTCTACTTACGCTGTGGCACAGGGGGTGGCTGATAGATATGTTCAGGCGATGAACCAAGCGGCGGAATTGGCCGGGATTACCGAGGGAACCCCTTTCGAGTTTGATCTACAAACTGGCGTCTTTACAGTCTCTTTGGGTAGTTAAACTCTACTCAATAGGATGACTACTTGCTCTTTTCCTTATATTCTGTTAAAGTAATAGTGGTGAATCGGAACAGAGAGGATGGAGCATGACCGAGGCCGCTCAATCTCATATTACAATCGATGATTGTATCCGAGACTTAGCACAACTCCAAGAAGATTATCCCAACACCTTTATCTCACGCAACTACTATCGAACTAAAGGAAGTTACTCAGATAGAACTTGGGAAGCGTATTTTGGAACTTTCAGTGAGTTTAGAAAGCGGGCCGGGTTGGAAAATACCCGGCCTCAGCACAATCACTTCCTCCAGATTGCCAGACACTCCAGCGTCGATGTCTACCGGGATTTTTTCAGGGATGAGGTCATGCCCTGGACGGAGAAGTATCCGAGGGTAGGTAAATCCAAGAAGATCAAAACCATCCTCTGCGGGTCGGACTTCCACGATCTGGAATCCGACCCTTTTGTCTTGTCAGTCTTCATTGATGTCGCTAAACAAATCCAGCCGGATATCATTCTGTTGAACGGAGACGTATTTGATAATTATGAGTTTTCGAGATTCGACAAAGACCCAAGAGAGATAAAAATAAAAGAGAGATTTGGTTTCGTCCACATCAATATATTCTCCGCTCTAAGGGAAGTCTGCCCTGATGCTCAGATTGATTATGTAATGGGAAACCATTCATTCCGTCTCATCAAGCACCTAGCTGATAAATCGCCCAACACGCGCACACTTCTTTCGGACGTTATGGGGCTTTCTATTGCTGATATTTTTGGCGTTAGGCCGTTTGAGATTAATCTGTACTCGAAGGTCGATTTAGCAGCTTGGAACAAGAATGACATCAAAGAACAACTTCGTCAGAATTATGTGATCTATTATGATTGTTTTGTCGCCTCTCACTTCCAGGACTTCGGATTTGGTATGTCAGGAACATCAGGACACACACACAGACCTGGGACAGTCTCCAATCGTAATCTAGCTCTTGGTAAGGTCACTTGGACTGTCACAGGTAGTATAGCGCGTCCTGATGCCCACTATGTTGAAAATCTGAGCAAGGCCATCATGGGCTTTGCTTTGTTCCATATCGACACTACTAACAAGACCGTCTTCCCTGAGAACTACATTATTACGGGAGACTTTGCTGCAATCGCTGGTCGATTCTATCACAGGCTAGATTCCCACTAACTCCATACAGTTCCTCTGCCTGTTTCCTAATTTTTAGCGCCTCCTCAAATGTTTTATGTCTCCCAAGACCTATCCACTTCTTATCTACATTTATAAACGCTCTCCAACAATCTCTATTCTTGTCATAGCAAACCCCAGTAGTTCCGCTCTTATTCTTCCTCTTGACTCTAGAACTTCCGTCAGCCCAATCGGGAAGCTCATTTAAAGCGGCAAAATCCCCCTGATGTTTCATAGCAGCTTGATTGTAAATAAAAGCAGCGTCCTCTTCCTTATGGTAAAGCCCCAACGCTTGGCTTTCCCCACCCACTGTAATCGCAGCAGCCCAAGCATTCTCTCTTCTCTTCCAATAAACTCCTTTGTATTTGGACGTGTATTCTTTGTCTTTTCCTCTTCTAGCATTTTGAGCGTTTTGTTGCTGAGTTGCCCAACGAAGATTATCCCGCCTATTGTCCAAAGTATCACCATTCTTATGGTCCCCCACAAGATTAGAAGGGCCGTACCAATGTTCCAGTAGCATCAAGTGCATAGGGATAGGTCTGGATACCCCTCTTCCGCCTCCAGAAGGGCATTTAGCATAGCCATGACTGTAATGCCAAGGTCGAAGCATCAACCAGTCATACTCATCCCCATCTACCAAGGTATACTTCCCCTGAGTCAGCGGAATAGCCTGAGTTTCATCAGGCAGCTTAAGGGAACTTATCAATTCAATAGCTTCCTGTTTTCCTTTAGCCCATCTTCTCTCTGCGGCTAAGGTAGTGGATATTCCCATTTCCCTCAACCAATTACTTATTGTATTTTTTGACACTCCATACTCTAAGAACACTCTTTGGTAATCCAAATCTTGTAAATAAGATTCGCACACCGCCGCTCGTAACTCTCTTGGGTACTTGCTCAATTTATAACCTCCACTGTGCTATATTACAAGTAAACTATAGCACAGTGAACATGCCCAAGTCAACCCTTCTTCTTATCAACCCTTACACTGTACCCAGGAACAGTCTCCATCATTCTCCCATCTGGGTGTTTTATACTTCTAAACTCTAATCCTATTCTCCACCAGTTACAGTAAGGACATCCTCCTAATCTATCTCCTCCTCCTTGTGGAAACATCTTTCCGTTATTAGGACAAAGTAGTTCTGAACGCACAATAGTTCTCCTCTTTCTCTCTTGCACTCAATTAAGCTCATAATAATAGTATAGGATAACTGGAGAGGAGGTTCAATCCGTGGCTAAGACATTAGAAGAAGCAAAACTACAAGCCTTTGAAATTACAAAAAATTTTGAGGGGGGGAAAGGTTACTGTACTTTAGCAGGTAATCGAGACGGTCAGATTATATCTTTTGGGTTTATCCAATTTGCTGCCGGGCAAGGGAAGTTACAACCTGTCATCAAGGCGATGAACAAGCGAAACCCAGAACTCTTCTCTAAGTGTTGTACTGTCTATGTAAACTTCTACAAAAAGAAGGTTGACCTCTCCAAACCTCTGCTAATCGCTTGTGACGCCCCCATTTCTGGATTCAGAGCTTACTTTACAGACCCCTCCCGCCAGAACCCCAAGACCTTTCGATTGGCCCCCCACTGGGAAGAGCTGTTCACTAATCTAGGTAAGGAACCAGAATTTCAAGCGGTGCAACGAGAGTTCGCCAAGCCCTATATGGACAGAGCGATTGACTACTGTAAAAAGTACAAATTTGTCACGGAACGGGCGGTGGCGTTAATGCTGGATATCTGCGTTCAAATGGGCTCTCTCTCAGCAGGCACACGCGCCCGCTACTTTGCAGCAACGGCAGGTCGTGTAATTACGGAACAGACCAGATTGATAAAGCTGGCGGAAGCCGTTTCTAAACAGGCCAACCCAAGATGGCAAGCAGATGTACTAAGTCGAAAAATGTGCATTTCTCGCGGCGTAGGAACTGTTCATGGACGTAGATATGATCTAAAAAAAGAGTTTAATCTCGGAGATGAGCAAGCACTTTAAAATTGATCCTTAAGAAAATCAGCCTTAGTTATAGATATACAATTAGACACCCACGCCTCTTCTTGCTCGCTACCCATGGGACCAGCCGGTTGCCTGTATGTGTATCTAATAACCAGCGGCTCGTTTGATTTTTCGTCCTTAATCCACGCATTGACTGCCCCGTAGGATCGACAAATTGCATGTCGGACTGCCCGATCTAACACATCAGAGGTCAAGTATATATCGTATTCCATACTCCGTCTAGGTGTCGTACATCTGCTTCAAATTTTGAAGCAAGTGGAGAACAAGAGTTAGGTACTCCTCAATCTGCTGTTCGTTAGGAAACTCATCGGAATCGTAATCCCGAATCGCCTGGAGCGTGTCGCAGCCGGAGCAAGAACCATAATTGACCCTCGTGTAATAATAAGTTGAGGGTTGATAGCCCTTTGCCCCGATAACATAAACTAGAGTTCCCTGGTAGTCGCCATCATTAATCTCACGAATTCGTTCAGGGTCGATATCGTCATAATCGTCAGAAGTGATCGTCTCGACCAGTAGTTTGACTAAGGCTTCATAATCGGAGGGATGTTCCTTCGACAGACTCTCCCGTAAGGTGTCTTTCCCCGCCTCAAACCGTTCGACAAACCGCCTGATCATGCTTCCGAAACCTCAATATCATCAAAATAGATCTCTTCATCTAAATCCATATCAGTTAACGACACTTGTATTGTCTTACTCCCAAACAGTTCTTCGGCCTTATCATAGGCCGCATCCTCATTCTCCGCTTCGATCTCTCCAAGAGGAAACGAACCGGAATAAGACCCAAAAATTTCAAATACTGGCATCTTTTTTCTCCTCAACTGAAACTAACTCGATCAGATTACCACACTCAAACTCAGGAAACTCCTCATCACATAACTGCTGGATAAATAAGCTTTTGTTGCAGTCACAGGAGAAGTTTCCCTCTTTGTACATATATCGGACATGATCCATGTCGTAGTAGCCCGTCTCCGAAAAAATATAATCTCGCTCAGCATAGCGGAGATGAACTTGAATAGGGAACGTCGGAGCCTGTCCAAACTTAGACATTCCCTTTCTCCTTCAGATTGGCAATCGTCTCGGCGTGCTCTTCTTCGAGCACCACAAGATCCCTCTCAAAATCGGCCAACCCCTTTAATCCAATATGGGGACCACTTCGTCCGTATTTAGGTACGTAATGATCTTTTGCATGTTGAATAGATTCCAGAACACTCTGTCTTCTCTTCTCGTAGCTTTGAGTGTGAAGACGAATCATTTCCTGATAATCTCCTTTGTAAAGAGCAATAAAATAAGGGGTCATCTTCTTCTCAAACTCACGAGAAAAGTAGTCAACTAGTTGATCTCTACTCACCTTGAACTCCCCACAGTTTCTGGGCCCGCTCAGGTTTGATCATCTTCCAGACAAAATCTCTGGCTCTCATGTCCTGCCCATCTTTTAAGCAGAAGAGGACAGTTGAAATCTCCTTATAATTTTTCATCACATAAAGAGCAAACTCTTTTCTGTCCTCTAGCCCTTCTACTTGAGTCTGTGTAAAGGCAGAATAGACTTTCCACATGATTTTATCAAACTCATGTTTTAACTGGCCCTCCACAATCCTCACTGAGGCCATCAATTCATCTGGAACGGCATCTAAGGTCTCCCCTATGGGTCTGCCACCTCTAAGGGCCTCCCAGAGGTCTCTGTTTGAAATATCCATTTTTTTGTGTAGCCGGACGTACTCGAAAAATTTTGCTTTGATCCTGAAGGGACGCCGATTAGGTTGTCCCAGAAAGAACATGACAACCCCTTCCTGATTAGCGAACGCTTCTCCTAACTTATCTATTACCACAGAAAGTGGGGAGTTTAATGTCTCGGCTACCGGAAATCCTGCGAATATTCGATCAGCCGGGCCCACCTCCCATCCACTCTTTATATTAATCTGGGCAAGAAGAATCAGATCTCTCATCTCTTGATAATTGACTACAATCCTATTATCCGGATGAATCAACTCAAAACAATAAGTAAACCCCGGTTGAAAATTCCGACGGGGATACTTCTCTCGAATAATTTCCTCGGCCCAACCAACATGGGCCGAGGTAAAAGAGCCAGATGAAGTAATAATCAAGCCATACTTATCATTTTCGGTGACTGTAATTAAGGAACCGTCGTATTTAACAAAAATATAATGATAATCATTTAAATTTACCGATTGATCCAACTCATCATAGAGTTTCCCGTTTTCCAACCTGGTAAAGTTGAAGAACTTGTCAAACGGTCGGGTGACTCGATTTCCCTCATCATCTAAAACAACCCCGCGCATCTGCCGAAGGGTCGGATTCCAAGCTTTCTCGTACTGACACTTCTCTGAATATTTCCAGATGGTCAATGGTAGAGTTGAGTGTCTCTGACGGCGTAGCAATCCTTCGGAGACATACTTCTCTAGCTCTTCTAGGTCAAACTTTAACATTATTGATCCGTTTTCTTCAGTACATATCTTGTGCCGCCCCCACAATCGTCAAAAGACTGTTCAAGTACCCACTCTTTCTCATTCTCAATAAGAGGGGCCTGAAACTGTTTAGACAAGTGTTGCATTATCTTTAGCGCCCCCTCCCAATCTTCAGCTTCTAAATAATCCGGAGGAAACCACTTATCATTATCATCTCGACCCTGAAAATAAAAATAAGGTTTCAACAGGGGCCGCCGAAGTAATTCTAATTCAGAGATCAAAATGCAATAACTCCCGCCACAACAGACCCGCTGGCCGCAGTAAGTGTGATTGAGGTAATGGCAACCATTGCACTGTAGGCGGCTCCTGTAACATTGGCATCAATCTGATCCGAACCTAAGATAAAAGACTCTCCTGCGTCTACCTGAATGAAAACAGTGTCCGTTGCCGATACTAAGCCTACCCTTATGGCCACGGAAGCGTGGGTATTTTTCACGGCGAAGAAGTTCAATGCGGCGAGAGCGTCCCCGTCCACATTAGTAGCATCAATGACAATAACAGTTCTGGCCGTGGTATCAACTGAGAGAGTCCTCTCATACACCCCCGCGATACTAGAGTAAGTCTTCGTGTTGGTCAGTCCTTTAATCGTTTCGCCGTTACTTGTAGTCCCTGATATTGTCAATGCACAAGAAATATCACCATTTGCCAAGATTTAATCTCCTATAATTTTCACATTTGGATCAATTTGATAAGTGTCCCGGCCCTCTTCATCCTCCGAAATCCGGATCAACCCATACTTCTCCAAATTAGCAATTGATTTGTTGAAGTGGTATTGCTCCAGAGATTGATTAAAGTAGGCGGCGGTGATCCCTTCTGGATAGGCTTTGGCCATCGCCAGACTGTAAGCACGCCACTCTTCAACATCATCAAACGTACCTCCGAAATCTAACTCCTCTTTGAGAAAATCTTCAGGAGTCGCTGTCTGGATCACCTCTACGTCAAATTGAAGGACGTGATCCGGTTGAATCTGGCGCATCAATCACCCCTAATTCGGTAGCGTTAGAGCTACGTTCTTAACCTACTCTTTGTCCACCTTGGTCTTCAAGGTTTTATGCTGGAAGAACGACCAGAGCACACCAACCCCAGACAGAATTGAGACCGCCGCCTTCCATAGCGTGTCTAACGTCGCCGGGTCTAAATCAAAGCCTAGCATAATTTTTCTCCTTTAAATATAAACATGACCAGAACGAGTCAAAGACTCCAGGACGTACTTCCTCACGTCCTCTATTTTATTTTCCATATAGGTGACTGGCGAATCGATGACCTCCAACTCTGCCGCCAAATAAGCCCTTCTTACTGTATCCGATATATCTGAATAATGGGGCACAGTTACACGAATTGATAGAACCTCTCGGCCAAAAAATGATCTCTCATTGGGCTTGAAAACCACGTCGTACAATTCGAGCTTTGTCATACTCACCGGCCCGAACTCCCAAAACCAGAAGCCCCGCGTTGAGACTTCTTCAGATGCTCGACCTCATAGATCCGTGTCGGAACATAGGGAATCAGAATTAACTGTGCAATCTTATCCCCTGCTTTAAACTGATACCCAGAACCAGAATGATTAAACATCACGACCTTAATTTCTCCGGAGTAGCCTACATCAACCACGCCTGCTCCGACATCCAACCCTTTCGCAGCCAATCCCGACTTACTCTTGATCAGACCCCAGTACATGGGATGAAGATCCACAGCAATACCTGTCGAGATAAGCGTTGGGGCTCCGCCTACAGGGACAAAGGTGGGGCCGACACAGTAGAGATCCATCCCGGCATCTCCAGGATGGGCAATCGTCGGTAACTTGGCCTCTGGAACAAGCTTCTTAAACCCAACTGGAATTTCTTGCATTTTATCGAACACTCCCCAATCCACTCGCGCCCGAGCGGGCACAAGCTTTCCTCTGATCCACCTTATCAGACTGCTCACTTTTGATTTTAGCATATACTAAATTCATAATCGTACATAAACAATCTAACGATGACAGCTCCCAATCATCGCCCCAGACCGCCGCCCCCGTTTCGGTATCAACAATCAGCTTGCCCTCGATATGCCACGCGGCGGGAAACTTAGGGCCTCCCTTTTTAAGCTCACTGTATTGCTCAACGATACTATCCAGTAACTTTTCTGAAAATATCGTTCCGTATGGAGTTGGGTAAAAATCTCGCATGTCTGTGGAGGAGCCCAGTTCTAGGTTATACTTTCCCCCCTCGATTTTATACAGCCTCACGCCTAAAACCCTCCCTCTCTAGAATAACGTATATTACATTTTCTGTCTAGACGCCGCACACCCCCGACTTACACGCCTCCTCGTTTTCCTCGTAGACTACTCCTTCTTTACCCCTAGCATAAGAATACGAAACCTCAGTAATTGGCTGGCCCCCTCTAGCCCCATCCGGATAGGCAGTAAACCCACGCAAACGATGAGCATACTTAGCTAACAGCTCAGCAAAATCTTTTGCCGTGTCATCATTATTCATGGGAGTTCCCCAGGCAGGTAAATTAATTGTGCTTGAAATTGCCATGTCCACGTAGTCCTGAACATCTGCTTGAAATCTAATTCGCCGCTCCGGATCTCCTGCCAAAGAGTAAGCTGTCTCAATCTTGTCTGGGTCTGCCCCAGTTTCATTAATGAGCTGTTGAGCGGTAGCATCAATGACATATTCATACTTCCAAGTGTTTCCTTCTACAATATAGCGCCGTTTGTAGGCCGTGGCAAAGAGAGGTTCAATCCCCGTGGTAGTAGAGGCCAAAATAGAAATTGTGCCGGTCGGTGCGATAGACCGATAAGCAATTGGTCTAGAGATGCCCAGATCATCGCAAAGCTCTTTAGCCCCGTACTCCGAATGATACCTATATTCCAATAACCAATCATGCAGCTCTGGCACTACCTCGTATTTATACCCCCGCTTGATTAACCAGGCATGTATCCCCATCAGCCCTAGCCCGATTCTCCTATTCTTCTCCCTAACTTTATAAACCTTCTGATACGGCAAATCGGCTCGAACCGTCCCGCAAACCAAAAATTTCGCCGCTAGCTCAACAACATAGACAAGCTCCCCTAAAGAATCGATTGCCCCGATGTTAACACTACCTAAATTACAAATATCGCTGTCATCTGCTGAGACCACCTCTGCACAGGCATTTCGACAGTTATAGATTTCGTTCTTGTAGAAATCATAAGAGTGGCCGGGCTCTGCCGTTTTCAGCATTTGTTTCACACTGTCGTACCAAATTTTTGGAAGCTTTCCCGTCTTCTTATAGCCTTCAATGAAGGCGGTATCCCAGCAAACACTAATGTTTGTCATGTCGAGTTGAGCCGGAAAGTTAAAATCTTCCTCTTTTAGGCGTCTCACGGCCTCTGACCAATTCTTGGCATAGGTGAACTCAAAAATATCTCCGTGTTGCCAGTTCAACCCGGCCCAAATGGCAGATCTTCTTCCGCCCCCCTGTTTTACATTTCGCCCTACCTCATTAACTGAGCACATTAAAGGAACAGGCCCAGACGCGGCTCCCCCCGTACGAATTAAGGGCGTTCCTCTAGGACGAAGAATAGAATAATTGACTCCTATTCCCGCCCCCGCCATCAAACAATCAGAAGCTCGATGAATTAGCGCCCCCCATTCTTCTCTTGTGTCCTCCTCCGCTTTAAGCAACAGACAGTTATTGAAGGCGTGGGAAGCCCTTCCGGCATAGTATAGGTAGCGCCCCCCAGGGACAAACTTCTTCTCTCGAATAAGGCGCTTCAACTCCTTGATTTCTTCTTGCGAGAGAAGAGGAGTCGTAAAGTCCCGACCGTTCGTTCCACAAACGTCGTCTACTAACCTATCTGCCAAAGCCTCCCAGGTGTCTCTTGGTCCATGTGCGTACTTAGTATAAAAAATATTCTCTGCAAACTTAGTATGAAAGGATGAAAGAGCCTGTACCATAAGATAGCCTCCGAAGTTGAAAAAATGCTTGTAAAATACCTCAGAAAACAAAACCGGCCACCCTGGTAAGGGATGGCCGATTGACCCGGCAGACAGGCTATAAGAATATAGTAAGGATGTTCCGACCCTTTAAATCCATATAGCTCAGTCTCCTACTGTTTATTTTCTTGTTCCTCTATCCTAGCACTTTTTTGAAGCGACTTCAAAGCAATTTTTTGTTCCGCTAACTCCAATTTGAGTCTTAAAATTTCCAGTTCCAGCTCCCGACAGTCAAGACAGGGGAGGACACACCTTCCGGTCTTGAAATCCTTTGGCTCTTGAGGATAGTAATTAAAATTAACGCTCACTTGTTACCACTTTCGTAAACTTAACGGCGGATTCCGGATCAGTCAAAATTGATAAACACGAAAGAGCCAGGGCATAACTGTCCGCTATCGCCTCCTGAACCTGCCTACTCCTACCCTCTTTAATAAGCCGGGGAGTGAGCGAACAAGCAGCAACCATCTCTTCCTTCTTAGCGTTTCCTTTCCCCGTCATAAACAACTTGGCGGAAAGCGGGGAAATTACATAGGTGGGTATCTGCATACGGTACAACAATAATTTAACAACTCCCGAACATTCGCCCGCCTCCTCTCTCCTATGTTGAGAATTTCTTGAGTACCCCTCCATGACCACCACCGAGGCTCTGTGCAGTTTCAAAAATCCCACCAGACGAGATTCAATTTCTAATAGCCTTCCTACGCCCAAAGTCTTACGCGGAATGATTGTGTCATAGACCATTCCAAGCCTGTCTACGAAACAAAGGCCCGTACAACTGTACGATTGATCTATCGAGACAATCCCAAAGTCCTTTGGAAGCAACGGAATCAGGGCTTCAATCTCTTCTCGGCTCTTAGGCGTAGCGGTTTGAATCCGGGCCTTCTGGACCATCTTCCCTGCTCTCAAACTTAGAACATGACGACCAACAACTTCGGCTTTCATCCCAGACTTTGCACAGGCCCCTACTTGTTAAGTTTCTACATCCTAAGCATACTCTGCCGTTGGTAAATTGTATATTAATAAAATTTTTCAACCCTTCTGCATCTGAGATCAAATTCTTAATCGCCCGCAGATCTAGCTGCTCAAAATGATTATTAAGATTTTTTAACTGTCTGGGTTGATCGTCCTCTGCTATCCACTCAGTCATCACTTCTGAGCAAATTGTTATCAACTCCCGAATCAGCTTTCTCTTAAGGTAGGGAAGGAAATCTACCGTCACGGTCGATAGCCCCTCAGAATAAGACCCAACCTAGCTAAAATTCCGCCCGTGTTCCACTTACGATTTTCAGCGTTTTTCCTAGCCACGACTTCTTCTACATCAGCCCTAACTAAATCAGTTAATTCCTTCTCGGCCTCCAACATTCTTCGTGCAGCCTCTAAAATCCTATCAACCGTTGTCATGAAGTTTGTGTAGAATTGTCTATAGAACTGTCAATAGGAGGGTGAAATTTTTTCAGAAGATGGTCGTACTCGTTGGGCCAAATCTCTCCTTGCCGAACCCGATCCCTCAGCCCGCAATATCTACAGATTCGGTCTTGCTGTGCCGGAGAAGAGGTCAAAATACGAGAGGAGTATACCCAGTTATGATTACACGTCATCCTTGACATCCTCTACAACATACCTGGGGAAATAAGAACTACACGAAGAACAGAAAACGCCCTCATTGCCGCTCTTTTGGTAATAATTTTCATAATGGAGCTTGTCGTATTTGTAAAAAGTTTGTAATTCCCCCGCCCCACAGTGACACTTAGTTCCTCCTTGATCGATTACTCTCTCTCCGCCAGAAAAAGTAGCATGGCCTCGAACTAGATACTCTAATCTATCGGCCAGTAACAATGCCTGAAACTGAGTTAGAATAATCGTTCCCTCTGACGTATAGATTTCGATCAGTTCTCGGTCATTACTTTTGATGTTCGCAATACCAACATCTTCAAATTTAATGCTCATGGCCTATAACCTCTGAATAGAAGTATCATCCGTGTCACAATACCGCCTGTGTTCCATATGTAATTCTCAGTGTTCTTTCTTGCCGCTACTTCTTCTAAATCGGCTTTAATCAAATAACTCAACCTATCCTCAGCCTCTTCGAGCCATAGTCTCAAATCTTTCACCCTCCTAGTAAGAAATAAAATCTCACCTTGTCTATTTGACATTACTCTTGCCCCCTAATCTTAAGCGGTGCTCTCTGCTGTCCGTGTAATCTAACAGTCACTGTAGGACTACACCCAACGTCTTTACTAGGTTCTTCTGCCCTAAAAGGATGACCAAGCCGGAGGTTTGAATTACCACAAGCACAAATCTTCTGCTCAAATGTTGGACTGTCATAAACTCTTCCGCATCCAGGTACGTCGCACCACTTAGATTTGATTCCATAGCCGCCGCGTGAAAGTAGGAATTCCGTGGGACGGTATCTCGTTTGGGGATCTCGGAAGTAGGAGGTGGCGAGGCCATTGGCGACCATATACTTGAGGAGCTTCTTCCCCTCAACCGCCTCCATGGCAAACTCAATCTTGATATTGCTCAAGGCAAAATTCTTAAACTTCCTGGCAAAAGCTCTCAGCTCTGACAAGTAGATACCAAACAAGTCAACTAACTCATCGTCAATTTCTACCCTTGTTTTTTGACTGCCTGATCCAGGATCTCCAGCAGTGGGCGGGGATGTGTTCGAGTTCAATCTTCCCTAACTTATCTACCATTTCTGCTGCGTCTTTTACCCCTTCCTTTGCTATACAACAAATATTATACCCCATCTTTGAAATTTTGTCACCTAATTCAAGCCCTGAACGGTCTGAATCAAGAACTACATAGATTTCCGACCCAAGCTTATTCAATAATCTAATCTGGGGCTTAGAAATACTAGAGGTAAAACTAGCTACCGCCGGATATCCACATTGGTTTAATAGTATACAATCAATCGGCCCCTCAGTAACATAGACTCTCTTAGGCGCTTTTAAATAATGATACCCCCAGAGGAGTTTGCTGGGCTCCAAGCCGGGGGTATTTTCATATCGCTTAAAACTATTAGGGTCGGTGTACCGATAGATCAATCCGACGGGTCTTCCTTTTGGGTCGTGAACTGGAATGACAACTGCACCTTTGGTCTCGTCATAGCCCAGGCGATAACGAAGTCGAGAAATCTCCGAAACATATCTAGACTCCCAATATTCTACGCCTTGATCAACAGAATAATGCCCCAGAGTAACGTCCCAAGGCCGAGCGTTATGAGAATCAGACCTATGAACAGGGCGACTATCTCTTCCTCTGACAAGTTGACGGGCCTCCTTTCGAGACTCTGCTAAAGATTTTCCTGTTATCCGACTAATTAACTCTGGTAAGGTAGAACGATGGCCGCAAGATTTGCAATAACCAGAATTTGAATCCAGGAAAAAGAGCCATGAGGGCCGAGAGTCATTATGGTACGGGCAACAGGCAGAGACATACTTTTTAAACGATCTAGGTTTGCTTAAATTTTCTAAAACCCACCCTCTAACGTCCATAATAATATACCGTAACCTCTATAACGCCCATTAGCAGTTACCATAATGGCTCTAGACATCTGAAGGTAACGCCACCCTCATCTCCCTTAAGTACAAAACTCCCTTGTCATAAGGTAAGATTATAACCCGTCCCGTAAATGTATAATAGACCAGCAACCCCTGGTAGACTTTATCATAGACGATCGGATCGTTAAATTCAACCACGACATGCTCTAGCTGGTTCTGATATATAAGTATCAATACTTGGAGATCGATCTTACCAAACCGAACCAAGTTCTCTTCATAATAAACATTGAAGACGGCAGCACTGGCATCTTTGATTTCCTGCTTGCTCTGTACTCTGGCGAAATTAATCTCGGGCAGAGCAAGGAGTTTATCGACAATTTCAGGAGTGACCCATTGAACGGGAGGAGGAGCCGGAGAAGGAATAGGAGTGGGGGACGGTCTGGGAGGATTAGATTGTCCTGGCATTCCACAGGAGGACAGAATTAGAAGCAGACTCAAGAGGTATTTAGAGGAGAGCCGCATGGAAGAGCCTCGACAATTACGTGTGTAGTTTTACACAAATCAGATGCCCTTCTCAATGCTGCCGCGAGATCAGAGAAGATCTGCGGTTTGGTATTCCCGGAGGTCGCCACCCTCCAACGTTTCTTCTCCTCTGTTTCTTTCTGGGGTGACGGTAATAAAGATTTCGCCCGGTCGGGCTTCAACATTATAAATCAGTTCCTTTTCTATCACCGGCAGTAGTTCCAGCTCGCTCTCAACCTGAACAGTCGCTTCTCCTCCGCCGCTGATAAAGGTAAGGATCTGCAAGGAACCGCCCCTGTCGTGAGCAACCCAGAATCGCTTACCGTTAATCGTCCTCTCATCGACTGCGTTAGAAAACTTCCGTTCAATCGGCCCCATAGCGAGAAGCAGATCGTAATGCTCATTTTCGGAACTGGCAACCAGCAGCCCCATAGGTTGCCGAACCAACGGTTTCACTCCCAGGACAGTTTCAACCGTTGCTGAAACTTGAAAATTTGTTGAAACTGGATAGGACGGACGAATCCCAAACAAAATAACAAGCAGAACACTTATCAACACAAAAAGTCGTGTCCAATTATTCAAGTCTCTACCTCCATCTTAACTCTTATTCCCTACATTTTTGTTTTCCGCCCCTCTTCGTCCGATTCCTGCTGTCCCCATCCCTCCTCCGCAGCCCACCGCCTCTGTTCGTCCTCTGAGACGCCGGTGACGTCGTGAATATCAGCCAAGGAGATACCCTGCTCCCACAGTTGCCGCACGAGCGGTCGTAGAGGCTCGCGCCGGGATATGTAACACCTCCGCCGGTTCATGCCGCATCTGCACATCCTAGCCCTCCTCACGCCTTTTCTTCCTGGACCGCTCCGCTGCACCTCCCAGGGCTCTACCAACCGCACAGAACGACGAATGGCCTTTAGCCTCCTCGAAATAGCAACACGGGCAAAGATAGATTTCCTCATCCGTCATGTTGGCCCTCACGGCCCACTCGACAGCCTTCAACGCCGCCTCCAACTCTTTGATGCGGGCCTGCAATGGAGAGGGATCAACCAATCTGGGTGTGTCAACCATCTGGCGATACATGGCGAAACCCTCATCCCCTAGCAACTTCCGCGTAATTTCCTCGTCCACCGTTCCTCCTTCTATCTCACTCACTCACTGGGAAGATGCTGCATCAATCAAACCCAAAGCCTTTACCAGACGAAACTCCCGAGTCTCACACAGGGTGCAAGGATTGTCGTCATAACATCCCGGCTCATGTGCGTTGCTGAGGATAAAATCCCTAGAGGCTTTCTCAATCACCAAAAGGCGATCTCGCTCCTCCGTCAGCCTTTCGACCTCCAGCCTTGACCGCTTTAGTGCCGCACTCGTCTCCTCCTGGAGCGCGCGGGCACTATCAAGCACCAATCTCAGTTCGTCCCGCTCTCGTTCTAGAGCTTGAATCAAAATATCTTGAGTCACATCTTTCGACATTCTTTACTCCTCCCAATTTAACGGTTTCACTGAGGTTCCCCCAGATGTATTTGGTTTCCACACATTCACGGGGGCCGTACCAAGTTCTTCACAGATACTATTCTGAGGCTCCCATCTTAAGGGGATAACCCCTCCAAAAGCTCCGCGTCGATTCCGTTCAACCGTAATTGTCTTCAATTCAGTTGGGGATTCTGGATCTTTAGAAAGCCTCAACACTTTGTCCGCCGCCGCCTCAATTCCATCAGCATAAGCCGTAATTCCCTTCCGGTTATCTTGAGTCAAGACCAAGGCGGGAATCCCCGTCTTCATACAGACATCATTCTTCAACTTATAAATTTGCTTCGTTACAACCTTCCAATCCAAATCGCCCGCAAAAATCGAAAGCTGATCTAGAATAAAGAGATCCGGATTGTGCTGATCCAGGTAACGAAGAATATCCAACGTCGAGGAGACATTGACGTGAGGGACGAGGATGTCTCCTGTTAGCCCTTTAATAGCTTGAGTCTTCTGAATCAAATCAGAGAGTTCCTGCTGCGAGTTATTGTTACGGAGAAACCCACGAGAGGGCATCTGAGCGAAGTAAGAATAGAAAAGTTTTAATGTCATCTCTACATTCTCTTCCAGAGCGAAATAAACAGTTCTCTTGTTATCTTTGAGGTTGTTGATCGCCACATGCCTAGCCCAGGTGCTCTTCCCTGCCTTGAGCCTTGCGCAGAGAACAATCACATCCCCCCGTTCAAAACCATTTGTCTCATCATCCAGAGTAGGGAACCCAAAGCGAGCTACGTGCGGAACGATCCCCTGAGCACGTTGATGCCGGTAATCATTAAAAAATTCATCCATCCCGTCCCGGACAGCAGATACCTTATCTTGGGAAGCCCCCACCTGATCCATAAACTCCCTGGCCTTCTCCAGGAGTGCTTCCATGACTTTGCGAGGATTTCGTGTATCCCCTAGAATTCCCTCAATATCTTCAATCGCCGCCGCCGCCTTGAAATCTACCAAGGTTTCTAAGATTTCATCATAAGGGTCAAGATCCCGCAAAGGGACATTAAACTTTTCAGAGAAACTTTCAGGAGAGGGCTTCTTTCCATATTGATTTTTATAAGAGAGTATCCACTTGCGGGCGGTCATAGCCTCTTCTGACAGGAGATGGTCAGGAACCTCTACATCTTTTATCAGATGAGATAAGAGGATTTGACTCTCCGCATACAACATAGACAACCCCTATTAACTCAAATAAATGTCAGAAAAACCACTAGATTTGTAATCAAGTTTTAGTTAGAACTCCCCCAACCAGAATTTCTTCAGACCAAAAAAGAGCTGCCTTTGCTCTAATTCCGCAATACTTTTTTCATCTGAGTATAAAATCAAAACACTGCATCCTGTAGCCGTCAACCTGCCAAGAACCGAGCGAGCGGCCCTCAAATTGGATGCCTCCAGTATACTTACGATATCACCAGAAGCGATTAAAGTAAACGGCTCCTCTCCAATTTTGGTATCGAGGACATGCGCCGGGCTAAACATACCAGCCCTTCTCCACTCCTCGTAAGTAGCGGCCTCATTTTCTTTCAGCCATTCCACCGCCTGAGTCAATTCTAATAAAGGAAAGGGAGTTAATTTTTCCCCCAGGTTAGCAATAAATTGTAAAGCTCTTCCTTGAAAAAATTCCTGGTTGACGGTGACGACCCAATTAATTACCTCTTTAGGTTTATAAGTCTTGAGAAATCCGACGAAGCCTTTTCCAGTCATGGGTGAAATATTAGAAGCGGAAACGAAGTTACGAAGCAAGTCAGTTGTATACTTCCGCCTAAGCCAGTCCGCCTGTTGGTCGTTTTGACAGTATTTCATCGTCCACTCCATCGGACTGAGCTTATCGGAGGGGGCTTCTAGCCGCATCTTAGGAGCCGGTTCCAATTCTACTTCGGTCCTCTCCTCCGGCTCTGCAAACTCAGAGAGGAAGAGGCTTTCTGCGTCGATTCGATTATTCTTTTTCACGCCCTCACCCCGTTAATCTTATCCATAATAGAATTTAACGTCTCTCTGACATAAACCCCCGTGGGGCCGTTCAGGCCAACAAAGACCAATCCGTTTGGTTGCTCGTTGATAAAAGAAATGTGATCGACATTAATCTGTGCTAATTTATCAGGAAACTCTGAACCCCACATCGATACAGTTTTTGTTTGAATAAACCTGGCGCCCACTAAAATCCTCCTAACAGATTACCGATCCCCGATTCAAACGACTACCAGCTAGCCTAACAGCAGTTGAATCCCGTATCCCGTCCTTCAACTTCTTTTTTTCTATGCCCAGATCTCTGCGTATCTCTAGGATACAGCAGGGGCTACATAATCTATTCCAAGTAGAATTGATGCGGCAGCTTTCGCAGATAAAGGGAGCCTCGTCATCTTCAGGCGGGGGACGCAGCTCAGAGGATTTTTGCATGGGCGTTCTGGTCCACCCAAATCGCTTGACCCAGCCGCGTATCTCAGAAGCGTTGCGCCCGATTCTCGGCCCGATCTGCTTTGGAGAAAGTCTTTCAGATCCTTCGTAAAGCTTCCTAGCCAGATTTTGTAAGTAGGTCATGTCCTTCTCTGTCTGACAAGGCCCTAAAATTCCGCCCACTATGACCTCCCTTTTCTTATGCTCTCGTCTGGTTTAGATAGACGAAGCTTATATCTTTAAAGGTTTCAATGTCCATAATAACCAATTCCAGCCCGGAGATATCCAGAACCATTAAGGGAATCTTTCCAGTCTCTAGCGACTCCCGTTCGATCTTCTTCCATATCTCTTTCTTAAGGGAGTAACTTTTTTTCTCGGTGCTCTTTACTTCTACCCTAAAATGTTTATTAGTCCCATCAGATTTCAGCCACCAGTTAGAGCCGGAGAAAGGAATTCTAGAAATTTCTAGCTTAGAGAGAATCTTCTTCTCAGCTTTAATTCCCGGCTTCATTCTATTGAATCCGACATAACCGGGAGGCTACCGCTGCGGCTGGCTATAAACTCCCAGGCACTGCGAGTGTCCTTCAATAAAGAGTCCCAATCTTTGACTTGCCCACTCCCACCCATCGTCCCAATGACGGTCCAGGCAAACGCTGCCTCCGCCGCTCGATACTGCTGGTATTGCCGCTCCGTCGTATTTTGTAACTGGAACTTTTGCTCCTCAAACTGCTGCTTCTTCACATTCAAAACCAATTCCTGCTCTTTTAACACAAGTTCCCGCTCCTTCAGTGTAGGCTTTTTCCCTTCTTTCTTAGCCATCGTAAACCTCCAACTCTCGATAGTGGAATACAAGTATTTCTCCTGGGTCGCTGTCTGGACTAACTCCCACAGCCGACTCATCGGAAAAATATCTAATCACAGCAGACTCTCCAGTTTTCTTTATTTTAGCTCTATCTCCCGCCCAAAGTTTATCGCGCTCCTTCTTATTCATTTTTTTCTATCTTCCTCGTTGATCCTCGTAATCACCACACCCGACCCATCACCGAGAAACTTCTTAAACAGCTCAATACTCTTACTCAAGTCCTCTAACTCTTTCCTCTTGTATTGCTCTAACATCCGCCCCCATCCGGATGGCGAATCTCCAAACCTCCACTTACTCATGCCTCTTTGTACCTTCCGCAGTGAACACAGTATTTTCCGATCGATCTTCGTCCCTCAAACCACGTACCTAGCTCATCCTCCCTCAAAGCAAGGCTCATGCCGGTGTTGTCTGTCACCTCAACATAGTCAGAGACAAAATCATGAGAGGAGCAGCTCAGTTCCTTCTCTCTTTGCGCCTCCAGATTCATTTTCATCTGCGGCCAAAACGTTTCCCAATCAGTTGGTAAAATAATATGACTACTCAACAATGTCTCCACCTCTAATCTCTGACGTGGGTTCTTTCAACCCGGTATATTTCATACGATTTGTTGATTCCTAATCCGGTCTTGGCACGAACGGTATATCCTCGCTCCCGGCACATATGGTCCTCGCTGAATAATTCCTTGACTTCTTTTGCCCTCTCCAATGTTGGAAACTGGTTCCAGCGTTCCACGGTACCATCATCATATATTTTCCAGATCTCATAAGTTACTCTAGTTGGGTTTTCCATTCCCCCCCCCTACTTTTCAACAACATCTGGTAGCTCCCCCTCCTCTTTCGTAACAAATGTATGCTTCTTATAACTCTCCAAGATCCGGCTCCGCAACCAGGGATCAAACTCCGGTCTGCTCTTTAAGAGAGTTCTGAATCCTTCCAATCCTTGGAACGTCACGTCCTCTCCCATAATCGTCCCCTTGACCCAGGCTCCTCCCTGTCTCAATAGCCCCGATACCTTTGCCAACCGGAGGACCATCTCGGGCTCATCAATACCCTGATCAAAAATAAAACGGAAATAACTGCGACTGCCCTCCACGCCCAGTCGATTCTTGACAGCTTTGACATAGACATCCACCCCCTTGATTGTCTGTTCAATCCCCTTCCCCTCAGTCAGCTCTTTCCTCACCCCCCTCACCTCCAAAAGAGAGGAGGCCCAGTGCCGAACCGACCTGCCGCCGGGAGTCCGCAATGCCTCTCCATAGGCCGTGTAGGTTCCGATCGCCTCTCTGACTTGATTGATCAAGATCATGGAAGTATTGGTCGTATAATTACCAAACTTCTTGAAAAACTTAGGAAGGAGGCCCGCAATTGTCGCCACCTCTCGGGTAGCCATTTCATGCTCCATCTCTTGGGCTGTAGCCATGCTAGCAATCGAGTCAATCGCGATAATTCCGCATCTTGGGTCTTTAGTACAGGTCAAAAGAGCATCCAAAGAGGTCTCTGCCGTTCCGACAATGTAGATTAGATTATCAATATCCACCCCATTAAACTCTAGCCATTCCTTGGCATCGGAAGACCGCTCCGAATCGTAAATAGCCACCAAATTTCCGTTTGCTCTTTTTTGCACAGAAGATAATATGTTATATAATATCAGACTCTTACCGCTTGCTTCCGGACCGTAGAACTCATAGATTTTACGTGGATAGATTCCTCCTCCCAGAACACAATCAACAGACAGAATACCCGAACTATACGGTTCCAGGGAAAGGTCTAACTGTCCCGCAGTCGTCAAAATACTCAAACTTTTATGCTGCTTTCGCAACTCAGCCAACAGCGCCTGAGTATCGGTCGAAGGTTTGGGACGATTCTCTGGTTGATAATCATTCATGCGATTTCCCTTCTTGATAAATTCGATACGAAACAATCTGATGTCTAGGAATCCTAATCGATCCAACCTCATCCCACTTTAAGTGATTCTTTCCTTCCATAACATTGAAAGCCCTGACCACGGCGGGCACAACCCGCCACTTACAGTCACTAAACAACTTCTCAGAAGAGATATGGTCTTCAAACCGAAAAGTCCGCCTCTCGCCCGTCACGAGAGTCACCTCCATCAGGAAAGCTGGTCCCGGCAGCGGCTTGGGAGATTGGGGCCTAGAGGGCGTAACCCACCAATTTTTTAAAATTTCAACGAGGCTCACCCAAATCTCCTTTTCTGAATATTAGACCTTCTCTCCATCTGGGGATTATGGCCAATATGATAAGTGGGATGCCGACAGAATTGACACAGATAGGGGAATACGACACTTCTGTATCTCTGATAGTGAATATCCGCCGCGATCTCCGCTCCTCTCCATGTAGAGTGTCGAGCCTTACCCTCACAAGATTTACGACGAATCCTTCTCTTACTAGCCATCAGATTGGTTACTTTCAAACATAAAGATATCTACCTGCTTACCCGCTTTCTTGGCTAGGCTAATTGAGTGTTCAGTCCCCTTAGATTTTCCATCCCAAAAAGCTACCAACCTATCACAATAATCCACGATGGACTTATTGCGGATAGGCCCCGCCGACCTACCATGCCTGTCCCAATCAGGTAAGAATACCTTTGTCTTCAATCCTTTAGCCTCTGCCGCCCTTACCGCTAAACTATCAACACCGGAGGCTCCCCCTGAAACTACTTCTGCATCATAAATATTAGCCATGAAATCTGCCACCGACCTTTCAACTTCCGAAAGATCCTTGAAAGACTTTGGCCTTGAGCCTACAACAGCAATTCTCATTTCTCATTGAACTCCCAAACTATGCCCAAGCAACCACCTTATCCCTTGAAGCAGATAAGCTGTACCAAAACAAATGGCTGAAATTACTAACCAAACGGTTGGGTTTGTATACCACCTATACATCTCAAGCGTCCTCATTAGCCAGCAAATACTTGGAGCTTACGATCTTGATTGAGGCTTTCCCAGTCTCTGGATCTCGTTCATCATCCAACGTCCGTAAAACGATCCCTTCAGCCAGCACACTGGGATTGAGGAAAGATTTCCGATTGGACATCTCCTCCAGCTCCTGAAGAGAATAATCAAAAGTACTAATCTCCAGAACCGGAACTGTTTCAATACCCAACAGAAGGGCGGTGCTCAACATATTCGGGAGATCGTAATTTAGGTCTGTCTGAGGATCGCAGACATTGAACAATAAGAACTTAAGCTCTTTCAGCCCGTACTTATTGCCTTGAATCCCTGGCCCAATCAACTCACCTTGGAGGATTATATCTTTTCCCAGCTCAATTAACTTGGTCTCTAGATCTAGCGCCCTGGCGACTCTCCAATAGGCATTGGTCTCGGATTCCTCGTACTCCCAATTGCGCCCACAGCAGCCAAATTCTTCATGAATATAATAAAAAGTCGCGGACGACCCGTCCGCTTTTTCCGCGATATAGATATTCTTTCCCTTATGCCGCTCAAAAAAGCCAGGAACATTCTGGGCGCTCTCCTCATCTGTTTTATGAACGCCCTTGGGCAGACCTCCCTTAACTACTCCGGCCAGCTCAGTTGGGATTTGCTTCTCATAGTGAGTAATTCCTAAATACTCCGAGACATCATCTCCAATAAGGCACTCTTCAGTTCCCAAAGGCCCCAATATTGAAAACGGGAGAACCAACCCCTGACTAATCTGACCACGAAATTGACAGATTCTCACGCGTTTTGGCGCGAAACGCCTGTACTCCTCAAATTCTGGCGTCTCAGGGAGCACGGAATCCGGCTGAACAAAAACTACTAAATCTCCTACTTTATACTGTCCCTTACCAGATACCGTACTCCACCCCATTACCGAAAGAACCTCAATTCGATCCGCTCCAGGAATGGGATTTACAGCATCCACTCTCTGAATAGTTGCACAATTGTTAGCCATGTACTTTCTCCTCTATTGAAACAATGTCCCCGCAATATAAACTGAATTAGCAGCACCCAAAACGAAAAATAATGCCCCTCCCGCCCCCTGTCCAGACGGCTTGTTATTTTGAACTGAATCAATCATGTGAGAAAACATACTAACCGCCATAACCATATTACAAAGTAACAAAATCCAAGCACTCATCAGTTCGCCTCCTCGTTCGTTCTGGCGTACTCCCCAAAATACAACTTCGCCGCCGCGTCATATTTTTCTTTGGCCAGCTCAAGATCTTCAGTATAGAGGAGAGTTTTATTCATTCCGTTTACTGTAATCGAAACCCGCCAACGGTTTCTAAACTTGTCCCAGCTCACTCCTTTAACACCGGACTTGTTGTCTCTTCTCGCCGTTGTCTGATTTTGTTGATTCTGCGTAGGAGTAACCAGGCGGAGATTAGACTTTTGATTGTTCAGCCCATCTCCATCAATGTGATCAACCAAAAGGTGCGGAGGGGCCTTCATAATCTCCCGGTGCATCAACTTGCGAATCCGCCTACCTGATGCGTCATAGACATCTCGATAAGCATAGCCTCCGCCACTCTTTCTGGGGGCGAATTTCCACTCCCACATCTTCAGCCCAGCGACATCCTCATCGTCTACTTTGACAACCGCAGTTTCCTGACCCACTAATTTCTTTTTCTGTTTACCTCCGACAGAAAAATATTGGTATTTTCTACCAACCAGTTGAATCTCCCTCATCAGATTGCGCGGGAAACCTCGGCATTCATGCCGGGGAGGGATAGCGCATCGGGCGCAGCCTGCCCTCTTCCCGCTTCTCCTTTCTTGAAATCGTGGTGTTGCCCATACCCATAGCCATCGTTGCGCTGGAGCAATTGACAGTATTTGTAACTGATTCCCTGCACCACCCCGCTATCAGTCTGGATGTTGAAACTGCCGCTACGGCGAACAGCAACGCGACCGAGGTAAGTTCCGGCCCTTTGGCCTTTAAGGACAATGGCTCTGACGCGATCCCCGGTCTGGAACCCCTGCACTTGTTTCTGACCCATCAGATAGCCACGGGGAAATCCATGGCCGCTCAGGCGGGTCCGCTGATAGGCTCCCCGGCCTGTGGCTTTGATAGCCAAGGTGGGGCGCTGCCAGAGGCTCACCTTGGCTACGGAGCCGACACACACCGCATCCAGGGCATGGGTCTTGGGAATCCCGAAGCGGGAGCGGTTCCACTTGGTTCGTCCCCCGGAGGCGGTTTCCACTGGCAGGCCCGTGCCCTTGAGTGCCTTGAACAGAGCCCAGCGGGTACTGTTGACCGCTGCGGCATCCTGCAAGGGGGCTTTGGCCTGGGCCAGGATACGGGCCAATCGCTGGGGATGGGGAGCCAGAAACAAACGGATATCCTGAGGGCCTTTGTTGAGGTTACAGCCAGCACAAGCCAGAGTGAGATTGCTGATGCGGTGGGACCCCCCTTGGCTCTTGGGATGGATATGCTCAATTTGCAGCGGCATCCCTGCCCCATCACAGTAAGCGCACTTCCGGCCCCATTTCTCCAAGAGGTATTCCCGCACTTCGTAACCTTGCAGCGTCCCTTGCTGATACTCCGCTCCTTCGATAGCCGGGTTATCCAGGGCCTGGGTATCGAAACGCACCAGCTCTATACTGATTCCCGTGAGGAGTACCCACTGTTGCAGCCGATGAACCCAGACCATCGTCGTGTCCACCCGGTGTTGCAGGCTGGGTGCCAGCCAACCAGGCGGTCTGCGGCGATTCAAGAAACGGGGAGCCCGGTAACGCAGATTGGCATTGCGCCGACGCCGACGCTTGGCCCGTCGGCCTGTCAGGGCTTCTGAGATAGCGCGGCCCCGATGCTTGAGCTCGAACAAGTGAAGTACGACTGTTCCTCCATCCTCCTGAATACGCACCAGCGCCATACCCGTGGTTCGGCTGCCAGGATCACACTTCAGGCGCAGCGGTTGAAATTCGCATTCCTCTACTTCACGGTCTATCAGCCGAATCACAAACGGCATCAGCCGATGCACCCTTGCCCGACCCCGTTCCAGCAGCAATCGGGCTCGTTTTTCGCTGCAGGGCATCAAAGCCTTGCTGTGACGATCCAAAACACAGACGGCCATGGGCCATCCTCCTTTTAATTGCCCTTACGGGCCTTGTAACGGGTTCTTACGAACCTCTCCCCTCGGAAATGTTGTAGACCGGCATTAGGCTCCGATCCGTTTCGTGCTTACCCTGTTGCGTGTCTGCAACCGGAGCTTCGAGAGGTTGGAACTGAGGAAGCATCCCAACGTCGGTCTTTAACCTATCTACAACGTAGCGGATTGGGTACCGCTTTTCCTGGTCAACCCGAGCCTGAAGTTTTCCTCAAGCTCCGCCTTTCAAGGCGGAGTAGTTGACACTTTTTCTAACTCCTTAAGCTTTAACCCTCCATACAACTCCTCCGCTTGTTCAAACCGCCTTTTCCAGTACAGCGCCACCTCCAGAGCTTTGACCAGCTCTTCCGCCACCTTTCTCTGGCTGGAGAACGCCCAACCATCCAGAACTTTCTGATATTGAAATATCTTATTTTCAATAGGGTAAAAGACCGGAAGACGAAAACTCGGATCGTCAATCACGCAAGAACTCCTTCTTTCTCGTAACTCCAACAATTTCTTCTAAACTACAAGTATACCTCAAATACCCTCAGTAATCAAGTTACGCCCCTCTCTGCTTTCGCACACTTCTCAGGCAATGTATGTCCGATTTCAAGACTATCCCGACAAGACGCTCAGCCTCATCCCTTGATTTTATAAATTTTTCGGCCTCTTTTAGAATCTGATCCTCTGTCCGCACCCCACAAATTACTGATTTTACTAAGCCAATACATCGTTTCAAGTCATCGCTCGGCCCAATATCTAGTGCTATCATGGATAGCAAATCAATATGAGAGGGATCAACAATGGCGGCCTCTGCAAACGACGCTAAGATTGAGTACTCTGTAGAAGTAAGCACGTCTATTTATCCCGCCAAGACTGAACAACTTTAGCCTCGGCCATAATAGGAACAGAGGAGTCTATCTTGTAACCTCGTTTAACGGCCTTGGAAATTACTTTATTAGCTCCCTCAACCATGGCCATCTCCAACTTTGCTCTATCCTCCTCTGAGTTTTCCGCCCTGGTGTAGCAGAGAAGTTCATCATGACAGTTTATAACAACCTCTAAGTTGTGAACATAATAGGCTTCGCACATGGCAGATTTGACAAAATCGGCGGCGCTACTTTGAAAGGGATGATTACCGGCCTCTCGTTCCGTTGCTGTTAAAAATATCTTCTTGACTTTCCCCTTATTACGGCTCGTGATATAGTCAATTTCCCACTCCTTGGGTAGGTAACTGCGCCTCCTACCCAAGATCGACCGGCTCTCTTTCTTACCAAAAACAGCGCCGTGTCGAACACTGCTCAGATACTGAGAGAATCCTTTATAGTGATTGAAGAAAGTTGTGAGAAATTCCTGGGCCTGGGCCAAGGTAAACCTCCCCTTGGATTTTTCAGCCAGTGCCTCGGCCCCACTTCCGTACATCCCCGAGAATACGCTGTTCTTCCCAATGGCCCGGCTCTCTTTCCAGTCAGGATCATCCGGATGTGCCCCCAACAGTTTCATCGCCGTCTCAGCATGAAGATCAGCTCCAGGCTGTTTCAATACTTCTGACATAACTGGATCACAACTAAGGATCGCAGCGAGCTTAACCTCTATTTGCTCAAAATCTGCAAGACAAAGTAGGTATCCAGGCGGGGCCTCAAAAAGTTCCCTCATTGCCCCCTCTTTGGGAATGTTCATTAAATTTAAGGCACTGCATGAAAAACGTCCGGTATCAGTAAATGCCTGCATCCAATTACAGTGCATTCGCCCAGTCAGAGGGTGCCGCATCAGAGGAAAGTTATCCAGATAGGTTGAGATCAACTTCTTAAACTCCCGATACTTGAGCAGGTTGTTGGTAAAGGGATGGTTGATCGTTGAAAGATACTTGGCATCTGTTGAATACTTTGGCTTGCCACCCTCATCAAATTCTCCCTTTTCCAACTTAACCAGATCCAGCCCTAATTCAGTGTAAGCTTGAATCAATTGTTGAGAGGAGTTTAGGAACTTTTCATTTTTGACCGTAAGATTTGCCGCTCGAACAATCTCCATAACCTTACCAGCATAGCTCGCCATCTCCTCCGCGTAAGCTTGACGAAGAAGCTCAGTCCTCTGAAGATTGACGTAGACCCCATTAGCCTCCATTGCCGTTGTTGCTGGAAGAGTCCGCATCTCCAGGGCCAGAACATCCAACAATCCGTCAGCTTGACAGACTCCATAAAAAAGATCCCAAAGAGGAAGAAGATAAGTTGTGTCCTGAGCAGCATAATCATATTGGGACTCTCTCAGCTCCCCAGACCAATCTGAACGTTGCTCAGTCTTGTCTAATTTAACTTGAAAAACCTCCCAAACAACCTCCTCCAGGCCATGCTTGGCTGGGAGCCCCGCTGTAATAAGCTGGTGGGCAATCATCGTATCTCCCCAATTTATCGGAGAGATTCCGTACTTTAGAAGAAATGAGGCTTCAAACTTGGCATTGTGGGCAATTAATTGCACCCCAGACTCTAAGTAATCTTTAAAGTTACCAATGGGAATTTTAAAGATGTCAAAGACATACTGTCTGCCGTCCGGAGTGGCAATTTGCATTAGTCGGATGTCTGCTGTTCTGATATCAGTCGCCCAGTTCTCCTCGTGTCGATTCTTGCCAGTGCCCTCCCACTCCCAATTATATTTAAATACTTTCAAATATCCTGGCCTCAAAGCAGTCTCAAAGTCGAGTCCGACTGTAGGAAACCGAGCAAGATCAGAAAGAATCCTCATCGCCTCTTCTGTGTCTTCTATGAGCCTATACTTTTTATCTAAAACAGTTGTCATCTTTTTGATTTCTCCTTACCCGTAAGCTAAGTCATAGATTTTCCTTCTCTGAACCTCCGGGCACCTCCTCCCGGCCACCAGAACGTCTTCCCAGGAATATTCACCGATTCCCTGCACAGTCACCCCGTAAGGCGTGGCCTCTAAATTCTTTAATTTTCTACCCGCTATAAGAACTGTAGCACTGTCATCTAACGCTACGACGATAGAAGCTCTATATTTCCGCAGCAGCTCATGAAACTCTTTAAAAAACTCAAGTTCCTTGTTCTTCAATTTTGATTTCATGTTTCGCCCCATCCTCTAATTCTCGCAGTCTCGCTTTACCTTTATCCGTTAACCAGCCTGTACTCAGACTAACCCCGTACTCCAAATACCCTTTTTCATCCATTTGCTCCATCTTCCGATACAAAACCTTCCAAGGAAAACGGTCTCCAAGGCGCTCGTATGGAAAAGGGGCACGAAGATTACCGCCTTCCAGATCCTCCCGAAACGCCCGGATCGCCCGTAGCATCTCCAGCTCCGGGACGTGCTTGAGTTGACGTGCCTTAGGTCGGACAATCATGCTCTACTCCCCCTTTTTATAAAATTGAAGGGGGAAGAGAACAGAGGATTGGCTATTCTCTTCCCCGGATTGGCAGTTAGATGATTAGTAGGGCACTTCTTCTGGCTCTACTTCCTCCGCTTGTGAGGTTGAGGACTCATACATTCCTACCAGTAACTCATGATTGGCCACATCCGGATACTCGCTGCACTCCTCCGGCAGATCAAAGGTCTGGAGTGCCTTCATGAATAAGAAGAGCATATCGCCCTTCTTCTGCGCTGTCGTCATCTCTTTAAACAGCTTCTCCTGCTCAGGAGAAAGACCCTTCGGCATCTTCAGCTCTTTACCCACCGACTTGTGTAGATAGCTAACTGTGTACTCTGTGATATCCTCTCCCTCGTGGCGGGAGATCTTTAGCTCCATCTTACTGAGCGGAACCTCTGTATCAATTTCAAAATTCTCAAGCTCAAAGAAATTAGCGTCTGCCTTTCCGGAGGTCCGGTGAAAATATTTGATCGGACTGACCGGTACCGTAACCTCCTCTCCTTTGAGATTAGTGTAGGTCGTTGTCTTTCCAATCGCCTCCTGATCCAGTCCAAAGATGACCATCACTTTAGAGATCCTGGCCTCGGCCTGCTCCGACGGGCTGAGGTTCGACCAATCCAACCTCTTCTCGCAGAGGCCACAGGCCAGCCCAAACTGCTCGGGACAGAAGACCTTGCGGAAGAGCCTATTCCCCTTTTTAGAAGTCCTGACCACATTGTGTCCGGTCAGCCGGGGAATCGTATAGAAATCATTGAACGGATGGAAAAGAACCGAACCGCCCTTCTCAATAGCCAGCCGCTCGATCATCTTCCGGTTTTGTTGCTGCTCTTTAAACTGCTTAGCCGCCTCTTTCCTCGCCGCCGCCTCCTCTGCCTGCTTTCTTAAATTGTCTCGATAATTCTGTACAGCTTCATTCATCTCAGTTCTCCTTATCCCTTAACAATCTCGCTGGTCCGTAACATATCTAAAATTTGCTCAACTGATTCTTTAACATAATCTTTTCCGCCCGTTGGAAATTCCAAAACTGTATAAGATTCTATTTCACCATCTACTTCGTCCACCTCCTCATAAAAATGAACAACGCCCCCAGAGCCAAAATAAAAAACACCAACAGACTCATTAAGTAACGTCAACCTCAACCACATCTTCTTAGCCCTCCTTTACTTCACTCATAATTGTAACCTTAGAATCTGGTCTAATCAACATCTCCGGCACACTCTCATAAGCCTGATGCTCCATCTTTACAAGCTCCTCAAAACTCAAATTTTCCCCCTCATAAATATCTGGATCAAACTCAATCTCAGTCTCTACGACTAACTTAAACAACACTACACTCTTCACTTTTTAACCTTTCTACACCAGGGACTAAACTTCTTCAAAAAATTCCAAAATTGCCCTAATCTGAGCACCAGCAAACCTCTGGTAAATTTTGTATATATTTTATCTTTGCCTCTCCTTTCTCTAATTGTTTGATTGTCAAACCGAGTTTCAAAATATGTTTACAGACCGCCCAGTTCCTCTCCTTTCCTTTCCGATACATATTGTCCATGGCCATGCGGTGTAGTAACCTGTAATCGTAGCACGAGCACCTAACATTTTCAAGATCTACCTCATAGCCTTTACCGTTCTTCTTATTTACTACCCAGTAGAGAGGATAAGGCTTTTCCTCACAGCCAGGAGGATTAATCTCATAGACCTGTAAATGAACATAGTCCCTAGCCAGCGATGCTAATCGTTTGGCCTGTTCTGCCACCATCAATGTCATAAGGGTCTCCTAATGAACCACTGCCGCCTAAAACCTTCAACACTCGAACTTTATCAATATTCACAAGATGCAGATCAACCCCGTCATCGACCAGAAAGAACCGATCTGTAACTCCCATCAGGTGCCCAGAAGTCTCTGAGGTATTTAAAGGCCCGTCTCCAGTCCAGATAACTACCTTCTTTCCCTCAATCAGATTTAACATTTTAAACTCCTTTTCGGAAAACTAGCCCAAGCACGATTCCTAGCACAAACGAAATAATCGAAACTCCCCAAGGAAAATTCGATGGCGCTACCCGAAACTCTGGAATATCTTCCAGCTCCACTATTCCTCTAGGATTCGGCACATTCTCAATATCTTGCCGCAAAGGACTAGGGACTAGCTCTTCCTGTTCGGGAACGGAGCTATCACCGTTAGTAATCTCTGGAAACCTTTTGAATCGTTCTTTAGCAGTTGTCAATTTATTGTAATTCAACACAGACCTGACAAAATTTTCCAACTCATCCCTAAAAGGGCTCCTTTTGCTGGTCTCCAAAAGTGTTTGGGCGCTGCCTATTTTTATATACAGGGCATAGGGCAAGTGAGGCTTTTGTAGGTTGTTAACATAAATATATCCTCCCTGCAACTTATCTTTATTTTCGGCTACTTTATTAGAGATCCAACAAGGACTATGCCCCAGCGCCCTTACAATTTCTGTACCCCTAAGAAAATACTCTCCGGAAGGGCCGGAATAAACCGATACCTCAACACCATTGATGACCCGACCCATTGCTGTCTGCCGCATCAAAACCGAAATAACCGGCTGATCAGTTCTGGTAATAGTTTTTTTCACCTTTTTTCTCCTTGCCTCTTCAGCTTACACTTTTCCTTTGGGGAGTTCAACTACTCCCGCCTGAATCAACTCTTCGTAAAGTTTTTTCTTATCTATGTCTCCTCCTCTTATTACCTTTTCCATCGTCTCAAAATTCTGACTAATAACGCGAAGTGGTATTTCATCAATGGTGCCGCGAGTTATCAAATCAACCACAGTAACTCTATTAACACTCCCATAACGATAATTTCTGGCGAGGCTTTGAATCCGATCTACGGCTGAATAAGAACGGTCCAGATAGATCGCTAAGGTAGCGCGTTGAAGATTGATCCCTTCACCTGCTGCTGCGGGATTTCCGCAGAAGATGTCTACTTCACCAGCTTGGAACCTGGCCACTGCCGAGGCTCTCTGATTCTGAGGGGTACGGCCATCTATGTAGACAGCGGCATCTCGGAAATGCTCCTTAAGACGATCCATCTGCCCTTGCCAATTTGTCCAGATAATCGCTGGTTCTTCAGATTCTTCGAGAACCCTCTCCATCTCTTCCAGCTTGATAGATGAACCTGCCTCTCCGAACAGAGAGGGATCGTTGGCCGCTTGCAGAAGCCGTATCGCTTTAACCATCGGAAAGAGAACAATGGCTTTGTAAATCTCATCCGCGTTCATTCCTTTCAACTCATCATAAAGCTGTTGTTTCACTGCCTCATAGATCTTCTGCTGTTCTTTGGTCATGCTCACGTACCGGGTAATAAAAATCTGAGGCGGCAGATCTAGAACCTCATGCCTTTCCCTTCTTAAAGAGATCTCCTGGATCTGCTTCCGGAGATGATCAAGGTTCTTATAGCCGATCTTCTCTTTGATTGTTCTCGGGCCTTGCGGTGTTCTAATTTTCCGATCCTGGGTGACGACATGACGGCTGTAGAAGGCCCAGTAATTGCCTAGATAATCCGGCCTGACCCAATCAACTGGACTCCAAACGTTCTCGACATTCTTAGGCAAGAGGGTCGCCGTTAGACCGATCTTGTAAGTAGGACTTACAAGTCGGATCGCCTTTGAAATATTACTTGCTGGATTTGCCAGGGCGTGAATTTCGTCGAATATAATTACCCAATCAAGAATATGGATGTTTCCGTTGACCTGCTTAAACTCGTTGAGAAGTGCCTGACACTTCTCAGGAGCCCTCTTAAATAGGTCGGAGGTCATAATGCACCCAAAAGACTTTTCCTCCTCTAATTTGGCCTTGTACGAGGTCATCTTACTTGATGAAGCAATGAAAATTAGCGGCACCTTCAGACCAATTTGTTGGGAGCAGATCTCGTATTCACTCTGCCAAGAGGAAATAACTGAGGCGGGACAGAGGATAAGAAAGCGGGATATTTGTTGGGTTTTCAGCCGAACCAGCAGAGAAGCTAAGGTGGCACGGGTTTTCCCGACCCCCAGGGAATCCAACAAGAGAGAGTGTCCTTGCAGAAGGAATTTAGCTCCTGAGATTTGATGTTTCATCAATACGGGGGAAAGCTCATGAAGAATAGCTTCTGCTTCAGGGGAAAGACCGGAAATTTGTCTTTCCATCTCTTTTCTTAGGGGATAGTCCAACTCCAGATGATCAACCAGACTTAGCTTCTCCAATATTTCCAGGAGACGATACGTTGGGAAAAGCCACTGACGATTCTCTGGTTCATACCGTCCCTTCATCTCTTTACAGATCTGAATGGCTTTCTGAAAAATACGATCTTCCTGGGTCTTAATGGAAAGACCTATTTGATTACTCTGCTTACTTATTTCAATCATGTTCAGCCTCTGTTGGAAAACCATTGGTAATTGTCCAATAATCCTCTGATTTTTTATTTTTTAGGAAATTTTTTAAAAACGGTTTGAAGTTATCAAAGGGAATTCTATCCACTTTACTTGATTCTATGGACTTAAGGAAATAACTAATCTCATTATCTATTAACTGATTCTTTTCTTTTTTTGAATTTATTTTATAGATAATTTGATTCAGGCTATTCCAATCTTTATCAATCAATATTTGAATTATTTTTATCTTTCCAAAAGTATCTCCAAGGAGTTTAGCAAGGTATTGATGAGTATTATTTTTTTGGATAAGTTTAAAGGTTTTTAAATTTTGAAATATTAAAGCGTTTAGTGTGGCCTCTTCTCCTCCCGGGGGGAGAGAAAAGTGAGAGGTCGTCATTCCTTCGTCTTTCGGGATTCTGTCTGTCGGATAGATAGATACAGGAGGGACGATAGAAGGACGATTTATAATTTTTCTTCTTTCTCTTTTATTAAAAAAATTAAGGGTAGCGGGATTTTCCAGTTCTGTCAAGGTTTCTTTACTGAAATTTAAATTAAGATTTTTCCCGTTCTGTATGTACTTTTGTAAATACTCCTTGAGAATAACCCGATACAGAGCTGACATGGTGAGACCAACCTCTGCCGCTACACGTCTGACACATTCAGCGTGAACGGTAGGTACACTTAATACAACCTTAACTGTTGGTGGTTTGGGCATCTATTCGACTCCTTTCAAAATCAAGTCCATAAAATGCTCCTAAAATGCTCCTGTTTTTCGCTCTTATTTTGCTCCTGTTTGAGCCTAATTTTATAGTAGTTTGTCTCCTATTTTCTGTCAATCATTTATTCTAATTCGTAACAGATCTTGATATTTACGCCCTTATTTGTCTTCTCTCCGTAACCTCCTGTAATCTCTGTGATCTGACATTGGAAGAGGGTAGCCTTGATATTATCCAAAAGAAGTTTAGCGGTCTCCTTTGGGACAAATCCCAGGTGGAAATTCGTTTTTTCATGGACAATCATGAGAGCAAAAGGGTCCGTGTGTTCCATCTGGGAAGTCTTACCGCAGGGGTCGTGGACCAGCATCAGGCTATCCCCAACTTTGATTTGGTCCCAGGGAATGTTGGTCCTGAAGCTGAGGCCATTAATTTTGCTATGCATCTCTCTTCCTCCTTGTAAAATAAGGACGTCGTGTTTGGAGACTTTGGCTGAGTATCCCTCTCCCAAGTCAATGATGTAGTTGTATTTCAATTCTCCAATGACCGGAAAGGTTGCGCCTTTAGGGCAGTCAGTTTTTTGATCCACACCAAATCTGGTCAGAGTAGGTCTGCCTCCCCAATCTGCCAGTCTGAGAGGGCGCAATGTAATCACTTTCAATTTTATTTCTCCTTTCTAACTAAGGTTAAATTTTCAATCTGATACGCAAGACCACTTGACGTATCCCCTATAATATAGCTATAACACAGTTGGAATATCGAAGTAAGAAAGAGGTTTGTCACATGGCCAAGGATAAGATTTACGAGTTAATGGAGCTTCTGATTAGGCGTTCAGACGTTAATCCACATGAGATTCCGGCATTGATTGTGGATATGCTCTCTGTTGCCAATCAGGCCCCCCAGGAGCCTGTCCAGGAGGCTGCGCCGATGATCAATGAAGTCACCTTTAGACCCTCCCCCAACCTGGTTAAAGCAACTGTGAAAAATAAGATCGGTTGGCCGGAGGGAGTCAAGAAGGAGGAGTTTCAGAACTGGAAGCGGCAGATGATCGCCTCTGGCTACCAGGGAAGTCTGAACCCCCACTACTACAAGCTGCTCCGGGACACAGGAAAGCTCGGCCCTAGCCGGATCAAGGCATCTGAACTCGTTACCTCCGTCCGCTGATTAGGTTGTAGGAAAGACCCCCCAGACTGTAATCCGGGGGGTCTTCCTGTGGGCAGGTGGGATAGCGTTAGGAGGAATGTTTACTGTAGGGTAGGCCCTCTCTGATTGCTGCTGATTTGTAAACAACAATCTTATTATCGAGGGTGGTTGAGATCAGATCCTCCCGGACAAGCCCCAGCCGCTTTACAATAGAGAGGTTGAGTTGTTCCAGGTCGTGAGCGATCTGGTCTTTTTTCAGTCGAAGTTCGTCTAGTTCTCGATTGATCTCCTTGCTTCGGACAATGAGAGCTTTTTGGGTGAAGATCTCGCTATCCTCCATTTCTCCGACAACAACAGGTTCGTTTTGGAGCTGTTGATTTCCAAAGACCACGTGAGCCGTCATACCCATTTGTTTGAGGATTTCCGGGGTTAACCCCATCGCCCTTAAGATGTCTTCTGAGTTGTGTTCTCGCACGGTTCCTCCTCTTTCTTGGGAAGTTTTCCTTTTAGCTCTTTTCCTCGCCAATCCTCTTTTGAGATTGCCTGCTTGTGGAAAAGAAGGCCGTTGAGTTGATCCGGTAGGAGAGAGTGCGAGCTGTCGCCCTCAAACTGATAGATGCTTCCTAAAGAGACGGCTCGATCAGAATATTTTAGATCAGCCGGTTCGTTGTCGTCCATCATGTGGAGGTTGTTGGCGATGTAGGATCGGCAACGGATCTCAAAATATTCCTCTCCGATCTCTCGGATAAAACCGATCAGACACTCTCCGTCTTCCAGCTCTACTCTGGCAATAGACTGCTCATGCAGGGCTTTGGTTAATTTCTTCCATAATAATTTATCCACATCTTTAGCCCTCCTTCTTTATTATAGACGGAGGGCTTGTACAGTTTCAAATTTTTCTACTCATCGTTGAGAGAGATGGAAGTTTGCCCGCTTGGTTGGATCTTGGCTACCCCGTCACAAAAGAGATAACGGGTATTTTCTTTCTCGCCCTCTCGGTAAATTGCGTGTTCTTTGACAACGGCCATGACATTTTCTACATTTTGCCCTGGCCCCTTGTACTTGTCCCAGATCTGTTTGAGAGTCCAGCCTCCCAGCCGCATAAATAGTTTACCCATGTTCCTTTCCTTTCTTTTACGGTTTTTGAGGCTGATTTCTTTCCTCTTGTACAAGTTTTTGAAGTTCTTGTTCCATCTCTCGAAAATCAACATAGTCGAGTTCCGGGTCTATCGAAAAATCAGTTAGTTTCCCTGTATAGAGGTTCCTGGTTTCCCATCCTCCATTGGGAGTTGTGATCAGAAATTCTCCGCCTCTTTTTTCAATTGCGTATGGACTCACTGAGCGCCTCCTTCACTTCGTCTAACATTAAGAATTGAACTGACCCGATATTCTGCTTTCCTACAATCACCTCCGGCTTCTCTCTCCATGACAGGGCAAACTTGCCGTTTAATGAGACAAGAATATCTTTATCTGGGTAAAATTTACATTGTTTGAAGGCCCGCCGGTATTCTAGTTCTGGAATATGATGGCGGGCGTATCTGAGACGTTTCTCGATCAGGTCTGGACGGTTGTGGATACTTTCAACATTTGGGTTTCCCACAGCTCTTTTGCCCTCCTCAATCTTATATCTCTGACACTACCGCCCGAAATGTAGGTATCCGGGCGATTCCCAGTTCTTGCCACAAAGGAATGCGGTTTTCCGTTTTTGAGACAGGCGTAAAGGTCCGCCTGTTTGAATTGTCCTAAGAAGTAGCAACTTGGGCAGTTGTGAATATAGGTTGGTGATTTCAATTAGCGGCCTCCCAATCATCTTCTAATCGTCTGATTGTGTACTCGTCGGGGGTCAACTCCCGTACAATATCTTGACCCCCGTACCCATTATGGGCGTTACCCCGGTTGTCTATGAATCCTCGGCGCTCGTCGAATTTCACAATTTTGATTATTTCGCCTCCAACAAGATAGTAGGATCTCCCAACGTCAATGATTGGGCGCATCAGCTACTGTCGTTTCTACACATTCATTACAGATGTATTCGTCTGGAAGCTTTCCTTGGAGATTAATATAAATCACCTCTGTGCATCTAGAGCACGAAATTGTATAGTTTTTTAGACACTTTAAGCAAAGATTTATTTTTACTCCTTCCTCCTCTTTTTGATAGGTGGCTAATAGAGATTGGTAGTACTCCTTGTTACAGCAGCCGCACTTTTTGACTGTCTTTCCATAGCAACGTTCACAGAAATGATTTCTGATCTCTCGGCTATCGTCGGCAAAGTCGGTTTCCTGGGAGAGCCTGCACCTACATTCTCGACACTTATAAGGGTAGGGGGCGCACTTTTTACATTGCCAATAGGAGGTATGGTAGGTGTTCTTCCCACAGCGAAAGCAGAGCGCGGGTTCAAATTGGATCGTGGGTATATCGGAATTGGTGATTCTTTGTTTCAACTCTTTTCTGTTGATGACAATGCGAGTGTCCAGTTTGTCGAAATAGACAGCTCCCTCTACTTTGGTCAGGTTGCGGGACTTTGCTTTTTTGATCTTGGTATAGGGGTGTTGGTAGTTTTTGCTGTACCAGGTTGTCTCTGTCCGCATTGTTTTGTTTAAGGTCACGACCAGCTCTTTTTGCAGCAGGAGCAGCATTTTATGACTGACCTCTCCGTAGCGACGGCCTAGAATCAGGCTATTCTTCTCCGGCATGACATGCAGGAGAAGCCTCCCCCTTCTTTTCTTTGGATATTGATCCTTCTCGCCTAGAACAAGGGCCGCTAGTGTGAACTTGTCTCGGCAATAGCTAATCAGCCCGTTACTGTAATCAGCATCAATATTGTTGGCCTTGGAACGCGGGTTCAGGCAGGTGCAGACTTTATAGAGCGCGTTCTCCGACAGAAGAAGCAAATCAAAGGGATTTGCTGTCAGAGTGAAGGTTCCGATATTTGGTAGGGCGTAAAACAGAGCTAGAAGATCCAGCGGGTCGTCTCCGCAACATAGTTTTTCTTTTACGAGGGTGTATTCTTTGGGCGCTATTTGTTTGACTAGGCTGAAGAATTTGGTTATTTTTAAAGAGTTTTTAGAATTTTTAATAGGAAATAGTTTGTTTTCTATGCAGTCCCCTAGAAATCTTTTTGCGCCTTTCCCGCCCTTAATCGGGAAGTTGATTTTGGAGACGAGTTTATAAAATGGGAGGTTATCTTCGACCGACATAAATCCTTCGTAAATAAGGTGGGAGATCGCTTTTCGTATCCAGAGAAAGAAGGGCTTCCCCCCTGTTTCTACAGAGAAGGGAATGTCTCGCCTTAGATTGTCTCCGAGATTTAAGACTTTCTTTAGTGTTTGTTTTTTGGAGAAGCTATCGATTAATAACTGGTCAATAATCTCCTGGTTGAACCGGAGGGATTGACGATGATTTTTATAGATGTAGGCGATAAAGTTGTTGTATTCCTGTTCCGCCCCTGGGTAGAGTCTTGCTAGCTGTTCAGCAGAATTAAGTTTGGTTTCTACAAGCACAATACCTTCTCCCAAACACCTTACTGAATTAAAGAGGGGGGCGGGGTAACAGTCTTCAGGTGCTCCCGCCCCCTTTTATCTTACTCGTTTTACCTACCTTCCTGCAAGCGCCTGTTTGAACTCGGCCTCCAGTTGGTTGATCTTCTGTTCCAGTACCCGGCTGTCCCGGTTCATGGCTGTGGAGTAGATATCGACCCGTTGCCGGAAGGATTGGAAGTTATCATTGAAGTTCTTGACCCGGATGTGTCCGTCTCGGGTTGCCAACTCTTTGATGTTCTCTCTCAGTGTGTCGTACTCCTCGGTCAACTGCTCGATAAAGGCATTGTACATCGACTTCTGGTTCTCCTGGTCATTAACCACGGCAATCCTCAGCAGCTTGCTGTTGGGGATGGCATCGACGAACGACTTGAGGGCCAAAGTCTGGGCGGAGAAGGACTCCGGGACGAAGAAGAGACCTCGACCGATCCGAATCCCGGCGAACTTGGACTCAATATACCGCTGGGAGACATCGTAAATATCATCGGCGGTATAAGTTCCCAAGTAATGGGCCAGCCGGTTCTTTACCTCCTGCTCGATACTCTCCGGTAGCTCAAAGATGATTGTATCGGTCACGGTATTAAACCGAATACGGTTCCGCTTGGAGAAGTCTACCTCGTTGGCGATCTTGTCGATAAACTGATCAACCAGCCGGTAGACAGCCCACTCCCCGTCCATTCCGACATAGGCCAGCAAAGTGTTCTTACCCGCCAGCTCTTTTAAAGCTTGATAGAGGGCAGTCTTCTTCTGTTTCCGCCGGGGCAGAGGCTCCAACCCGGCGGCCTTTTGACGCTCCTCCAGTTCGATCCGGGGGATCTCTCCTTGAATTTTCATGTTGATCAGATGTCCCAGTTCTTTCGTGCCGATCTCGTTCTGATCTACGGCGGTGGTCTCGATCATCTTTTCCAATTCAGTTGTCGTCATTTTTCTTGTTTCCTTTCCCTTCAATATTCCAGTTTGTGGGCTTTAACAAGGCCCTCTAACCTCATAAGTTGGCCTTCTAGTCTTTTTTTCTCCCTGTACAGAAATACTTCCAGCTCTTTTAGCTCCGTCGGGGTAATTTCTAAGAAGGTTTCGTAGAGCGCGTGATAATCGAATAAGACACCAGTCTCTGAGATGTAGGTGCCAACGATACAGTTCTTGTCGCAATTTCCGTGCTCCGGCAGGAAGTAGGCTGATTCTTCTTCTATCTTGTAAATCTTCCCCGCCCTCCAGTCTTTTGATAATTTGGTCATGTTCCGCTCCTTCCAGTCGTCTGTGACTTCCCTTGTGGAATTTTCCACACCGCAGACAGGGATACCCGTAAAGTAGATCCTGTTTTTTTCTTTTTTCAGCAACATTGGCCGCCGCAGCTGACTGTTGCGCCTCCTCTAAGGTTTCATAGACGGTTCCGCGCCGTGTTTTAGCTCGACAGCTTCTGATGTGGCCTTTAGAGATCACAATTATATCTCCTCCTATTAGTTATACTTCATAACTAATACGTAAAGACAGTTAGATAGATGCTCTGCCCTCCCTTCTTTATGTTCCGGGTGCCAGACTGGAGATTCGCAGTAGCGGCAATACTCGGAGTAACCTCCTGGCGAAGCATCTTCAGTGACCCAGTTTTGCTTAAAAAAGTCCTGGATTCTAAACCAGTCTTCTTTTTCTATATACAATCTCTTCCTCCTTAATGTAACTTTAGAATTTCCTCAACAACTTTATCGTCCAGGAGGTTCTGTATTTTGATTACCTCATCGCTAAATGCCTCTACTTTTGCTCTGTAACTGCTTGTTCCGATCAGTACTGTTATTACATTAAAAGCTTTCTCCTTTCTCACTGCGTTAAAATTCTTTAGGAAGTCATCGGTCAGGGGGGCAACCCCATCCGTGATAAAGATCAGATCGGCCTCTTTGAAAGCTGACATTTGAATCTGTACAAGAGCCTTACTCAAGGGAGGAGCAAAGGCAGTGCCCCCTCCGCTAAAGCTATTGGCGTAATTCAATAAGTCTGTAATTCTGGACTTCCCTTTTTTAAACTCCCAACTCTGGTACACCGACGTATCGAAGGTACCGACAAAGAGATCTCGTCCCTCTCTATGAGCAATGGTCAGCATGGCTAGGCCGATCGCTTTACTCCAGATATCAGGAATCCCCTGCATCGAGCCCGAGACATCACTGAAGACAATGATCGGCCCCTTCCCTTCCGGGGGTTTACTGACCAATTCTAACTGCATCAGCTCACTAGAGAGATACTTCTTATAGAAGAGATCCTCCAGTTCCGGATCGACCAGGTAGAGAGCCTCGGCGGGAATCATCCGGGTCAGGTCTTGACCGAACTCGATCCCGGCGATCTCATCCGGCTCATGTCTAAGTTTCTGTTTCCTTTTAGCTAAGGCGATCCGTCGAAACTTCCCGGCCAACTCGACCAGTCGTTGCAGATCCTTACTTTGTTGTAAGGAAGATGCTAGTAATTGGATCTCTCGTTCTGCAACCACACCTCCATTTCCGGGGCCGTCCCCCCAGCCAAAGACATCCATAGCGTCCTGTAGTTGTTGAGAATCTTGTGCCGCCGCCTCAAGTGCTCCTCGGATGGCCTGTCTAAGTCCGTCAGTAACGTCCGGATCAGTCCAGGGCGCAGGGATTCCTGCCAAGGCCGCCTCTTCTTCAATTTGAGCCTCCTTCTGTCTGTCTAACTCCTCCTGTAATTCAGGGTAGTCTTTGACCAGCTCCTCATACGCCTTCTGACGCTCAACGAGGTTTTTTATTCGTTTTTGAATCTCTTCGGTGGTTCTGGCGTGTTCCTTAACACTCTCCGGCAACTTTCCTTCTACCTCCCCCCAGAACTTACGGGTGGCGGAGGCAGAAAGAATTGCTTGTCCTTTCGTCTGCTCATGCAGATTTTCGTACTCTCTAAGATTCATCAACTCTCTCATTACCTTCTGATTGGCCAGATAGTCGGGAGCGACATCGGGGTTAATCTCAGGCGTATACTTGAACATTGATGCAAATAAGTCTCGACAGAGTTCTGACGCCTTTGAATAATCGCTGGCATCTATTTTCTGTTGGAGAGCCGGGGATTTTTCGGTCATCTCCTTGAATTGAAGCTGGTCGAACTGGAGTTGCTTGATTGCACAATCATCCATCCCCCTTCTCCTTTAACAAGAATTTCAGAGCATTGGGATCAAACCATTGATCTTTGATGATATGCCCAATAGCTGTAATCCCTCCTCCCAGTCCCTCCGACTTGATGCGTAGGTAAGTACCGGGGAGATCCTCCCATTTCCGGACTTCCAGCGTTTCCAGAATCCTCATCAAGTGGGTCATCCCGTAGGCTGTACCAATTCGGGTGTAGTCTTTACACTCCTGTCCGGGGAATTGTCTCTCGTCCAGTACCTTACCGCCAAAGCTACAGCCGCTCCTCTCCCATTCGATATGGAGCCAGTAGCTAAACATGCCCCGGTCAGTTGCCGCTTCCCCTAGTGTTGTAGATTTGATCCTTGCATTCTCAATGGTTATTTTACTCATTGTTTCTCTTTCCTTTCTAGTACTTTGTAGCAAAACGTCGGTAATTATAAATATATGCCGACGTTTTGCTACGGCCCTTTGATTGCCGCTAGAATGACCACTCCAGTGCTGGTCTGTTGGTTTTCATAGCCTACTGGCTCATTTGGAAAGCGTCTAACCAGCCACTGTAAGGCTAGAGTACCATCGTCCGAAATGAGTCGTTTATTTGCAAAATCGAATATTAGTTTCTGGAATCCCTCTCTTCCCGGCGTATTTAGAACTAGCCGGGCCTCTTTCAGCCTTCTTAAAAGGAGGACTCTGGATTCCCCTATGGCCCTAGCCCGGTCCTCTACCTCTTTTCTCCCCGCTTCCTGTAACTTTTTATATTCTTCGTTTGTCATGGGGCCTCGCCCTCCTTCCGTAATAGTCGGATCTCAGCAGGAGCAGACTTCGTTGGACAAACCTAAGAGCTTTGACATAGCCGTGCCTCCGGTTAAATTTTGTCCTCTCCAACATGAGACTTCTCTCCGCTTGATAGTCTTCCTTTCGCATCTTCTAATTTGATCTCCTCTGAACATACCGCTAAAATATCTGCCTTTGCCTCTGATAGTTTATAGAGAAGTGAGGTTAGCACGAGATTCTTGGCATACTCGTTGACATCATATTTGGTGGGGCCAGATAGCTCTAGTTCTACCCGAACCATCACCACCGTTTTGAATAATTTTATCGACATTCTACCCATCCTTCCTCCGGCTGAAAATCTCCGTACAGTTGATAATCCACTTGATAGATAGTCCTGCAACTACAGCCGTAGCTGAGTGTTATGATTGTGCCAAGGGCCAGAATGAGAACAATGGCAATTATTTCCCCGATAGAAAATAGATTATAGCTGCTCACCTGTACCCTCCCCTTCTTGTGATTTTTTCTTCCTTAAAGAAGTACTTTTCTCTGGACTCGGCCCCCGCCTGTTTTTGCTGCCGGTCATAGAGTATGATTGAGACTGCCGCTGATAAATTAAGGCAGCCCCTCGTTGGAATATAAATGACATCCCGGCACCAGGACAGTACCTCCTTTCCGAGTGTCCCGTCTTCCGGTCCAAAGATATAAAAGGCGCGTTCAGGATGCACATAATTATGTACACTTTTTGCTCCCTCTACGAGGTCCACTGCGACTGGTATGCAGTCAAAGGGAATAATCTTTTTAAGATCATCTATTCCCGATAGCAGGGGGATGTGCCGATAGGCGGACATGGTGTCAGTGGCTGACCGCTTATACCGTTTTCCTGTTGCAGCAACCCACTGGATTTGGAAGCATCCCGCTGCTCGTAGAACATGGCCGACATTGACCTCGTGTTTGGGATTGACTAGCCCAACTCCGCAGTAGCCCCGCATCTATTTTCTCCCCAGCATAAACTGGACTAACTCCTCCCGGTAGAGTTGAATCTTGTCAGAAACCTCTACAAGTTTTCGATTCTGTTCCGGGGTTAGACTACTGATTCTCTGTTTCAGCTCGATCTGGATTGTCCTAATCGAGTTGAAAGACTCTTCGACCGAGACCTTGCCGTCATCTGTCGGATTGGTAGCCCTCTGGAAGATTTCAGTTGCGGCGTCGTACTGCTCTAGAGCATATTTATCATGCGGATTGATAAACTCCCAGATCAAGGACTTCAATTTCTTAACTTGGTCAGGTTCCTGCCAGTAGACGTGGGCGAGAATTCGAGCATCTTCCAAGATGACATGATTTCGTCCCGCCAGGACTGCCGACGCTTTCAGAAGGGAAAGAGATTCCCTAGCCTTTCGGTCAGAGATATTGAATCCCTCCCCCCGTAGTTTTAGGAGAAGATGAAGATGCTGATCCAGATAGGTATCCGTCTTGACCTGATTGGTCTGCTTTTGTAGCGTCTCCAAAGAAGACAGGTATATGGTCGGACCGACCTGAGGAGTGGAATGGAGCATTCTCCTGATATTGTTCTGATCTTGTACCGGCTTGACCAGATACTTACACATAAAACGGTCAAAGAGGGCCGACAAATCCTCCCCCTGTGGTAGCTCGTTGCTTGCTCCGATCAGGGACATCAGAGGCACCTTCTCCGCCCCGCAACTCCCGTTGTGGAAGACCCTTTCATTGACGATCTTCAAGAGCGAGTTTAGAATGGCCGAGTTGGCCTTGAAGATCTCATCGAGGAACGCGATTTGCGATTCGCGAATCGTCCCCTCCTTGATAAAAGCGTACTTTCCGGCCTTGAGATCGGGTAGGGAAGGAGGTCCAAAGACCTCTTCGGGCTTGGTAAAGCGGGTCATGAGGATTTCAAACAGGTTAGAATCTGTAACCGATTGGGTTAATAAATTTGCGGTCAGGCTCTTTCCCGTACCTGGCGGGCCAAGGAGAAGGACATGTTGCTTGGCGAGTAAAGAAAGAAGTAGCCCTCGGATCTCCTCTTCCCGTTCCACGACTTGGGAGTTGAGGTGGGTTTCTACTGCCAATAGTTGGAGTTTCTCTAATTCTCCTGGGCTGCTTGTCGTCATGTTGTCCTCTTTCTCTATAGCAATTAAATTTGACATTCTCTAATCCTTCAACTTTAAATAAAACTTGAGGCGGGAGATTTGCCATTCTTGCTCAGCAGCCCCAGCAGCATCCCCAGCAGCATCCCAAGCAGCATCCCAAGCAGCAGCCCCAGCAGCAGTCCTAGCAGCAGCCCCAGCAGCATCCCAAGCAGCAGCCCCAGCAGCAGTCCTAGCAGCATCCCAAGCAGCATCCCAAGCAGCATCCCCAGCAGCGTTCAATTCTTCTTGGGTAATTTCACCATGGGCGAACTTCTGGGCTGCTTGAATCGCTAAGCGGGGCCGTTGATCTTCAGGGTATTCTTTTTCATAGATCGCAATAACCCGTTCAGCGCAATCGGCGGCGAAGAGTCTCAGGTTCTTAGGGTTCCATTCTTCTACAGAGCGGATCAGGCGGATCTGCTGAAAGACAAACTTATCTCCGTGATCTATAAGTTCTCCTTTGTACTCCAAGAGATACATGGAGTGGTTTGCCCATGTCAGGGCGTCTTTCAATTCACAGCCATGCCAACCAGATTTACATGGTTCTATCACTTCTATTTTTGGCGTCCACTCCCCCGGTTTCCAGGTTCCGTCCTTCCTCCGTTTGGGAAGATCGTATTGAAAGTTCCCTCCATTACAGGACTTTCCATCCCTGCCTAATAGTTTAAAGTACATTTTAATCTTTACTTCCTTTCTTTAGTATTGGGTTGACGAAACCAGTCAGGCGGATGAGCGATGACGGTTTCTAATGCCCTCAATAAGACCTCCTCCGTCTGGTAAGGATAATAGAGTTTCAAATATTTTAAGCTCTCCTCTTTATTTCCTCTGGTGTCCTTCTCCCGCCACCAAGCCCCAACATAGTATAGACTGTTCGCCTCCCCAAGTAACTTTAAGTTATATTTCGCGTGGGTATCCTTGGTTATTAGGTCATGTTCCATATTTAGCCTCTTTAGCCTGCATTGAAGCTACCGATAATTACTTCAGCCCGTCCATTTTGGTCTAGTTCGACGCAGCTTGACCTAGTTGGATCTCTCCACCTATCATAATTTTGTGAGCCGACGACCGCCGCAAGTTCTCGCGCTTCGGTCTCATTGGGAGCCCGAACGACAAAGGAATCGTACTCGTCGTAATCACCTTCTTCAAGTGTGGTTATTTTCCAAAGTGTCATTTTAATCCTCCTTTCTTAGTTTAAAATGAGAGAATATTCCAGATTTTGTACAAGATCCGCATCTTTACTCAGGATTTCAGTCAGGCTCCCCGCCAAGATTGGGGAGTCGTCATCAACTTTTAGGATCATAACAATGTCGTGATGACGATCAGTTTGGTTGTCTTTACAAATAAGGTTAGCTGTTCCTGAATTGAAAATCCATTCCCCGCACTTGGGAATCCGGTGTTCCCCCGTCTTGACAAAAATAATCTTCATCTCGCTAGCTCTCCTTTCAATCCTAAATAATCACTGTAGTTTTTCCCGCCGCTCAAAACCCCTGTGATAATGGTATCTCTCTTCAAGACATGAAGAGACCCGATACTATTGGTTCTCCGCATGAGAAGAAAGACGGGTCTCCACCCGGTAGAGACGCCTACCGTGCCAGTTAACTCCTCCCCTCCCCTAAACATGACGCGGATCTTCTTTCCGCTATCAAAGAAAGGGATAAACTGAGGAGCCAGCTCTGAGGGATCAAATCTTTCCCCGTACTCCTTCTCCTTACCCTGAATAAATTCATTAAATTTTGACATGACTTTCCTCCTTTACAAGATCCAAAACCTGCCGTAACAAAGGAATGGGGAGATATCTTAACTCAACTTTGTAAGCCCCATCTCCCGATATCTGAACCTCGTAGCGGATTTCTCCTGCCATTCCGTGAAACTTATCTCCCTCCCCGTACTTGGAAACAGAGCCCCCGTAGAGACGTGCCAGGGTCTGCGTGATCTGTTGTGCCCCCTCCTTTCTCTTCTTTTCTTTTCTATGGGATTCTAGCTGCTCCAAGAAGAAAGTTCGCATAGGGAAGAGAGTCCGCTTGATCTGGCTCGCCATCTGTGCCGCCGCCTTAGTTTTCAAGATGTAGGTCTCGGCTACCAGTCCTGTGCAGTTGTGATAGATGTATTCGCCATTTTCGTCCTGCCAGAGTACTGAGACTTGCCAGTGTTCTCTCTTGTTATAACTGGTAGTAAAAAAGAGCTTAAACCCTTCTTTGTCATAGAGGACATAGTTACCGGGGTTGTGACTACCTCGTAAGTTCATCTCCAGGGCGTCAGCCAAGTCTAATAGGTTTTGTGGGATTGTTTGAATTTCTGTGCTCATTCTTCCTCCTTAACTAATGTCTCCAAGATACAATCCTTAAAGTTCCCAGCCCCTTCTGATAGTTCACTCAGTCTCCTGACTAAGATATGTAACTCTTCTGGGTGAATCAGGACTTCTCCAGTAGGATTATCAAAGCTACTTTTGGTAAAGCCTTCCAAATGAGAATCTATTCCCTCGTTGACACAGTAAGCTAATAGCTCCCAGTCGGATCGGTTGGGTTTCATCGTATAGCCCTCAGCCGGAGCCAGTTCCTTAACAGCCTCATCCAACTCATCTCCATAGAGATAAGAGATAGATTCAGAAGTGTGTTTACTCATCCTCTTCTTCTCCCCCAAGCCTTTCTTCAATACCTCTAAGAAATTCCTGTTTCCATTTGAGGCGGGAAGATCGCAAATGAACCATCAATTTCTTCATGGCCGTCTCCGGGATTCTGTAGGTAACGGAGTGTAAGAACGGGTCGTCTTTGACTTTGAATTGTTCTAAACCTAACTGATCTAAAAGACGAACCTCGTCGGAGAACTTATATAGATTGAAACTAAACAGCTCAGGCAGTAGGTTTCTCATCATCTTTCTCCTTGGTCATCCAATTGAATCCTCGACTCTTCCGATCGTAGCAGGTGTCGCAGAGCGTAGCGTCGTACTTGTCACAGTCAGCAACGGGGCTATAATCCTCCAGCTCTACCGGAATCCCACAACCAGGGCAAGGTTCTCGAAACTGATGAGACAATCTGACCGGCTTTCCTACCCCACGGTAATCGAAGCCAAATATTTGAGCGTGGTGTTTCTTAGAGGCAGTCTGGGCTTCGCTCAAAGAATCGAAAAGTTCGACGTGTCGGATACTACCTCCTTCTCCGATGGATATGATTAAAAACCAATCAGTCATCATCTTCCTCCTCTACATTCAAACGCAATACCGCTAGAACATCAGTCGGACATCCCGGATTGGTATCAATTGAGAGTCCGTACCGACTAGCCTGCCTCTCTTGTTTCTCCCACCATTTCTGATCCTCCCTTACATCCTTCTCAGTTTGATTGGAGGTAAAGAGAGCGTAGTATTTCCCACTGGGCGTCAGGTTCATCACCGTTCCGATGAATAAACACTTTACCTTATTCCCGAACTCATCTTCTTGGACAGGTTCAAAATCTAACCGTTCCCGGATCTTCTTCCAATCCAGTAAGGCACCTTTATTCTTGACTGTCACTCAACTCTCCTTCCTTATGTGTTACTGCTCCATTGGGGGTTATCCCCATCTATCCCATGTAAATTCCAACCCCCGTTAAAGATCTCCACCCAGCCTTTTTCAACCTGATCGAACCGGAGTTGCTCATAGAAGAACACCATGTCATAGGGTGAGCGGTCGTAAGGGCGGATTCTCGTCCTCAAGTAGCAACCATCCCCCTCCTCCTTACTGTAGTGGTTGATAATACGTAAGAGTTGGGGGAGGATTCCTTTCTCAATCGAGAAGGCGAAAGCCTTAGCTAATCGTTCTCCTCCCTCCTCGTCATAGATCAAGCCCCGTGTCAAATCCAGCTCTGCTATTTTGGTCATGTTCCTAACTCCTTTAAATTCTTCATCATAAACAATCTGGTGTTCCTTCTGACGTTTCTCAGTTCCTTCCATCTACAGTCAGTTTGGTACAACTTGAGGAGATTTTTAGGGCATCTATTGGTGCGAAGGAGTGTTTTAATCGCCTCAATCTCTCTAGGCATGAGGGGTCGGTGATCCTCTATTTGTAGGGAGTAGAGGAAGTCGTCCTTTCTCTTCTCCAACCAAGCTCTCCCTTGCCATTCCAACCAAGCAACACCGGAGTAGCGGTCGTAGTAAGAACCGTCTCGTTTGAACACAGGAGGTATTTCATCTCGGTACGTCTCCATTTCTATAAGGAGATTATCGACAAAGAAGTGGCTTTGGAACACGTTCCCCAACGAGAGAACTTTATAGATGTTTCGTCTTTTCAATGTAGGCCAACTCTCTTTACGTCCGGGGACACTCCCAGAGCCTAGATAGTCCTCACTGTGTTTGATAATTGGCCTACTCATCCCCAACACTCCTTTCCAGCTAGCTCATAAAGTAGCTTCTGTTTCCCCCGCGCATAGATATTGTACTCCCACCGGCAATTCACCGGCAGAAGTTCATCTCGTTCTTGCAAGACAGTCTCAAAGATTTCTACGAGGTCAGCGTGATAGAGGTGAGGCCCCTTTTCTTTATCAGCATAGTAACCGGCTAGATCGTGCTGGATATCTTCGGTCAGGTATGTTCTGACCTCTTTTAGGTCTTCTTGGTTCATTTTTCTGTAATCCTCTTATAAACTTCCTCTTCCTCTTCGGGAGTAAACCTAACCAGATGATAGCTCTGATTTTTGTAACTCCCGTCCCTCCAGTTTTGTTCCCCATAGGCGGTATACCAGACCCCTGGATGGAAGGCGGAGGAGGAAGGCTCTGATACTCCCTCGTTCTTCAAAAACATGACAGTTTTGGCAGCGGCAGTGATTTCTTCGTCCCACTCATCAGGGCTAACAGCAATCCCCTCCTCATCTATCCACCCCCGTTCCTCCGCATCTCCTTGTTCCGCCGATTCAGGGGTAATAATCTCATAGGCGATTCTGATACGCTTGGTTGATAATTCAGTCATGTTACCTCCTCTATTTGGATAAACTCTTGCGGCCAGAATTGAAACGCTAGGTCGCCCATCTCTGCCGTAAAGACGCGGACGTAAGTTGGGGAGATATCTAAGTGTGTAATCTTCCCGTTGTTGATCAGATGGTCCCCTACCCGAAGGTCTTTGACGTTAACTCTCCTCATCTGTAATCTCCCAGTATCCTATGTTGTTCCCGTTGAAATCGTAAACATTTTCGCGTTCACGGGGTTGCGGGTAACCGTAGGCCAGTTTTTTCAGTGTTGCGATGTCATGTAAAATTCTGCTAATCTCATTTGGGTCGTCCTCAAAAGCGGCGTTATCTAGCTTGATTTCAATTTTCAGTTTCATCGTATTCCTCCTGAAGAGCAGTGATTTCATACCTTTCTCTGGCTGGGGCATCATGATGGCTATTCTGAATCCGCAAGAGTCCAGGCTCCCGGTAGCTCTTGAAGGTACACTCACAATCGGGCAGGACTTCCCGTAAGAACTCCTTAGCATTTTTGGCATAGAAGTCTTTCGTTCCATCTAGTTTCCGCCAACCAAAACCAAAGACCTTGGCGGTATACCAATGATTGGGGTTCAGCTCTTCAACCCAATCATCTAACTCCCCCAGCAGATCTTCCCATTGCCACTGAAAGAGGTCTTGGTCTCCTGCCACATAGTTAAATTGTTCAGCCTCACTCATAGCGAGGAAGTCCTCATCTCCTTCCTCCTTGAGAAATTCAATTTGAGATTTGATAATCTCGTAGGTATCCCAACCGATCCATTCAGCCTGAACTTGGGCTATCTCACTCATACCTTCGTCCTCTCTTTTAAGAACTCTTCGACCTGTTCCGAGGCTTGAGTGACCAGATCCTCTTGCCGGTACTCCGTTCCGAAGATAACAAAGGAAAGCTGATAGACCATGAGGCGGATGGCCGGGTGTTCCTTGACGGCGGGGTGTCCTCCCAGATAATGGGAAATGAAGTGAGTGGCCTCAGCCAAGGAATTGGCAACCGCCACTGGGTTACAGGCTCCATTCCAGATATGGGCTCCATCTTGGTAGATATTTCGGTTGATAGCGTCAAGTGCCTCTTGTTGGGAGAACCCCTCCTCTTTTACAAGGTTATCGTATCGGGTGAAGTAACGGTTAGACATAATATCGAACCTCCTTATCAATCGCCTCGGCGTCTTTTATCCGCCCCTCTAAGAGAGCCTTTTGGAAGGCCCAAGCGTGGTTTTGAGAGTTGTACTCTCTAGAGTACATCTCCTCCAAATAAGGAATAAATTTATAACCTATTAGGTTAAATTCCGCCCGTTTGTACTCGTTAGTTTCCATACTTTGCCTTCCTTTCGTCTTCATACTTCTTCAGTTTATCCCAATCTTCTTGGGAGCAGAGGTATGTCCTCTGGAAGCGTTCCTCCAGTTGTCGAGCAGACTCTGCTTTGGCAATTGAATGAAAATGCAACGGGGGAGAGAACTCTGTCATCTCCCCAGCAACGATAGTATAGAGGATATAGGTACTCATGATTTCACCTCCTTATATTCAAGTACATATCTCCCCTCTTCATTCACAGAGAGGGTCTCTCCTTCTTTAACAGGGGGAGGACCAATATGGATTTCACCCAGCTCAATTTTGTGCCTCACATGGAGCTGGATGAAATCCTTACGCGCACAGTAGTACCCCCTGTAGTAGTTCACGGCTGTTGCCAACGAAACAAAGTGACTGGTGCCGATTCTCAAAATTTAACCCTCCTTTTACTTAATCCGACAGAATGGGCAGAACCCATACTCCCGATTTTCTACAGTTCTATCCTCTATTACAAGGTTAAACCTATTCACATAGGCTATAACCTCTATACAATCTCCACTAGGAAACTGTATGGAGGCTATGAACCGATCCAGCATGATCCGGTCTATGCTAATTTGGTCATGCTCAAACCTAATTAAAAAGTACAAAGACGATCTAATTAGGAAGTTCCTCACTCCTTTCCATAAGATACCTAATGAAAAGGAAAAGAGAGTATTCATACAGATATCTAACCCGCATGAATACTCTCTTATTCTAGAGATAGATAAGGATAACCTAGTTCCTGTAAGATATTCTTATTCCTGCTCGTTCACAGGATATCTTACTAGAGATAGATTATCCTTTTCTTTCTAATATCTGGCGTCTCTATTGAGTTTCCTGTCTCACCTTCAGACAATCCAATTCTTTACCACATTCAAGTTTGGCCTTGAGAATTAGAAACACGAAGCCGTCTCAAATAGAGATTTCTGATCTTCTAAATACTGTAGACCCGCAAGTCTACAGGTGTTTCGCCGTTTCTCCTCTTCAAAACCATCATGCCAATTATCCCTAATTACAAGCCGACATAGTGGGCCGGAATCATATAGATTCCTTGGGATTTTGACAAGCTAAGGTTCCTTACGAGGAGCTTTAACTTACTCACATCAGTTCCTAAAAAGAAAGAACGGCGTCCTCTCTATGTTTTAGCTTCGTGTTTCAACTTGAAACACAGCCATGCTATACTCTTATTAGGAGGTATAAGACATGACAAGACCAAACATCAAGAGCGTCCGCTTCTCTGACAAGGCCCTCTATATGCTAGAGAGGTTGTCAGGAAGATGGGGAACCTCGTCTAACGCCGTCATTAACCGCATTCTGGAATCTGATGATATCCAGGTTGTGGAACAACAGGTAACGAGATTGACGCAGGATCAAAGCGATAACACACACGATCCTTTCTGGGATTAGACCTTGTGTTTCAATTTGAAACACAGAGCTAGGAGCTAGTTATGACCATATTTTACGATACTCAAGGATTGAAATTAACTGAACAGAGCAAGCAGAAGATTAGGATTATAGGCGTGGCCCACAAAGACCATAATCTTCTCCCTAATACTATTATAAATCTCATCTTAGAGTTGGAGGGGATAGAAAATCTAATTACTCCTGAACTCCTCTTCTCAAAATCTGAACTCATAGACGATCTTCAGAAATTGAGGGGGGAGGGTCTTCCTCAGAACTCATTAGGAACTGGGTCACTTCTCATGGAGTTAGGTCTTTTGCGCAAGGGTAAGAGACATAGAATCTAAGTCAATTACTCCTCTCCTCTCCCAAATGAGAAAGAGGAGAAGTCCTCTCCGTGATTATCCTGTCTAGGCTGGAAAAATAAAAAGTAGACATGGAAAAGTCCCCGATCATAGGGAATGAATCCCCATGCGGGTTTGTGGATGTATGGCAAATTGCCATACATCCCCTTCGCCTGTCTATCCAGGGTACTTTAGCCCCTGACAGGCTATACCTCCGGCCTATGTCTCACGTGGTCAGCGTGAGGGGATGACCTCGCTTGACGGTCAATTCCGCCGTGGTTCCCAAGTGACCTTAGGAAGAGTTTGCTAGACTCTAATTGATTCTATTCGAGTAGAACCAATTAGAACCTAGTGACAAAGAATAAGGTAGAAAGCTCATTTTACTAATAGGTGATGGCATTCAACCATCGGTTAACCCATTGGGACTGCGCTTGATTGAGCTTGCTTCTCAACCGATGTTGGAGCGCGTCAATCACACCTTGTTGGTCTTCCCAGGCTAGGCGCTTAAAGCCAGTACAGGGAAAGATGAATTGGGAACCTAGTTTAGTCGGGGAACCTAGTAGTTCCCTGATAACTCGTTGGAAGTCCCCAATAGAGAGAGAAATTAACCATTTCGCCATGGTTCCCTGTACTCGTTTGGGTACAGGGGCATAAACCATACCCATAACAGTTACTCCTTTGTGGGGAATAACTTTGAATTAAGGGCATTGCTTGCCGCCTCTTTTGCCTTAAGCAAGCAGGCGGCACGGTGAGGCGTTTCTTTCCGGCGCAAGTCCGGCATGGCCAGCTTGCGGTATTGCCTTTCGGCGGGCTTGCTACCGGATTTAGAGCCGGTCATCTTCTCAGAATCAGTCTGAACGTCGCTAGAACGTTCAGGAGAGATAGCGAGAAAATACTGGCTTACTGTTAACCAAGCTGTGCTATCGAACGCCCCGTCAAACTTCAGACGGTCAATCCGTAACAGACTTTCGATGGAAAGGGCGGCGAAGTAACCGGCCAAACCGGATACATCCACTGCCATACCATCGGCGTAGACGGGGTTACCGTCTGCGTCTTGCCCAACCTGTTTGGGCTCTATCAACGTCTCAAAGCGGTTTGTGGCCGCCTCAGACGATACGATGAGCGTGGCAGCAGGCGCGGCGTTCGACTCTATTGCAAGTGCCCGTGAGGGGATAGCGTGTACAGGCGCTAAGGACTTTTTAGACATATTTGATGCTCCTTTATGGCGCTTGTAGCGCCTGTCGGAGCTTCCTACCTTATTCAGTTGTCAAGGTTCATGCCGTCTGGTTACGGCGATACAGTTCTTAGCCGACTATGGCGGGCGCTACCCCGTGTCTTCGGTCAGTCGGCACTGATCGATACCCCCATCGTACCAAGACCGGGTTACGGTGTCAATCCCCACGGCACTTATTGGCCTAGTGACTGGAGATTAGATAACCTGCATTAAACCATAGAGTTTAGGTTTCCTGCATGTAACCAATAAAATGGGCGGAAAAATGGGCCCAAAAATGGGCGGGGGGCGCCAAAAAATCAGCGAATGGGCGGAGTGGTGTACCCGCTCCCGCTATTTTTACTACTGACGGAAAAACCTATTGTGCTATTTCTAGTATAAAATTGATTATCCTTGTAGGGTCTTTATTCGTCCGTGGGCGAAAGATCGAGAATTCCAACCGGCTGTACGCCCTCCGTAAAAACAGAAAGGAGTCTGGAGTTCTGTTCCCGGTAAAAGGGATTACTCGGCGGGGGAGAGCAGGGTTCCCAATAGGTTCCAGACCATCTCAACAGCCCTTCCCTACCAGGAAGTTGAAGAACGGTATCCTGAGCCGTAATATTGGCAAAGAGTAGATTGACGGCACCGTTTTTACATTTCCCGGAAGCGATAATGGTCGATAAATTTTTCGGTCCCACAACACTTCCATTCGCTTTAGCTGTCCACCACCCATTATCTGTTGGTCCGGTAATCGTAACCCCTCCTAATAACTCCAAGGCGGAGTGTGCTTCCTCGTTATAGTAGTCATTATTTTGAATATAGGTTACTCTTTCGATCTCTTCCTTCTCAGCGTTCAGATCACGAGTCAGATAATTGTCCAGCTCTCTCTGAAGAATTGCTATGAAGTCCCGAAGTTGGGCAAAAGTGTCGAAATTAAGTTCTACCCAGTCCTTTTTTTCGTTTTTAGACCAGCCGAAGATCTCCAATCCCTTGCCCTGACGCAATGAAATCAGTGAGTACTCTGTTCCTTTTGTACGCCCAAAACCAAGCGTAAATCTTTTTTCCATTTATTTACTCCTTTCCTTGTAGACCTTTCTTGTAGGCTTCAAATTCCTTATTGGGTTTAGGCTTTAACCAAACAACCGGATCGTAATGCCGGTCCCGGCAGCAGAGAGAGTCAAGGGCACCCATTCGGTTCATCCATTCTAAATCGGTCAGAAGTGTTAGTTCTTTTGGTTTATCCAAAGAAATTGTGTACCTAAAAACCTCTTGACCCCCCTTACCCGGATCTTTTGCCTGAATACCTTTGAGAGCTAGATAATTCCTTACCCTATCAGATAACTCATATTCCTTTTTCTGCCTCAATTCGTACCGCAGCATTAAGATAATCTGAATTAGGGCGTAGATCAACTCCTGGGAATTTCTTAACTTTCGCTCTGACTCCTGGAATTTCTTCCAGATTCCCTTAGCGTCCTCTAACATAAACCCAAATAACTTCATCGCGGACCAACTCCTTTAGGGGGAGGTAGTTGACCTTTCCTCCGCCTGATCAGACAGTAAATTCAACTGAGCCGCTAGAAAACGTGCCTCTTGTGGTTCCAGCCACACGGTAACAGCCTGCTCTTCGCCGATCTTTAAAAGAACACGAGAGCCGTCCGTACCAGTCAGTATTCCCTTCATTAAACCTCCCCGGGAGTTTTGAAAGAGTCCATAATTGTATCATAAGATTTTTCTCCGAAGAATTTCCGGGCCTCTGCCATGGCCTCTTCCTGGATATCGTAAGCTTCCTTCCATTTTTTCAGAATCTCAATCCCGTCTTGTAGGTCGGAAGTTTTGATGAGATCGGAAAACGCATCCCGGAGGAAGTATTTTTTGTTTATTTGATTTCTAATCCTTGTAGCCTCAGTCCCGTTCCAGCGCATCAGGTATGGGTGAGGCTCCTGGCCGAAGAGCATGGGCTCGTCAAAACTTCTCGTACAATCTCCCTCCGGGTATTTGGACCAGCTTAACCCATTTCGGATAACTTGTTGGATATCATAGCATTCCCAGCAGTCCTTCCGGCTATGGTTGGACTCGTTATAGGCATCCTGGGGAAAGACAGTGTGATGGAGGGCTTCTAGGGCAGTGTGGAGGGCTTCGTAATCTTCGGTGACACCTTCGACACCGATTAGTTCATCTCGCAGATAGGTTAACTGTCCTGCGCGAACTCTAGATAGAAGTTCCAGGCCCCGGCTGATTAGCTCAAACTGCTGGCGATTGGCGGTAAGCTGGAAAAGCTCTTCTTGTGTTTTTTCTTTCTCTCTAGTCATTATTGGCTCTCCAACACAATAGATACCTGGGCACAGCGCCCACAGAATACAAATACTTTTTCAGGTTTATCAAATTGGGTAATTCCTAGCTCTGACTTGAAGAGGGGGCCTCCACAAGCGCAACTTACATCTTTGTCATACGGTTTGGCCGCCCCCTGGAAATATTGAGAACTTTTGGCATGGGGAATAGAAGATTGAGCTTCCTGGTTCTGGTATTCAGTAGCGACCTCAGCATTGTGCGTCGCCGCAGGTTTGGTAGTTTTACTCATAGTAGATTACCTCCCTATTTCTTCCTAGCAGAGGAACATTTTTGTAAATCTCGTTCACGGAGGGAATTTCATTTTCTGCACCTAGAAAATTAACTCTGTAGCCTCTGGTTCCAAGTTCCTGTTTCAGTCTTTTACATTCTTGGATAGTGTCCAATAAATCTTGTGCCAGTTCTGAATCGCTTACTAAACTATAATCTTTCATTGTACCACTCCTAAGCAATTACCTAGGGTATGAATTGTAACGACTAAGAAGATAAAATAGTTGGTACAGAGGAAAAGGTATATGGGAACGGTTAGCCAGGGGATACGAAACTTTTCTTGGGCTAGATAAAAGGAGAACATACAGAGTAGAATTACCGGGGCAAGTAAAAGAAAACAGAGTAATACGGCCACAACCGCAGGAAGATAAATTGAAATTAGAGTGGTCCACCAGAAAGTTAAACAGCTCATCACAGTTTTAACTCCTCAATCCAGCTCGGGGTATGAATAGACATGAACAAATTCACAATAAGTTTTACTTGGTCGAAGGCCCAATTAAGGCCAGCATTTTTGCTAGTTGGGGCCGAATCGTAGCCCGTGGTTAAAAGATATTCTTGCCCCGTTCTTAGATCGGTTGCTTTTAGCTCCATACATTGCCTGCCGTCAGGGGCAAAGCAGACTCGATAGGACGGGCTAAACTCGTCTTTGGGGATAGAGATATCGTAATGATTTTCTAGGTACCAGCAAATTCTATTCCAATCGTCTTCAGATATCGAACTGGACATTACGACCCCTCTCTAAAAAATTCAACAATATCCTGTACATCCTCGTTCCAGTCTTCAGGGATTTCCTGAAGTTGCTGCCATTTGAGGTGGTTAGCCGTCTCTCGGCCGATCTTACCTTCCGAGGCGGCCCGGTAAGCCAGCTCCACCACTAACTCTGCCGTTACCAAGGTTCCGGCAGGGACAGGATAAGAGAATAGGATGTCACTCATCAATTACTCCCGCTAACCTTGCGGTATCGCGTGAGTTTGCCCTCGCCAGAGTGTACCTGAACGGTACTTGTAGGCAGGGCTTCAGGGGCCATTGACAGAGCCCCACTGTGCCGGAGCACAGTATAGCGGTTTCTAATGTTTACCGCCGCATTTAAGTCAGCGTGAGCCGAGAAGGAACAGGAAGGACAGAGGAACTTATGACGGTGACGAATTCCTCTCAAACCACACCGGGAGCAGTCCTGCGATGTGTAAGCGGGGTTGACTTTGACCACCAGGATTCCACGCTTTTCAGCATTGGAGTTAATCCAGGTTGTCAGAGTTCCTCTAGCCCACTGAGAGAGTCTACGTTGAACGCCCTTCTTGGCCTTCATCTTCTTGGATACTTTTGGAATTTTCAAATCTTCCAAAACAATAACCGAATCTTCGGGACACCAACTGACAAACTGCTTAGCAACGGTTTGACAGAAGGTTTTAGTCCTGTTAGATTGCTTACGAGCAAGCCGTTTGAGAAGACGGCGTACCGATCTGGTATCTCGCTTCTCTGCCTTGCGGCTCGAAAGTTTTCTCTGGAGTCTCTTTTTGGTCTTCCTGGTCTTGGTATTGGCGACGCTGTGGGAAATCCCAGGGATAAACAATTCTTGGTTATCAGCATCTACAGCCACAAGAACGTTTGTCTCATTAAGATCGACGCCGACGGGGTGAATCCCTTTAGGATCAGGAACTTCCAGGGCGAGGCAAACAAGGCCGATCAGCCGTCCCTTACGATCGACGACATTAATCGAATCGATCTCTTTCGCCTCTCTGAGAAAGGGTTTAAAGTATTCAGGAACAGTGTAGTTAATACGCTTTCGCCCCGATACTGTCCAAATGGAGAGCGTACCGTCTTTACGAAAGTCTGCGTCCCGCCCCTTCTTACCAATCAAGAAGAGGGCGTGTCTCCGTTTAAAGTTGAAGAATTTATCAATCTTATGCCCATTCCGCTTGGCTGTAATATAGGAAGCAGCCACAAGACGGATCGCAGAGCAGGTCATTTGGGAGTTAACCTTCCCTGCCACAGAAGAGTAGGAGGATCTATGCAACTCAATTTGATTGAGAGGATCACCAGCATTAAAACAGGGGTTAGACAAGCTCTGTTTTACTTGACGAAAAGCTTCCAGAGTTTCTCTGAGGTCTTCGTCAGGTTCGATCAGAATTTGAATCGTCTGTTTGATCTCCATACTTTTATTATAGCATAATTATTCCACAAGTTTTAAATTATCAGGGGACTTTTGGAAAGAATGAGGATGACGCTTCCCCACCCACCTAACGCTCATGGGTCTGTCAGTACTCCATTTTTTATTAACTCAGCAATGACCTCTTGGACAATCTTCTCCCTGTCGGCGATTTGTCTGATTTCCGGATCGACCTGAACAGGCCCCGCCGGGGCATCCAAATTGACGAAGGTTTTACAATTTTTTCCGATAAAAAAGGCGTCGAATCTTAAGCCTCTGCTGTGCTTCCAGTTTGGCCACTGTTTCAAAGTCTGTGTAAATTCGTGATTGTCCATTCCCAGGGGCACCGCCCCCTCTCCTGAATACTCAGCATAATGGCCGTCCTTCAAATATCTCCCCTTGACCTTACCACAGACACAACTTCTCTCCTCATGGAATAGTCGTATGATATCAAAACAGCCCTTGGAACAAAAAAGTAACTTCATTTTATCCCCTCCGAGAGCGCCACATCACCCAGAGGGCCAACGCCCAGGTCAGGATAATGAGATTTAAGACGATTAACCAGATCATGGCTTGCTTCTCCGAATCTCGACTTGGTTGAGCTGATCCTGCATCTGTTCCAGCTCCTCCTGAAGTTCCAAGTATTTTAAGCTCATGCCTCCGCGTAGGAAGTTTTCCTCCTGTTCCTTCTCTGCGACGAGAAGTATAAATTTATGTAGGAAATCCCCCAATTTATCGAATTCCGTCATGGCTTTTATACTCCTTTTTTGTTGTCTCTCTCTGATTCTTCTTTCCTCTGCCTCTCCTCGTCATCCCACACCTGCATCTCAGTTCTGATATAAGGAATCATATAAGGCCCGTCAGTGTCTCGTATTTCCCCTTTTACAGGCTTAGCTTGGTACTCTATGAAGCCCCTGGAGTCGGAGTATCTGCCATTTCCAGACCCAAATCGTAAATAGCCCGCCGCCTCTCCGATTAATCCGGCGAGAGCACTTTTAGAGGCGGCCTCTGCATAGATTATCAGCTCGTATTTTTTTGGTCCGCTTTCCTCCAGATCTTTTTCTGAGGGAGCACGAACAACAGTTGACATTGAGGAACGCGCCGTCTTTGAAAATGGCCACATATTTATACTCCTTTTTGCTGCCTCACTCTGATGAGCTGGCGTGTATAATAAATTTGTCTAGTAGTTTTCTTATTTCTGCTCTACGCTCTACTATTTGTTGTCTTGCTACCGACCAGCCAGAACTATAAGGAAGTTTAGAAAAGTTCTTATACGCCTCCTCTAGTTCTAAAAAGGTGTCTATGGCTTCTCCCATCGGAATTTGATAGAGAGTTAAACCGTTGGAACTCTTTGTCTTGTACTTTTCAAAAAGAACGCTCATTTCATCTCTCCCTCTAGATGCTCCGGGTTACAACAGTATTTATTCATACAGCTTCGCACGATCTCCCCGACCGGCTCCTCTTTTTTAAAGATTAACCAAGCAGCCCGATAGGCCCGCATCGACTGACTCCGGTACCAGAAACAGGGGTATCCAGCCTTATCATGGCCGCCGAACCAGCCCCAACAGGGGCTTCCCGTATAGACCATCTCCGGCATCTCATAGATAAAGCGTCTGAATCGCCTTTCGGCGTTCTCCTTTGTCTTTCCTCTTGGCATAAATTATGGGCTCCCCGTAGAGGCATTAGTAGAGGCGCTTCCGCCCCCCATTATTGGGTATACGATGTTACTGCCGGAAATTGGTAACCCCGCTATGGCATACCAATCGATCTTACCGGGAGCCGCCGGATTCTCCTCCGCAGCTTCTTGTTCCGTATACCTTCTTTCAGTGAAGAATTGAATCAGCTCTTCTGCTGCCTGGCATACGCACTCTAATGTGGCTGGGTCATCTAGATTATAGGCCGCGTAGTCTTCTAAAAATTCTCCCCAGACTTCTCCTTCGACATCCGTTGGCCGCAGATAAAATTTTGTATTTCCCCTGTTTGGCTCACGATAGTATAGGACCAGCGAGTATTCCTGGACAGTTGAGGTAAAGAGGACAATCTCTCTTTTCTCCAGGCTGAGAGCATAGCTGCCCAGCAGATTGTCGTCATGGGAAAGGATCTTGTACCAGATTGTCGGGTCGAGAACTCCAATTGCTTTTTGGTCGGGGCTGTACTTATCTTTGTTTTGAGGCTCGATTCTGACTCCGCTGGACAGGACGAGTGTATCAGTCCAAGCAGCAACTGGAGTTGGCGTCTGGGATGGGGTAGGTAGGGTAATATTGTTAATTCCACTAGGCGCTGTTGCAGGAGTCTGGCCTATGTTCGCAGAGAAGCTTAGAATACCAGAATTTGATTGCGCGCAGTATAATATTAAATTCTGGCGGTTTATACAGAGGTTTCCGTGATCCAAAGAATCTTGTAGTTCCCCGTTGGAATAATCTAATAAAAGCAGGCAATGAGTTAACCCTTGAAAATGCGGGGGCGGGAATTCAAAAATTTCAAATCCTGCCCCCGTCAGAATTCCATCATGCTGCCCGCAAGTGACTTTTAAAAATAGGCTTCCTCCCGTTGCTTGCATATAGTCAAGTCGGACCCTTGCAGGAACCAGTAGAGTTTTTCTGCTATGTTGAGGAATTGGTGCTCCCAGATAAGGATAGGGCCCTAGACCAACGATTGCCGAAAGATGGTAATCGTCCAATGTGTCTAGTGACAGGTTAGGAAGATTTAGGGAGGGCGCATGATTGAAAGTCTGATCGTCTACGACAAATCCCTGAACCGCATAAAGTTTCATCTCATTACCTCGCTTTCAAAACTGCTTGATAGGAATCCAACTGTCCAGTTTTACTTGT
>Ga0209518_1000343_pt1 | contig 60872 bp, 64 predicted proteins | sample RifGroB1_FD_183993 | JGI IMG/M metagenome (GOLD analysis project Ga0209518, IMG submission 183993) | Groundwater microbial communities from Rifle, Colorado, USA - Groundwater B1 (SPAdes) (version 2) | ecosystem: Environmental > Aquatic > Deep subsurface > Groundwater | place: Rifle, Colorado... | reverse complement strand
TGATTCAAATGGGCGCTCAACCGTCGGGCTTGCAGAAGGAAGCTCACCAACCGCATTTTCCAATCGCAGGCTCTTTATTAAACCCGAGAATAAATGGGAGGAGTTTGGCTGTGAGGACCCAAGGGTAGTTAGGGTTGAGGATAAATATTTCATCTCCTACACGTCAATTTCTGCCTGGCCTCCGACAATGGAAGGAATCAAAGTTGGCATGGCTATAACCACAGATTTTTCGAATGTTGACGAAAAGCACCCCGTAACCACGTTTAATTCTAAAGCCCTAGGATTTTTCCCTGAAAAAATAAATGGAAAGTATGCGGCAATTCTTGCTGCCGACACCGATAAAAAGCCGCCTAAAATTGCCCTTTCTTATTTTGACAAGAAGGAGGATATTTGGAGTGAGGCTTACTGGAACGATTGGTATGCACACCTTGACGATCACGCATTTAATATTCCCAAGAGGGATGAGGATCATTTTGAGGTAGGAGCAGCCCCACTTAAGTGCGAAGCTGGTTGGATATTGATTTATTCCTACATCGAAAACTATTTCACCGGTAGCCAAGGTTGGAGAATCGACGCCTTACTTTTGGATAGTCAAGACCCTGCCAAAATATTGGGTAGAACCCACGAACCCCTTCTTTATCCGATAGAGGACTATGAAATCTACGGCAACGTTCATAATATAGTATTCCCTTCCGGGGCAATTATTGAGGAGGGTGAGCTATTTGTCTACTATGGAGGAGCCGATACGGTTTCCTGCGTAGCCTCTTGTAAATTATCCGACTTGGTACAAGAATTAACTAGCGAAAGGGCAAAACCATAATCAAATTTAACCGTTTTGACGGAAATCCCATAATCTCCCCTCGAGAAGGAATAGTCTGGGAAGAAAAAGGGACTTTTAATCCCGCCGCTGTCTACGAAGGGGGTAGCGTACACATTATTTATAGAGCTGCCTCCTCGGACAATACATCTAGAATGGGTTTCGCACGCTCGCAGGATGGATTCTATATAGTAGAAAGATCTCATCAACCGGTGTATTTCCCCCGCGAAGTTTTTGAACAGAAAAGCGTAGCTGGTGGAGGTAATGGGTGTGAAGACCCAAGAATCTCTAGATTAGAAGGTCGCTTTTATATGTGCTACACGGCTCATGACGGGAAAGAGGCAAGGGCTACGATAACTTCTATCTCGCATGAGGATTTTATTGATAAAAATTGGGTTTGGGAAAAACCCTTATTAATGACAGAGCCGGGTGTATTTGACAAAGATGCGGCCATTTTCCCTGAAAAAATTAATGGAAAGTATGCGATATTTCATAGACCGGGAGATTCTATCTGGTTGGATTTTGTAGACGAACTTTCTTTCGGTGAGGGTAAGTGGTTAAAAGGAGTAGAAGTTTTAAAGCCCAGACCCGACAAGTGGGACAATGCCAGGGTGGGCATCTCCTCGCCTCCCATTAAAACCTCAGAAGGTTGGTTGGTACTTTACCACGGAATAAAAGACCCGGAACACGCCTATAAAGCCTCAGCTATGCTTTTGGATTTGGCCGACCCCACTCGCTTGAGGGCCATATATAACGAACCATTATTTGAGGCAATCGCCAAATATGAAAAAGAGGGGCCAGTTCCTAATGTTATATTTCCATGTGGAGCTGTTGCGGTTGGGGATGAATTATTTGTCTATTATGGCGGAGCCGATCGGGTAGTGGGAGTCTGCACCTGTAATATTGAGGAACTCGTGAGTGATATCTTAAAAGAGGGCAGTCTCTAGCTTCGAAAAAACCCTTATCTAGTGTAAAATCTCCTTATGGAAAGTGTAAATTCACAAATTACAGAGATTGAGAAGGAAATACGAGAAACTCCCTATCACAAAGGGACAGAGCACCATATCGGGAAATTGAGAGCCAGACTCGCAAAGTTAAGAGATAAAGCTCTAGAAGGAACATCAAGAGGAGGGGGTGGGGGAGGAGGCTACGCAGTCAAAAAACAGGGAGACGCAACCGTAGTATTAATAGGACCTCCATCTGCGGGAAAGTCCACCTTAATTAATAAATTAACAAATGCGGAGAGTAAAGTAGCTCCCTATGCATTCACCACAGTTTCCGTTATTCCCGGGATGCTTAAGCACAAGGAGGCCTATATCCAGATACTCGACGTTCCGGGGCTTATTGAGGGCGCTAAAGAAGGTAAGGGCCGCGGTAAAGAAGTACTCTCAGTAGCAAGAGGAGCAGACTTACTTCTTATAATGACGGATATTGAAAGGTCTGACATATTAAATACACTCACAAACGAACTCGAAAGCGCAGGTATTAGACTTAATAAAGAGCCTCCTAAGGTAAAAATAAAAAAGGATGTTGAAGGCGGCTTAACCATACATTCAAATATAAGGCAAGATATGGGAGAGCAAACTATAAAAGCCGTTGCCCAAGAATTTGGGGTCAAAAACGGAGAAATAACCATTAATGAAAAATTAGATATGAATACACTTATTGATGCATTTTCCCCAAGCAGAGTTTATGTTCCAGCCCTTTTTGTTGTTAATAAAATAGACCTTACTCAAAAACCTAGTAAATCCTCAAATGAATTTAGCCTTATAGAAATAAGCGCCCAGGAAGGAAAAGGTATCGAGGGACTATTGGAAAGAATATGGGAAAGATTAAATCTACTAAGCGTATATCTCGTTAGACCTAAAGAAGAACCTAGTTTTAATCACGCAATGATTATGAAAGAAGGTCAAACCCTCAAAGACTTAGCCGAAAAAATCGGTACCGACTTTGCAATTGATAAAAGGTCGGCAAAAATCTGGGGAAAAGAGGCTAAATTTCCGGGTCAGGAAGTCTCCCTTTCGACTTTTGTTAAAGAGGGAATGCAAGTAAGGTTTATATAAGCAAGGCTTTTTGATAAAATAACGATTGTTTCGAATATGTCGAAGTGCTGAAACTGGCAGACAGGCAGGTTTCAGAAACCTGTGCTCATAAAGAGCGTGTGGGTTCGAATCCCACCTTCGACACTAAATTCTAAAAAAATTCCCGATTGGATTTTGATAATATGGTTTGGACTGCGAATTTGGCCTATGTTGTCGGGTTAATCACCACAGACGGCAGTTTATCTAAAAACGGTAGGCATATAGATTTTACTTCAAAGGATTATGACCTAATAAAAACTTTCGCTAAAATTCTTAAACTAAAAAACAAGGTTGGCTCAAAATATAGGGGAGAAGACCTAGCAATTTTTGTTATCGTCTACAATTTAACGAATAGGTTATTTAAACGTAGGTAAACTGCGTTTTATACTCCGGATATGCTAAAATAAGCGGTTGGAAGAAGGCTAGGATTGGTTCAATCCTGGTAAACTCTTCTGCACTTTGCACTCGTGGCGGAATTGGCATACGCGATAGCTTGAGGAGCTATGCCCGTAAGGGCGTGGGAGTTCGAGTCTCCCCGAGTGCACAAGTTTTGGTCGCTTAGCTCAGCTGGTTAGAGCGTGCGGTTTACATCCGCAAGGTCGCAGGTTCGATCCCTGCAGCGACCACAAATGAATAATAACCTGTCATATTACATAACAGTGGTTTTTAGGAAAATTGAAGGTTTTATTTGGGGAAACCCAGAATTTAGGTTTCTTTTTAAAATATTATTAGGAATCTTAGCTCTAGCAATAGTTTTTTTGTTCTTTAAGTCGAGATTTGGAGGGTAGGCCGAGATAGCCAAGGTGGTCACGGCGGGCGCCTGAAGAGCGTCAGATGTGTGTTCGACTCACACTCTCGGCACAAAGTGCGGGCGTAGTTTACCGGTAAAATGCTTCCTTGCCAAGGAAGAGACAGTGGGTTCAATTCCCATCGCCCGCTCCGAGCCCTCGTAGCTCAATGGATAGAGCGTATCGGTTCTAACGATAGGGTTGCGCGTTCGAATCGCGCCGAGGGCACTTCTTCTTTATCTACTCTGCTAGAATTAGCACATGGGTAAATTTATCTGCTCACTTTTTGTATGCCTATTATTCATTCTTATCCCCAAACAGGCCTATGCAATTACAGATCCTTTGTCCTCTCCAAATAATATCTTCGGAATTCATATTTTAAATGAAGGCGAATTAAAGGACGCTGCTAACCTTGTTAACTCAGGTGGTGGTGACTGGGGTTATGTTACTTTGGTTATTCAAAAAGGTGAAAGGGATCAAAGCCGTTGGCAAAGGGCTTTCAACGAGGCAAGGCGGCTTCATTTAATTCCAATAGTAAGAATTGCATCTTCCCAGCAAAATTCAGGTTGGGAAAAACCAAGTGTAGATGAAATTGACGGCTGGGTATCTTTTTTGAATTCCTTAAATTGGGTAAGTAAAAATCGCTATGTGGTTGTCGCTAATGAACCTAATCACGCAAAAGAATGGGGAGGAGAGATAAACCCGGGTGAATATGCTAAGTACTTAAGACTATTCTCCGAGAAGCTTAAGGCGAATTCTCCTGATTTTTTTGTGCTCCCCGCAGGTTTTGACTTTTCTGCCAAAAATACCAAGGATACTATGGAGGCAACAACCTTCTTGAAGGAGGCTGTGAGCTCGGAAAAAGATTTCTTTAATTATATCGACGGTTGGACCTCTCACTCCTACCCAAATCCTGGTTTCGCAGGTTCAGAGTCTGCTTCTGGTCGAGGAACTATAAGGTCATATGAGTGGGAACTAGAATATCTTAAAACCTTAGGTCTAGGCAAAGAGCTTCCAGTTTTTATCACTGAAACGGGTTGGGCTCACGACGGAGACGGAGGGCTTGATGGGGGAGTAGAAACAAATAAAGTAGGATCAAAATTGACATATGCTTTTACAAACCCCTGGAAGAACCCCAAAGTTGTTGCAGTAACTCCATTTGTCTTAAATTATCAAACACCCCCGTTTGACGTATTTTCCTGGAAGAAACCCGAGGGTACATTCTATGACTTCTATCAGGAAGTTCAAAAACTACCTAAAACGAGGGGGCAACCTGAAAGAATTGCTTCTGCAAGTATAACGGCCACATTTAGACCATTAATCATAAGGGCTGGGAGTGAATTTTATGTAGCTCTCTTTGTTAGTAACTTTGGCCAAACCATTCTTAACGAAGAGACAATTTTGACACTCAATGAGGTGAGTGAAGATTTTGAAACTATCCAGCTTATCTATGCTCCGCAAATTGAACCTTTCCATTCAGCTCTAATGATTTTTAAGCTGAAAGCTAGAGAAACCTCAGGACTCATGAACTTAACTTTCTTATTAAACGAAGGCGATAAATCAATTTCTAACCTACGAAGTTTCACTATTTTCTCGCTGGGAATTTAGCCTCATTTAGTGTATAATTTGGCTTCAAAGGGCCGCTAGCTCAATGGTAGAGCAATTCCCTCTTAAGGAAGAGGTTGGAGGTTCGAATCCTCCGCGGCTCACTTGCAATATCAAGAAATAACCTTTTATGCCGGTAGAAATCAAGCCGATTCCAGACTCAATATCCCTTAGCATACCAGCGGAAGGTGTAAAAGCGAGGTTGAGACCCACCCCAAGTGGTATTATTCCAGAAGGCTATGATGCCCAGGTTACAATAGAAGGCATAATCTATAATATTCGCGATTTCCGTCATCGTCCTGGCCATACACCTGGGGCTCGAATAGTTGGAGACGGCATATCTTTCGATTTAAACTCTCAAACTCATATTAATGCTATCAATAAAATCATTTTCCGTTGGTTTCCTTCTCAAGCCAGCAGGGGATAACTTGCTTTTAGCTTCAAACTATGTCATCCTGACAAAGATGGAAAGTGTTAGTCCTTCCCGCGAGGAATTTTCTTTTTGGAAAAATTTAATTCTTGCTTCCTTATTTTTCTCAATTACTCCTATTGTAATTCTCGCCAGCCTTCTTTCCTTATTCTCAATAGGGGACCTCAAAAAAGACAGCGTTAAGACTTCCCAGGTTAACCAAGTGACTTCTCCAAAATCTGGAGTTAGGGTTTATGCTTCACTTCCCGTAAGCTTCCCATCTGTCTCGGGTTATGTAGAAGGAGCTGATGCAAGGAAAGAAATCGTGCGTCAGTATCTGGCTAGCTATAATTCCCCACTTGAGCCTTACGCTCCTTCAATAGTCGACGCCGCAGATAAAAATGGTCTTGATTTCCGCTTAACTACTGCCATTGCCCAACAAGAGTCGAATCTTTGTAAAAAGATCCCACCTGAGACTAATAATTGCTGGGGTTGGGGAATTCACAGCGAAGGAACTCTCGGTTTTTCTTCTTTTCAAGATGGTATAGAAACGGTGTCTGCGGGAATAAGAAAGGAGTACTTAGACAAAGGATATAGAACGATTGAAGAGATTATGAGCAAATACACCCCACTCTCCCCAGGATCCTGGGCCGAAGGAGTGAATAAATTCATTGCTGAGATGGAGTAATTTTGCATCTTCGTGCTATTCTATATTCCTATTTTCTAATCGCTAACTATGTCTTCTCATTACGATAGTTATGATTACCCATCTTACTGGGAGGGACGAGAGTACGAACACAACTGCGAAGTAGAAGCCATTAGGGCCTTTTTAAATAAAATTCCTGAAACCCGTCAAATTTTAGAAATAGGTGCGGGCTACGGCAGGCTCACTCCGACATATTCATTTAGGGCAAAAAAGATTACGCTTTCCGATCCTTCATCTAAATTACTTTCTCTAGCGAGACGTCAATTTACCGGCAAAAATTTTAAATTCCTCCATAGTACGCTTGATAATTTACCCCAAAAACTAAAAGCCGGAAGCGTGGATTTGATAGTTTGTGTAAGAGTCTTCCACCATCTAGAAGACATCGAGGGTTCAATTGAGGTCATGTGCAAGCTTCTCAAGAATAAAGGGTACCTCATTTTAGAGTTTGCCAATAAAGGACACTTTAAAGCACTTATTTCAGAGTTTCTTAAGGGGAATATCACTTTTCCAATCGACATCGCGCCAAAGGATATAAGGAGTAAAAAATCTATAAAAAGGGCCACACTTCCCTTTATTAATTACCATCCTGAAATTATTAAACACAAGCTTACCGAATGTGACTTTAATATATTAGAGGTTCGTTCTGTTTCCAATATTAGAAGCCCAATGATAAAAAAAATTCTACCTCTTGATACGCTTGTTGCTCTAGAAAAGATTCTTCAGACTCCTTTTGGATTTATAAATTTCGGCCCGTCTATTTTTCTTCTCGCACAAAAGAGGCCTCATTAAGCAGTTTATATATTGGCCTCTATTTATTAATTATTAGCCTCTTTTATATATAGGCATAAATACTTGACAGGGCCTATAAGTATATGATATAGTACCACCTAGATTCCGAGGCAAGATCTGCTTTGCAGTATCGAGCGTTGGAATTTTTTATGAGGGTCGCCTAACGGCGACCCTCTTTTGTGGGAAAGGTATATGTCAAAAATATTTTCAATATTAATGGTTTTTTCTATTCTATTTTTTTCATTTTCCGATTCTGTTTCGGCTGCTCCTTTCGTGGCTGATGCCTCAGCCTCTCTCAAATCGGACGCTGTCGAGGGTCAAGACCCAAGGATTGAAACTCTTGAGAATTATTTGGAATCTCATCGATCTCCTTTAGCCGAGTATTCGGGAACATTTATTGAGGTTGCCGATACTTATAACCTTGACTGGAGACTGATTCCAGCTATCACCGGAGTTGAATCCACTTTTGGTAAAAGAATTCCTAAAAATTCGTTTAATGCCTATGGATGGGCAAACGGGGAATATAGATTCACTTCTTGGGACGAATCAATTGAGGTCGTTGCTAAGACCCTTAGGGAAAAATACATAGATAGGGGAGCCCCAACCATAGGCAGAATTGCCAGGCGCTACGCTCCTCCTAGCTCAACTTGGGCATGGAAGGTAAAGTTCTTCATGCAGAAAATCGAACCTCTTCCTATATACTTCGACCTCGAAGGTTAAATTGGGATATAATATAGCCTAAAGCCGGGGTGGCGGAATGGTAGACGCGCAGGATTTAGGATCCTGTGTCCTTATGGACGTGGGGGTTCGACTCCTCTCCCCGGCACTTTAATTGCTCCTTTTTAAGGGATACAATTTAGGTGTGAAACCTCTTTCGGCGGTCTACGCAATGCGCTCTATAGACAGCTTTGCAGGGAGGCTTTTGGAAATATTCGTTCCGATTTATCTTTTGAAATTAAATTATTCTCCAAAGGAAGTTTTTGTCTATTATTTAATCTATTCCGTGAGTATCTTCTTTGTCTTTTTTATTTCCGCGAATTTATCTCATCGATATGGGTTGAAAAGTTCCCTTTTTTTGAGCCTGCCCTTTCTTCTTTTATACATTTGGATGCTTTACAGTCTGGAGACATTTAAATTTCCACTAGCTTTAATTGCCCTAATCTACGGAGCAAGAATGGCCTTCTTTTGGTTCCCTCTGCACATTCTTTTAGTCGAAAACTCTAAACAGGAAGAGATAGGCAGAAATTTAGCCAAATTTCATGGATATTCACGTATTGTGGGAATTGCGGCACCATTCGCGGGTGCCTTTATAGTTTCTACCGGAGGATTTAACCTCCTTTTTATAATAGGGGCCTTAGTCTATCTTCTTTCGAGATTCTTAATTTTTTGGATACCCGAAATAAGAATATCGTTGGATCTCAAATTACGAGAAGCAATTAACCTCGTAAGAACATATCCTAAATATATAGTTGCAGAGATTGTGGAAAACACAAGAGAAGAAATCGAATATATAGTCTGGCCAATCTTTGTATTCCTTATTTTCCAAAATATTTTTTCAGTAGGTATTGTTGGCTCACTTACCGCAATTGGTAGTTTTCTTTTTATTCAACTTGTAGGTAGATATACAGACAAAAGCGATAAAAGAAATCTACTTAAGGTTGGAGCAGTAGTTGCCATCTTTATTTCCCTTGCTCGATTCTTTTTTAAAGGAGAAATATTATTTTATGTGCTTTCTATTTTGGCGGGATTTTTTGGAGTGCTTCTTACAATACCCATGAGTGCAATCGGTTACGGTATCGCCAAAAAGGAAAAGGTAGCAGAGTTTATACTTCTTAGAGAATCATTGATTCTATTAGTTAGGAGTGGCTTTTATATTTTGGTAATCCTACTAGTGAATAATATTAACTATACTTTCCTTGTGTCGGCAATTTCAAACATATACTTTTTATTTTATTAAGCCTTTTAGAGGGGTCTTTCAAGGAGCTTAGGATATTTACTTTCAATCTCGAGAATCAACTCTCCAAAAAGCGAATTTGCCCAGGCAAACCAAGGTCTGGTGTAACTTTTGGGGTTATCAATATGAACACTTTCGTGAATGAAATAGGTATCGGCGTGGGTATTCTTGAGAGTTCGAAGACAAGAGCGAATTTCCTCCTCGTCGCGTGATGTCATCGCCTGCATAATTGTGCCCATAGGCCAAAAATGATCGAACGTGCCAGTGTGCGGGCTTGTCATACCTGAAGCTTCCTTTCCCTCCGCGTAAAAAGGATTGGACTCGCTCAGAATCATTCTTCTTGTTTGTACGTAAGTCGGGTCATCTAAAGTACAATAACCTAAATAAGGAAGGCTAAGTAAATTCGGTACGTTGGGATCATCCATAAAAGAGTAGGAGCCGAATCCGTCAACCTCGTAGGCGAAAACCTTTCCAAATTTCTCATGCTTAACGACCCCATATTTTTGAATTCCTGCATCAATTTCGATTGCAAAACGTATTGCCAAATTTTCTAACTTAGTTTCCTTTTTCCTTTTTAGAATTTTCGAGATACCCCGAAGGGTAACTACCGCCATGGCATTTGCCGGAATTAAATAGGGAAAGATAGCCTCGTCGTCGGAAGGACGAAAAACGGTACGTACTAAACCACAACTCTTTCCAGGATAACCATAACCCCTTACTCGTATGGCTGGGTAAGGTTTCTTGTTTGGCCCATAAAATTTATACATCATTTTAAGCGCACTTTTATCAAGGGTGCCTTGCTCCCTATCGATAACTCTGAGGCAACTTTTAACCGCATTTAACCAAGTAACATCGAAGGGAGTTATGTCTTGCGTTTTCTCATAGTAACCAGCCGAAAGTCGGAAAAATGCGCATAAACTATCGAGTTCGTACTTTCTCTCCCAGACTCCTTTTTTCCAAGCATCGCCTTTCGGCCACCAGGGGTTCCTTTTTTTACGTTGAGAGTCTATATCGATAAAAGCGTTAGCATATGCATCAATTAATATGTTTCTCGTTTGTCGTCTAATTAATCCCGCAATTAGACGACAAAGAATCTTATCGCGCTTTATGAAGCGTAAATATGGCCATACTTGATTAGTTGAGTCACGAAACCACATGGCGGGAATGTCACCAGTTACAATAAATGTGTCAGGGGTCTCACTACTGTCTTCTTTGTAATAAACCGTAGTGTCCAGGGTATTTGGCAGACACTGCTCAAACATCCTGCGTAAAGACAAATCTTTAATAAGCTTAGAATTATCATCAATAATTTGTTCAATGAGAAGGCTAGTGAAAAGTCGATAGTCAGGGGATGGACGCGATTTTAGACTTTTAAAGTTAGGGTACTTTCTAAGCATCTAAGAAATCTTAACTTATTTTCATCTATTTGCAATCTCATGTAAAATAGAAGTATGCTGCCTAAGGCAATACACATTCACAAAAATAGACTAAATAACTCCCTTAATATCGTTCTTTTTATTCTTCCAGTTTTTGTTTTTGTACTTTTAGTTGCAATAGTTTACAATTTTTATAGAAGTAACTCTTTCGGTACAACCTCGGCAATTTTAGGAGACGAGGCTTTTACCGCAGAAGTTTGGGAGTATAACGGACTATAATGAAGGGGTTTAAAGACAGCAATAATTTTCTCATCTTAGCCTCTGTTGCTGTAATCCTTTTGGGTCTTATTAGTTACTTCTTCTCTTTAGGTAACCCCAGAAGGCAGGAATTTCCCTCCTCGCCTGGCATAATACAAAACGCTCAATAATGAAGCAGACACTACTTCTTGTTGCCGGTGCTGCAGCCTTTATCACAATTTTGGGCGTCTTTACCAAATACCCCCAAGAAGCAGGCAAGGCCCTTTCAAACCCCGGGGGATATGCCAGCAAAACCATCCAAACTACCGTCGGGGACAAGAAAATTATTAAGGTGGGGGAAATTGAATACTTAGTTGAGGTGGCCGACTCGGAGGAAGAAAGGTCCAAAGGTCTTTCGGGAAGAAAGTCCTTAGACTCGAGTGAAGGAATGTTTTTTGTCTTTGCGAATAAAGACTTCAAGCCATCCTTCTGGATGAAGGGAATGTTAATTCCCATAGATATTATTTGGATTAACGACGCAAAAATCGTTCAAATCCACAAGGAAGTCCAACCTCCCCAAGAAGGAGCTCCAGATAGAGATCTTCCTCTTCTTATCTCAGATGGACTCATTGATTATGTTTTAGAAGTTACGGCAGGCTCATCCGACAAAAATAACTTTGAAGTTGGTACCCCGGTTGATTTATCTAATATTGAAGGGTAAATTCCTCGAGCTCCTTCACACCCCCAAAGGCAATTCTATCTATTACAACGTCTTTTGCCCCCAGCATGCGAGCCGGAGTTATGACAAAGTTTCCCCAGCGTTCATTTACGGAGTCTATTGCAGATACTATACGCTCCTTTTTTTCAAGGTCGTCAAATAGTTCGAGCTGGAGGCTCCCCTCATCCATCAGGTTAAAGACCGAAACGGCGAGTTCCCGAACGGGCTTTCTGTATGGACTTCGGTTAAGAAGCTTGAATGCGACTTTGTAGATGTCGCGCGAATCAAATAAAACTTTTGAGGTTGTAACTCCCTGGTGCCAAAATGACCCGTCGCGATAGGCGATTGCCAAATGCACCCCTTGGGCTTTATAGTGAGCCGCCCTTAAACGGCCTCCCATTTTTTGAACGAGTTTGGAAAGAACTGGGGAAAGCTCGTCAATTCTCTCCAAGGGCTTTGGCAGCGCAAATGAGTTGCCGTAGGACCTCCTGCCGAAAATAACGTCGTCAATCTCCCAACCACGAAGTCTTAAATACCAATAATAGCCGAGGATTGATTCAAAGGCGGCCTTTAGCTTCTGATAGGAAGCTTCATAGAATTCAAGAACACTAAATATGCCCATAGAGTTTAGCCGGGCAGCACTCCTTAGTTTTATTCCGCAAAGATCCGTTAGGACAAGCCCCGAGTAAATCTTACTAAAATTATCTCTATTTATCTCATCCAACCCGTCTGGTTTATGAAGCCCTGCGGCAGTTTTGGAAAGAAATCTGTTTGGGGCAATTCCGACCGAGACGCTCAACCAATCACCAATCTCCTCTCTTATCCTTTTTTTTATTTCGACTCCCACCTCACGCATGCTACTTACTTGCAAAGAGGGATATCCCTCTAAGTTTAAAACAAACTCGTCGATACTTTTCGGCACAAATTTAGCTGTGTAATCTGACAAAATTCTTCTTAGGGAAAGGTGTACATTTCTATATTTCCAAGGATCTGGGGGGACGACTATTAGGCCCGGGTAAAGAAGTTTGCCGTCCTTAACCCTCATCCCAACTTTTATCCCATATTTTTTGGCTTCAATTGAGGGAGCTATAATGCAGCCTGAAGGGGTCGTATATGCGGCAACCGCGATTGGCTTTCCCCTAAGGAGTGGATTTGCTTGCTGCTCAATAGTTGCAAAGCAGGAATTAAGGTCCATATGCATAATGGTGGAGGGTTTGGGGTTGAAACCAAGTTCAAAGTTCATAATACGCCTCTAATTTGCCGTTCCATCTGAAATTTCCTCTAATCTCCAATGCAAGGTATCGGTATTAAGTACCAACCTAAAAAAGAGGGTTTTGGCGGCTACCGAGAATACGTGGAATAAAGTTCTACCGGCTCTAAAGGTATGATGAAGTCCGACTTTCTCAATTGAGTAAGTGCGCCCTTCCCAAATTACCCATTTAGGGCAAACCCTGCGAGTAGTATGGTCGAAGGCAAGTCCAACCGATACAGGAGCCGAGATTTTTTCAAGCACCTACTCTTTATACTACCGAAGGAAACCCGAAGTCAAGTGGTAACCCACTGTTATTCTGGGGCGATTTCTTGCAAAACCAAAAACCTGTGGCGAAAGTGGATAATAAGCAGAAACAGTGTAAGTTGTCCCAGGGTAGAGAAAAATGCCCTGGTTTGGTCAAAGTAAAAAACTAGTAAATTGACGGTCGTGAGAGATAGTAGAATTCCATAATAGGCAATCGATATGCCAGTTTTCTCAGCACCTTTGGCCAAGAGGAAGGCAGAAACAATTAGGGAAATTCCAACCAATGCTTCAAGAACTAGTCTTACCAAAAACCAATAAATACTCGCGTCCGATACCAAGACTCCCGAAGAAACTAAACGGGAGGCGAGTGCGAAAAGTGCCTCTGAGGAAAAAAAGGCTGTAAAGCTTCTAACCAGGTCCCCGATTGCGATGGCACCCGAGGTTGTCAGCCATAAAACTAAGGCAGCTTTATAAAAACTTCTTCCCACAAATTCCTCTTCAGACTTCTCAAGTCTTGAAACTAACCTTGTAAATAAATTATGTTTTTGGGGAACGAGCTTTAGATCCTTAGAATCGAGGAATTTCAAAAGTTTTTTCGCAAGTTCCGCATAGGCTGGAGAATCGTTCTTCTGAGATACATATTTTAGTCTCCTTTTAAGAGAGACAAGTTCATGAGGTTCAAGGTCATAGTCTAAAATTTCAGATAGTGAATCAAAAGACCTATAAAGCTCGGCTCTTGCGTCTTTCCTCGGCATTTTCCTCACTTGAAAATATATAAGTGTCACCAAAAGGAAAAAAGCATAAATAATAGGCATTGCCGGCGGATAAAAATAGTCATTTGCCTGGGTAATAAATTTACCTACCTCGTCTATAAATAAACCCACACCGGCTCCGGAAAGAACCGCGCTTATCACAAAGACTGACCTATTAGAAAGAACCAAGGGAAGAAGCGCCGCAACAAAAAGAAAAAAACCTCCAAAAAGAAGGTGGGCAATATGAATTTCCCCCCAGGCGAGTTGGGGGTAATTGGTAACTTGTAAGAAAACTCTGGTTACTATTACAGAAACCGCGAAGCTTATAAGGGTAACCATTAGGTACCTCCCTGCACCTTCTCTTTTGACCGGGGTTCTAATCTGATGAATTATCATTTTCATGCCTCATTTTATATTACACTTATGGCAAGCTAAACGTAAATTTTGTACACTTAGGCTATGCCCAATCTTCCCTCTCTTGAGAAAAAAGATCTTCCCCAAGCTCCTTCCCTATTAAAACTCATTGGCCCAAGTTTTATTATTCTCGGCGTGGGACTAGGGAGTGGAGAGCTTATTCTCTGGCCATACCTTTCTTCCAATTTTGGCCTAGGGATTATTTGGGCGGCTCTCTTGGGAATTACGTTTCAGTTTTTCATTAACATGGAAATTGAACGCTACACTCTAATAACGGGGGAGAGTATTTTTGTTGGCTTGACAAGAAAATTTGGCTCATTCACCCCAATTTGGTTTATTTTAACTACCTTTATACCCTGGATCTGGCCTGGGATAATTGCAGCGTCAGCCACTCTCTTTGCTAAAGCCGTTGGAATTCCTTATTCGGGCCTTGTTGGAATTGCCTTCTTAATTCTCATTGGGATCCTATATAGCTTGGGGAGGATAGTTTATAAAACCCAGGAGCGCGTTCAAAAAGCCATAATACTTCTAGGGATTCCTTTTGTTTTTCTAATCACAATATTTTTTGCAAAAGGTAGCGATTGGTCGGCCCTTGCTTCAGGGGTAGTCGGAAAGGGAGAAGGATATTGGTTTTTGCCGTTGGGTTTACCTTTTGCCACTTTTCTTGCGGCTTTGGCTTATGCCGGCGCGGGAGGGAATTTAAACCTGGCTCAATCCTTGTACGCTAAAGAAAAAGGATATGGAATGGGTTCATACTCGGGACATATTACAAACATTTTGGTTGGGAAAAAGGAAAATTTGTCCCTAACCGGAGTAACTTTTGAACCAACTGAGGAAAATATTGGCAGATTTAAAACCTGGTGGAAGAAGATTAATATCGAACACGGCTTAGTCTTCTGGCTAACTGGGGCATTTACTATGCTACTTTTATCGCTCCTTGCCTATTCGACTGTCAACAAAGCCGCCGGAGTCGAAACGAGCATAAATTTTGTCATTTTTGAGGCGGGTGTCATAGCTCAAAAGACTTTTAGCTTCTTGGGTACATTTTTTCTCCTAATTGCTGCACTCATGCTTTTTGGTACTCAATTTTCTGTTTTTGGCTCAAATGCACGGATTATTAGTGAAAATTTAGTAATATTCTCTCCAAATCGCTTTAAAGTAGAAAAAATGCACCTGTATTTTTATCTATCCTTAATTCTTCAAATTCTCGCGGGAATAATAATATTTGCTTCGGGCTTTATAGAACCACTGACCTTGGTCGTAACGGGAGCGGTCTTAAATGCATTCTCGATGTTTATCTACACAGGACTTATTCTTTGGCTTAATATGTCAAACCTCGCTAGGGAACTAAGGCCTTCACCAATAAGGATATTCTTTGTAGGATCCGCATTTGTCTTCTATGGGGCATTCTCATTATTCACTATCTTTCAGAGGATTTTTAAGTGAGGAATTCTTGACAAAAACTCCCTAAATAGGTCATTATGAATTTATGAAGCTTATCGTAAGACTTGCGGTAAACGTCTTCGCACTCTTTGTCGTCGCTTATCTTATTCCAGGATTTAATCTCACTACTATATCGGCTGGAGTCGTTACAGCAGTGGTAATAGGAGTTGTCAATACATTTATTCGACCAATCGTTCAGCTTATTGCGCTTCCAATTTCCATTGTTACCTTTGGACTTACGGCATTTCTAATTAACGTACTTCTCCTCTGGGGAGTAAGTAAGGTTGTTCCGGGATTCACTATAAACTCTTTTACCACTGCAATCCTAGCCTCGATTGTGCTTTCGCTTATTTCGTGGTTTTTAAACAAACTCGCTAACGAGTAATTAACCCTGGGGTTCTCTCGGAGGACGAGCTTCGTTTACGTTTATCTTTCTACCCTTAAGATCCGCACCATTCATTTTCTCAATAGCAGCTTTAACTTCTTCTTCGCTACTCATTTCAACGAATCCAAAACCTCGGCTTCTACCTGTCATTTTGTCAGAAATTACAACAGCATCAACCACTGTTCCAACGCCTGCAAAAGCGGCCTTAAGATCGTCTCCAGTTACAGAATATTCAAGATTACCAACAAATAGCTTACTAGCCATGTATTTAAATTACCTCCTTTCTAACGATTGTTGCATCGCACGCCTCGAGGATTAACGGAAGCTTATTCGAAGACTATCCATTAAACGCTACTTGGCACCTACATTATAAGTAAATTATTTTCAATTTGCAATTTTAGTATGTTAAAATTAATGCCATGAAACAAAAAAGCTCGTTTGTTAAGAAAAAGGCGGGGCCAGCTCTGGGCTTTAGGACCCCGGATTTTTTTAAACAAAGCAAATTTGGGTCAAAGGGTTCCCAACCATCTTTTAATCCATCCCAGTTCAAAACTCAACATAAGGGCGGCTCCTAGAGTTTTACAATCTATTTGTGTTAAAATAGGCTCTCCACGCATATTGCGTGGATATTTTTGAAAGATGACAAAAAGCAAAAAGGGGATTGAATCCGTCCTTGCCCGTGAGGCCGACGGAACAATTCAAATCACATTCACAATTCCATTTTCAATTATAAAAAGTGAGCAGGAAGAAGCTTTAGCTCATCTTGCCAAGGAAGTTGAAATACCCGGATTTCGCAAAGGAAACGCCCCCTTGGAGAAAGCCAGAGAGAGTATTTCTTCTGCGAGCTTAATCGAACACGCTTTGAGTCATATTCTGCCTAAAGCCTTGGGAGACGCTCTTACTAAATTTAAAATTAAGCCCCTTATATACCCTAAGTTTGAGTTAATAAAAGCCAAGGATGGTGAAGACTGGCAAATACGAGGAGTAACCTGTGAAATGCCTGAGATTAAATTGGGCGACTATCAAAAGGCAATTAAAGGGACTCTTTCAGCTTCCTCAATCTGGACTCCTAATAAAGGAAAAGGTGAAGCACCAAAAGAAAAATCAAAGGAAGAAAAAGAACAGGAAGCAATCAAAACACTTCTAGCCCTTTCCGAGATTACAATACCTAAGCCACTAGTTGATGAGGAAGTCGACGCAAGGCTATCTGGGCTTCTTGAGCGTACTGAGCGCTTGGGACTTTCTCTTGAGAAGTATTTGGCGAGCATTGGCAAGAATCCTGAGACCTTAAGGAGTGAATATGAAACCCAAGCCCGGGAAGCTTTGAAATTGGATCTGGTTCTAACAAAAATTGCAGAAGAAAAAGACATCAAAGTAAGCGAATCTGAAATTGACGCTGCCATTAAAGAAACTGTATCGGGCAAGAACTCTTTCGAAAACCTAAATACCCCAGAAAGAAGAAGGTTAGTGGGAAGCCTCTTAAGAAAAAGGAGGGCGCTTGACTCTCTAGTGAGCCTCGTGTAACATTCGAGCTAGACAAATGGATTCAGCTCAAAAATCTAAATTTCAAAAGCAGATGAGGCGCCAAAACGTGCTCGAGGCGCTTAAAGACATTGGTTCAGGAACTTCAAAAAGCCTAAAAAAGGATCTATTAGAAGGCACATCAAAAGACGTCCTCGATCAGGTATTCGGATTTCGTGAACCCAAGAAATACCAAGCAGAAATGGCTCCCGGAGAAAGCCTAGAGTTTGATGAGGTTTTTTCTGGTAAGTTTGAAGAAAACAAAAAATTAAGAGACCAGCTTGCACTCGAGAGAAGACTCAGGGACGAGGAACGAGCTCTTGTTGAAAGAAAGGGCAACGAACTAAAACTCCAGCTACACGCCATAATGCAGGAAGTAGTAACACTTGCCCAATCTACCCAGGACCTAGCTCAAGAAGTTGAAATCGCCGCTATTCAGGCTCCGGCAAATCCGGGAATCTACCACCTGGTATTTTTTGAAAGATTACTTGAGTTTATTACCTCATTTAGAAAGAAGATAGAAAACGCCGGTCATTGGCTCTCCGCAGTAAACAAAAGAGCTGACAAGAAAAACTATTGGTCTATATACAAAAAACACGGGAGCAAATTCCTTCTCTCCCCCGATCACTACCTCCAGCGTTCAGCTGGTTAAACTTCTTTTCAGATTGTATAATATCCGTACCTGGACGGTTAGCTCAGTTGGCTAGAGCGCTTCTTTGACGTAGAAGAGGTCAGGGGTTCGAGTCCCTTACCGTCCACCCAAATTGCTTAAATAACCCTATAGGTTTATAATAAAAGTAGTTTTAAAGCTTTCCTTTTTAAAGCTGCAAAAAGCGGCTTTTTATTTTTTTAGGGTATGAATATAAGAAATGTTGCCATTATCGCTCATGTAGACCACGGTAAAACTACCCTGGTTGACGCGCTATTGCGTCAGTCCCATACCGAGCTTAAAAAAGACCTTGATGAGGTTAAACAGATAATGGATACCAACGATCTTGAAAGAGAAAAAGGTATTACTATATTCTCCAAAAACGCTTCAATACTATATAAAGACGTTAAGATCAATATCATCGATACACCCGGTCATGCGGACTTCGGTGGAGAGGTTGAGCGTGTTTTGTCCATGGCCGACGGAGCTTTGCTTTTGGTTGATGCCAAAGAAGGCCCGATGCCTCAAACGCGTTTTGTTTTAAAGCAGGCCCTAAAAATGGGGTTAAAAATTATTGTTGTAATAAATAAAATCGACAAGAAGGATGCCAGACCAGATTATGCCATCGATAAAACATTTAATTTGTTTTTGGAACTTGGAGCCGATGAAGAAAACGCACTTTTCCCGATTGTTTACGCATCAGGCAGAAACGGTAGAGCCGGGGTTAAGTCTGATCTTTCCGAGATGACCGGAATTGAGCCAGTTTTCGAAGCTATTTTAGAATATATCCCCGAACCGAAAGTTGATATTACAAAACCACTTCAGTTAAGAATCTCTACTTTAGGAAAAGACGATTATAAAGGCCGAATCGCAACGGGGAAGATTGTAAATGGTGTTATTAAAAACGGCCAGGACGTGGCCCACATCAATAGGGAAGGAAACATCAATACGGGCAAAATTACCTCAATTGCTACCTTTAAGGGTCTGGATAAGATATATGTTGAAGAAGCCCAAGCAGGAGACATTGTATCCGTATCGGGAATCGGAGATATTAATATCGGAGAAACGATAGCCGATATCGAAAGTCCGGTTGCGCTACCTTTACTTGATATAGAAGAGCCGACGGTCAAAATGATCTTTATGGTCAATAATTCTCCCTTCGGAGGAAAAGAAGGTGAATTCAAAACCTCAAGCCAAATAAGAAACAGGCTTTTTAAAGAATTAGACACCGACGTTGCCTTAAGAGTTGAAGAAAACGCCAATACTACTTGGACTATTTCCGGAAGGGGCGAGCTTCATTTGGCGATTTTTATCGAAAGACTAAGAAGGGAAGGATATGAATTACAAGTTAGCCGACCGCAAGTAATAACTAAGAAAGTTGACGGTAAAACCTATACCCCATATGAGAAGGTCTTTATCGAAGTTCCCGAAGAATATTCAGGCTTGGTAATTAACAAAATGGGCCAAAGACACGCCGAGCTTAAAGATATGGGCAAAGTCGAAGGAGTAGTCTACATGGAATATTTGCTCGCTACCAAAGAATTAATCGGTTTTAGATCTGAATTTATTACCGATACCAAGGGGTTGGGGGTCATAAACACTTCATTTGAAACATTTTTACCCGACGATGGCTTTCAAAAAGCAAGAGACAGAGGTTCATTAGTTGCCTTTGAAACAGGTGAAACAAGACTTTATGGACTAGTTAATGTTCAGGATAGAGGAGAAATGTTTTACGGGCCGGCCGAAAAAGTCTACAAGGGTCAAGTCGTAGGACAAAATTCAAGAAACGATGATATCTGGGTAAATGTTTGTAAAGAAAAACAGCTTTCCAATATGCGGTCAAAAGGTGACGGAACTTCAGTTCATTTCAATACGCCTAAAACCTTATCTTTAGAAAATGCACTTGAGTACATCGACGAAACCGAGCTCGTTGAGGTAACGCCAAAAAGTGTCAGGATCAGAAAAATCATTCTTGATGAAACTGAAGCTAGAAGAAATCGATTTGCTCTTAAAAGCCGATAATTATTGCTATAATTGTCTTGTTACAAGGGCCCGTGGCGCAATGGCTAGCGCACCTGGCTGGCAGTCAGGGGGTTAGGGGTTCAAATCCCCTCGGGTCCACCAGGTAAATGAATCTTACAACTCAAAAATGCGTTCCCTGCCAGGGTGGGGAACCTAATCTCAAAGGTAAAGTGCTTCAAAATTATAGATTATCAATAAACCCCTCGTGGGAATTATATGACGGGGATACAAAACTAAAAAGAGAGTTTGAATTTGAAGATTTCCGAAAAGCTTTGGAGTTTGTAAATAGAGTGGGTGAATTAGCCGAAAAAGAAGGTCACCATCCAAATATTTACCTTTATTCCTACAAAAAGGTGAGAATTGAACTCTGGACACATAAAATTGGAGGACTACATCAAAACGACTTTATCTTAGCCTCAAAAATAGACCTACTCTCTGAATAATTTTAAGCCCTAAATAAAATTCTCTGGAATTAGAGTGTTAAAATATATAAATGAGAATAGCTATTGAAGGGGAACCTGAACCTACATTTAGCGAAATCCGCACAAAACTGAGAGCCCGTGAAAGGCGGCTTTCAGAAAGACTAGGGCAAATTCCACTTGACGATCCTGCTTATACTCGAACCTCTAAAAGATTAGATATTGTTAGAGAACAAATTGACTCTCTTTACTCAGGAATTCCTTTAAATAGACCCGGCGATATGCTAGGAGAGGCTACCCTTAGGGCTGCAAAGGGTCCAGAATCACAAAGATTTACACAAAGAGAAAACGAGTGAAATGAATTACTATTTGGTAGTTTGAAGAAGTTTAATGTCTTCTAATTTCCTCACCCTTTGCTCTTCGCGACGTCTATCTCCAGCAAGCTTCATATCGTCCCTAAATTTTTGTTCTTTTTCAAGTTGCTTATTGATTATGGCTTGGCAGTCGGAATCCGGGCAACTCGTCAAAGTAGTTACAACTAAAGAACTCCCTACATATTCTTTGTAAGTTTTTACCACAATCCTTACTTTTCCGCACCTGGTACAAACATTTGCTCCCGAATCCATAATTTTTAACTAAAATTACCAGCGTCTTGTCTGTCTTTTTCCACCACCACTTCTGTCATAACCAGCTGAACTTCTTTCCTCACGAGGTCTCGCCTCATTTACAATTATTTTTCTTCCTCCGAGCTCTTTCCCTGAAAGCTCCTTAATTGCTTTATCGGCATCTTTGTCATCAGCATATTCTACAAATCCAAATCCTTTACCTTGACCAGAATACCTATCTGTAATAACTGTTGCACTTGTTACATCACCAATAACTGCAAAAAATTGCTTTAGCTCGTCGTCTGTAGCTGTGTAGGGAAGTCCCCCTACGAATAATCTTTTTGCCATACTTTATCACCACCTATTTTTACTTATGTGAAGACTGTCCCCAAGAAGATTCCTTCAAGTACGGCAATCGAAACTTAAGTAAGTTGGCATAAAGTATACCATAGAATTGGTAATTGGTATACTGGCTTATGAGGTCTTTCAAACAAAAATACGTAATCAAGGCTTCAATCGGTAAAGTTTGGCAGGCTCTGGTTGACCCTGAGCAAATAGAGAAGTGGGGAGGGGGCCCCGCCAAAATGAGCGCCAGTCCGGGAGATAATTTTTCACTCTGGGGAGGAGACATCTGGGGTAAAAATTCAAAAGTCATACCAAATAAACTCCTTATACAAGATTGGTACGGAGGAAAATGGGAAACTCCATCCAAAGTATCCTTTGAACTAAAGGAGATAAACGGAAATACCGAATTGACCCTTATTCATAAAAACCTACCTCAAGAAGGATGGAAAGAGCTTTATGATGGCTGGAAAGACTATTATCTCGGCCCCCTCAAAACTCTCGTTGAAAAGTAATCTTGGGTTAGGTGTTATAATTTTGCTTCTATGAAAACTCTCTGGAAATATTTAATCGTCGGAGTCTTGTTTGTTGTAATTCCTGGAGCAATTTTTGCTCTATCAAGAAGTAAGGGGGAGGTACTGAGCTTAATCTCAATCTCTACACCTACTCTATCTCCCACACCAACTCCTACATTAACGCCCACTCCAACTCCCTCACCTTCGCCTTCACCCTCGCCTACGCCTACTCCTTCTCCGACCCCCACGCCAGTTCTTCCTCCACCCATCCCTCCCCAAGAAGTCCACGCACTAATTGAGAGGTTTGCTGGCCAATATGGTGTGGACCCTAATGTTTTAAGGCACATCGCAACCTGCGAATCTGGTTTTAACCCACTAGCTGTAAATGGTCCTTATGTTGGCCTTTTCCAATTCGGTGAGTCTAGTTGGATAAGTAACAGGCAGGCTCTAGGGGAAGATACAAATACCGACTTGCGCTTTAGTGCCGAGGAGTCGGCCCAAACCGCAGCTTATGTCGCCTCTATCGGAAAAGGAAATCTCTGGCCAAACTGTTTTCCATAACTTTCTTTCTATTTAAGATATCTATCGAAAAACTCAACTGAACGAGAAAGAGCTAAGGATAAATTGGAAGATAAATTGTGATCGTCTCCTTCATATTCATATAATTCAACTTCCTTCCCCTCATTATTGAGTAAATTTCTTAAGGACCTTGAAAATTCAACCGGCACAGAATTATCGCTCGCTCCGTGGTGTAGCTGAACGGGCCCCGAAATATCCTCTAAGTAGCTCGTTGCAGAAAGAGCTTTCCAAAATTCGGGGTTTTGACTCGGATCTCCAAATTTTTCCGCGAGTTCTTGTCTCCATCTCCCCCTTTGACTATTTGGGTTTGGGGTAGGAGTGGGACCGGCTCTTCTCCTCCAGCGCTCAAACAAATCTTCATAAGACCCAACTACTCCGGCCCAAATGACCCCAGCTTTGATATCTGGATTAACCACCATAATTTCCAAAGTAATGTGCCCCCCCATTGAGTGTCCCCACATGCCAATTTTTTCGGGATTAACATCTTTGAGTTTCTGAACTGACGCTACCGCATTTAAAACGTCTATCGTATAACCATTGGACCCGTAACCTCCCGAGGCTTGTCCTTCGGAGTTTCCGTGGCCACGATAGTCAGACTTAAAAGTAACATAGCCGGCTTTCGCAAATGCATCCTGATATGCAACATATTTCTCCGTTGTCTTATAGACCGAAGGGGAGATGTAGCCGTGATTAAAAATTACTACTGGAAATCCTTGAGGAGCATTTCCGTTGGGTTTTGTTAAAAGCCCGAATATTTTTAGTCCTTCTGATTTATAGGAGGCAATATACCTTTGGTAGTTTGAACCCGGCTCAAGCGTCTGCTCAATTACAATATCGCTTCCGGGGTACTCTCCTTGCCTTAGAGCTTCAATCGAAAGAGGGTGAGGCTCCATTTCCGGACCTCCTTCGTTTTCCTGGACAAAGGGGATGCCTGAAAGTTCAAGGTCACGCCCGTTTCTCAAAAAGTAAATTCCTGAAGCCAAAATAAGAAGTCCTATCAATATCCCTAAAGTCTTTTTCATACGAATTATAAGAATAGCACACCAAAACAAGCAATTCCAAACCTCATATTTGTTGTTGTAAACTAAAGGAATGTCCAAAAATACGCGTGGGGTAGTCCAAGTACTTCTCTTGTTTGGGGCTGTTCTAATCGTTGGAATTTTAGGTTTTATTTTTGTTTCTCAAAGAAAAGACAATACTCTTACGTCAGTTGCCAAAAATGTCTCCCAGATTCTTGCCACGCCAACTCCTACGCCTTTTGCCTTTCAAGAGCTCACCATTCCTTATTTAAGAAGTAGGGAGTATGAAAGCTCGTTGGGGGAGAAGAAGACTCTTTCTGAAAACTCAAACTACACATCCTATTTAACAAGTTACCGCTCTGACGGCTTAAAGGTTTTTGGCCTTTTAACTCTCCCCAAAGGTGACCCCCCAGAAGCTGGCTGGCCGGCAATTGTATTTGTCCATGGATATATTGTACCGAAAGAGTATAGGACGGAAGTTAACTATAACTCATATGTAGATTATCTCGCCAAAAGCGGGTTTGTCGTATTTAAAATAGACCTTCGGGGGCACGGAAATTCCGAGGGTGAACCCGGGGGCGGGTATTATTCGGGGGACTATGTAGTAGACGCTCTAAATGCCCGCTCAGCTTTGCAAAATTCCGGTTTTGTAAATAAAGATAAAATCGGTCTCTGGGGACACTCAATGTCAGGGAATATCGTCTTTAGAAGTTTCGTTGTAGAAGACGAAGTTCCTGCAGTTGTCATTTGGTCGGGTGCAGGCTACACATACTCTGACCTCGACGAGTTTAGTATTCAGGATACCAGCTATAGAGCTCCTCCCCCCGACTCAGAGTGGGCCAGGAAGCGCCAGGAACTACGTGAGGCTTGGGGTCCTTTTGACCCGGAAAGTGCATTCTGGAAGCAGGTCGTTCCTACAAATTATCTTAATGGGGTTAATGGGGCAGTTCAACTTAATCACTCGGTTAACGACAATGTTGTGAGTATTGAATATTCCAGAAACTTAATTAGTATTCTTGATGAAACAGATATAGTCCATGAGCTCAATGAATACCAAGATGGAGGCCATAATCTAACCGGAGGCTCCTTTACTCAGGCAATGGAGGAAACTGTCGAGTTTTTCAAAAACAACCTTTAAAAGTATAATATAGCCTCATGGGAAAAATAATTGGGATAATAATTGCAATTTTCGCTCTTTTGGGCGGAGTTTTTTGGTATTTTAACCGCCCAGAGCCTCCGGTCGAGAGCAAATTCGTCCAAAACATAAGACAAGATACTTCTGTGCCCAATAATGAGGGTACTGGTATTGAGGTAAAGTCTCCCGGTAAAGAAGCTTTGGTCGACAACCCCTACCACGTCTATCAGACATTTAATAACTGCGGGCCGGCAACTCTTACCATGATTCTTAATTGGTACGGCGTTAAAGTCACACAGTCTGAACTTGGAGACCAAATGCGTCCTTACCAGATTCCATCGGGTGACAATGACGACAAAACAATATTCACTTATGAATTTACCCAGTGGGCTCAAAAATACGGCCTTTCGGCTCTTGGTCGCAGAAACGGGGACATAGAGACCCTTAAGCGCTTTACGGCAAACGGCATCCCAGTCGTAGTTAAAACATGGCTTCACCTTAATGAGGATATTGGACATTTTAGAATCGTGAGGGGTTTTAACGAAGAGGCTCAGGTAATAATCCAGGACGATTCATATGAGGGACCCAATAGGAGAATCTCATACTTTGATTTTCTTTCTATGTGGCAACCGTTTAGTTATGACTACATTATCGTTTACAAACCCGAGCAGGAAGGGTTAGTTATGGCGATTCTCGGTGAAGAGTCCGACGAGCAAGTCGCCTGGGCCAATGCACTGTCTAGAGCCGAGAAAGAAAGAAGTGTTGACCCTGATAATATCTACCCTATTTTTAATATTTCAACTGCCGCATACCACTTAGGCGACTATCAAAAGACTTTAGAGGCTTTTGAGTCTGTTGAGGGAAGACTACCAAGACGAATGCTATGGTATCAAATTGAACCTATTTTGGCATATCAGAAACTTGAAAATTACCCAAGAGTGTTTGAAATATCGGATAGACTTCTAAATGGTGGTAACCGAGCATTTTCAGAGCTTTACTTAATTCGAGGGCGAATTTATTTAGCCCAGGGGGAGAGGGATAAAGCTCGAGAACAGTTTGAGCTCGCCATTCAATATAACAAAAATTATGACGAGGCGAGAGACGCTATAAATAATTTGTAACTGAGTCGCTTTCCTGATAGAATCCCTCAAGTGGAAAAAAAGAAACAAAACCCCGTCCCTAAGAAATTAGTTTTAGATCCAGGCAAAACTCCTATTCTTTATTCAGACAATATTCGCATTACTTCAAATAAAAACGGGTTAGTTCTTGATATCGCCCAAGACATTCCAAAAACCGACAGTTCCCAAGTTGTAGCCAGGGTGGGTTTAAGCCACGAACACGCAAAAAAACTTGCAAGCGCTCTTTCTATTCAGTTATTAAGAAACAGGGTTATTCTTCCTCGAAAAAATAAGGCTTTGAATTAAGAGCTTCTGATAAGATACAATCATGTCAATGGCGGATAAATCCGATTTAGATAATTTAAGACATTCTACTGCCCACCTACTCGCTGCTGCAGTAATTTCCCTTTGGCCTAAGGCAAAAAGGACAATTGGTCCGGCAATTGAGGATGGATTTTATTATGACTTTGATTTTGGCAAAGAAAAAGTATCTGAGGAAGATTTTGCCAAAATAGAGAAGAAGATGTCTGACATTCTTCAAACCTGGAAAGGCTTTAGTGGCAGGGAAGTGTCCAAAGAGGAAGTTAAAAATCTTTACAAGGATAATCCTTATAAACTTGAGCTTATAGAGGAGTTTTCCAAAAATGGGGAAAAACTAACCGTTTATAAATCAGGGGAATACGAAGATTTATGCCGAGGAGGGCACGTTGAAAACCCTAAAGAATCACTAAAACACTTCAAACTCCTTTCCCTTGCCGGAGCTTATTGGAGAGGGAGCGAGAAAAACCCCATGCTTACCAGAATCTATGGAACGGTCTTCCCTTCCCAAAGGGAACTCGACGAGTACTTATTAAAGTTGGAAGAAGCTAAAAAAAGAGACCATAAGAAAATAGGCAGAGAACTAGGTCTTTTTATATTCCACGAAACTGCACCCGGTATGGCCTACTGGCTACCTAACGGGGTGAAGCTTTATCTAGAACTCGTAGATTTCTGGCGTAAGGAACACGAAAAGTACAATTACCAAGAAATAGTTTCCCCATTAATTAATAAAAAGGAGTTGTACGAAATATCCGGACATTGGGACCACTATAAGGAATATATGTTTCTATCAGAAACCGAAGAGGGGGAGACTTATGTACTTAAGCCTATGAACTGCCCTAATGCAATGGTTGTATTTGCAAGTATTACCAGATCTTACCGTGATTTGCCGCTTAAATTGAGCGACACAGACACCCTCCATAGATTCGAAAGATCGGGTACTCTAAATGGACTCCTAAGAATTAGGGAGTTTAGACAAGACGATGCCCACATTTTTATTGAGGAAGATCAAATAAAGGAAGCTTATAAAGAACTTTTTGAAATAACTGAGAAATTTTATACAATTTTCGGACTCAAATATAGCTTTAGACTCGGAACCAGGCCTGAGAAATTTATGGGGGAACGAAAAATTTGGGATCGGGCTGAGGCTGAACTCAAAGAAATTTTAGAAAATTCGGGAAAGGAATATTCTATCCTTGAGGGCGATGGTGCTTTTTACGGACCCAAAATCGACATTTTAATGAAGGATTCAATTGGTCGAGATTGGCAGATGGGCACTCTTCAACTTGATTTCCAAATCCCCAAGAGGTTTGACCTGAAATATTCAGCCAAAGATGGTACAACAAAGACTCCCGTGGTTGTACATAGAGTTGTATACGGGTCTCTTGAGAGGTTTATTGGCATTATCACCGAACACTTTGCCGGAGCATTTCCCGTTTGGATATCTCCAGTCCAAATTAAAATTTTACCTATAACCGAAAGGAATTTAGTTTATGCAAAAAAGGTCTTTGAGTCGCTTAAGGGCTCGGGTGTAAGGGTGGAACTCGACGAAAGAAACGAAACACTTCAAGCGAAAATTAGAGACGCCCAGGAACAAAAAATTCCCTACATGTTAATAATTGGGGACAAAGAAGAATCGGCCAAAAAAGTTGCAGTTCGCTTAAGAACTGGAGAAGACTTGGGTCAAATGACGGAAGAAGCTCTTCTCAAGAGAGTCGAAGGAAAAATAGAGGAAAAAAGTCTTGATTTGTGAAATAGCTTCGATAATGTTAAAATTTAATTGTAAGCGGTGAGTTATAGAATCAACGATCAAATAAGAGCCGAGAAGCTTCGGGTAATTGCTGGAGATGGTAAACAACTTGGTATTCTGCCTCGAGATGAAGCATTAGCCAAAGCGAAAGAATCTGGACTGGCTCTTATTGAAATTGCCCCAACGGCCAGTCCACCCGTTGCAAAGATCGTTGATTTGGGAAAGTTTCGTTACCAGGAAGAGAAAAAACTAAGAAGTCAGCAAAAGAAGGTAAAAGGTGGGGAAATAAAGGAGATTAGATTCTCTCCATTTATTGCAGAGAATGATTTTAATTTTAGAATTGAGCGTATCAGGGAGTTTTTGGCTGACAAAGATAAAGTTAAAGTAGTGGTAGCTTTTACAGGACGTCAAATGGGGAGTACCAGGTTTGGATATCTCCTCATAAAGAGAATTTTGGAAATTTTAGGAGATTCGGTAATAACCGACATGGAACCAAAATTTTTTGGCCGACACTTGATAACTATAATTTCACCCTTGGGTAAAAGAAAGGCTGACGAAAATGCCGAAACCAAAGACCAGAAAGTCGCTAACTAAAAGATTTAAAATTACCAAAAATGGGAAGGTCATTAGACGCAGGGCTTTCGCCCGACACTTGAGTGTGGGAAAATCGTCAAAAAGGCTCAGGCGCCTGCGAAGACCGACCATTGTAAAGCCGGTTTATGCCAGAAAAATTAGAAAGGTTTTAGGGAAATAATGGCAAGAGTAAAGTCAACCTCAGCCAGACGCCACAGAAAATTCTTAAAACGGGCCAAGGGTTTTAAACAGGCAAGAAGAGTTAGAATTAAAGTTGCTAAAGAAGCCCTACTCCACGCTGGGCAGTACGCATATCACGGAAGAAAATTGAGAAAGCGCGACTTAAGAAATCTTTGGATAATAAGACTTAATGCGGCAGTGAGAGAAGAAGGCCTTTCCTATTCCAAATTTATTGCAAGTCTTAAAAGGGCAAAAATTGAACTAGACAGAAAAATTTTAGCCGACATTGCAGTGAATGACCCTAGCACATTTAAGAAAATTGTTGAAATAGTCAAATAAACAAGTTAAAATCACTCTAATGACAGAAATGTTATCGGTTAAATTCTTTAGCTTTACCTTCTCTTAAGTAGGGAGGTTGAAGCTCTGTTGGGAATAACCTCCCGAAGGGGAGGTTATTTTATTGAGAAAAAGGAGGTGATTTTAATGAAAGAATGTTTGCAAACAACAATCGGTTCTTGTAGAGGATGTAATATTCTGGGTTTAATAGAGACTCGTCTACAGACCGATAAATCAGCAGATGAAATTGCTAAAAGATATTGTCCAGCAGATATACTACCTCAAACACATTTAATCAAACTGCCAAGAGGTCATGGTATGGGACAGTCTAGCTGTATTCTTAGAATCGAACAATAAGATATACTTAAATTCAGACTAAAAATCTTGATCCAAAAAATATATAGAGAAGCATTATGAGGGAAGAAATACTTAGTCTAAAAAATCAGGCGATTGCCCAAATTTCTGCTGCAAAATCGACGGAAGATTTGGAAGAATTGAGGATCGTTTACTTGGGGAGAAGTGGAAAGCTCACGGAACTGTTTAAGAAAATAAAGACTGTTCCCGGTGAAGAAAAAAAACTAGTCGGAGTTTTGATAAACGAGGCCAAAAATGCTCTTGTTTCTCTTCTTTCTGAAAAAAAGAATTCTTTTAAAGAATCCGCTCGCGAGTGGTTTGACCCCACAATTCCAGGAATAAAACCCCCACAAGGTCACCTTCACCTTGTAACAAAGGCAATTGATGAAATCGCAAAAACTTTTGCCCAGATCGGATTTGTAAGGGTTCGATATCCAGAAGTTGACTGGGATTGGTTTGCTTTCGAAGGCCTAAATATGGCCAAGGATCATCCAGCCCGTGACGTGTGGGAAACTTTCTTTGTGGAAGCCCCGGCTCATCCACGGTATGGCCAAATGGTTTATACACCTCATACTTCCTCTGGCCAAATCAGAGAAATGCAAAGAGTGAAAGAACCCCCTATCCGAATGATTAATATTGCCAAGTGTTATAGAAGACAGATAGACGCGTCTCACTATCCTATGTTTCATCAGTTCGAGGGCCTAGTTATTGATAAAGGAATTTCGATTGTACATCTTAAAGGTACACTCGATTATTTTGCTCGAAATTTCTTTGGTTCTCAAAGAAAAACTAGACTTAGACCTTATCATTTTCAATTTACCGAGCCTTCCTTTGAAGTTGATATCACTTGTGGAATTTGTATGGGGAAAGGTTGCAAGGTTTGTAAAGAAGGCTGGCTTGAACTTGGTGGAGCTGGAATGGTTCACCCTACCGTTCTTAAAAACGGCGGCGTTGATCCCGAGAAATATACGGGATTTGCCTTCGGCTTGGGGGTAGAAAGGACCTATATGATGAAATCTGGACTCTCTGTCCCTGACATACGACTTTTATATAGTTCTGACTTAAAAATTCTACGGCAATTCTAATATGGATATTTTAATACCAGATAGTTGGCTCAGAAATTTTCTTAAAACGAGCGCTTCGCCGAGTGAAGTTGCGAAATATTTATCCTTGTGTGGACCTTCTGTCGAAAAGGTTGAGAAAGTAGGTTCTGACTCTGTTTATTCAATAGAAGTAACAACAAATAGGGTTGATTCGGCATCTGTATTTGGAATAGCTAGGGAGGCTACCGCAATATTACCCCAATTTGGTGTTAGAGCATCACTTCATTCGATCAAAGTAGGTAATCTCAAATTTGTTAATAAAGTGAAGTATTTGGAGGCTGGTGTAGAACCCAATTTATGTCCTAGGTTCTCTGCTGTTTTAATAAAAAATGTTAGTATTGCCCAGTCACCCGACCGGATTAAAGAGAGGCTCTTGGCTGTTGGGGTAAGACCCATAAATAACGTTGTTGATATTTCAAACTACATTATGCACGAACTGGGGCAACCGGTTCATACATTTGATTACGACAAAATATTTGGGGCAAAAATGGTACTTCGCAAAAGTAAAAGGGGAGAGAAGCTAACAACTCTTGACGGAAAGACCCACGTACTTGCCGGAGACGATATTGTAATTGAGGATGGGAAGGGAAGGCTCATCGACCTTGCCGGAATTATGGGTGGGGAAAATTCAGCAGTCGACGAAACTACCAAGAATATTCTTCTTTTTGTCCAAACTTATAACCCAGTAAACATCAGGAAAACTTCTATGGGCCTAGCCCAGAGAACCGAGGCTGCGGTTCTTTTTGAAAAAGGTCTCGATCCCGAATTAGTTAGCCTTGGAATTGCCCGTGGGATTGAGTTATTTGAAAGTTTGACCAAGGGGAAAGCCGAAAAGGAAATACTTGATATTTACCCTAAACTCTACAGGGTTAAAAAAGTTAGTTGCTCTCTTAATTTTATTAACAACTCTTTGGGCCTTAATTTGTCAAAAGGACTAATAGCAGAAATTCTTACTTCCTTAGGCTTCGAGATTTCGTGGCAAAAAGATAATATCGAGGTCCTAATCCCATCATGGAGAGTAAACGACATTACAATTGCCGAGGATATTGTTGAAGAAATCGCCAGAATTTATGGTTACCTGAGACTTCCAAGTAAATTAATGGAAGGGGGATTACCTGAACCTCTAGCTAATTCTCCATTTGAATTCGAAACCAAAGTTAAAAATATCTTGAAGGGTTATGGGGGATTCGAAGTTTATACTCTTTCATTGGTCTCCCGAGATGAGGCTAAGGAAGGGTTGAAAATAAAAAATCCCCTCGGAGTAGAGGGAGAATATCTAAGAACGTCACTAAGGCAATCGTTGGTAAAAGCGGCGAAGGAAAATTCTGGAGAGAAAGAAACATTTCATCTATTCGAAATGGCCAATGTATATATCCCGAGGAGGGGAGAATTACCAGAAGAAAGGATGATGTTTGCCGGAATATTCGCCAATACCTCTTTTAGAGAGGCGAGGGGAACTATCGAGGGTCTATTGGCAGAACTTAACTTTGAAGGAGAATTAACCCCCGAAGAAGGACCAGATTATCTTCCTGGAAGGAGATTAACTATTAAATCTAGATCGAAAGAAATAGGGTCTTTCGGAGAACTTTTCGAAGGATACTATTATTATGAACTTGGAATTGAAGACTTAAGAAAGGCTGCGAGGGATGTAGGTAGCTTCAAACATGTTCCTAAATACCCCGCCCAAATCGAGGATATAACCTTATCTTTTCCAAGAAGAACCAAGATTGGTGAAGTAATTTCTTCTGTAAAATGGTCAAATAAGTTAATAGCTAAGATAGAACTCGTTGATACTTATCAAGACGCATATACATTCCGTCTCTGGTATCAACACTCAGGAAAAACACTTACCAATGAGGAAGTTGGTGCAATTAGGGAAAAATTTTTAAAAACTATCAAATTAAATTTTGGGGTGATCACTAGGGCTTAACCTATGGTTTAGCCGGAATAATGGATCTACCGGCTGTCTTGACTCGTCAACCCAGTTGGTTGACCCTCTTACGGCTAAATCTATAGCGGCCAGAAGCCGTTTATTAGTTGTCTCAAATTCGTTATATCCATTCCGTTTTTCCAGTCCTCTAAAAATTTCCCGAGCTCTCTTTTTCTGACCCTTAGCCAATCTCAACTGAACTCTAAAATAGTCCCGAGCAAAACCTACATGATGGCGATTAAAATCTGCAGGGAGATGGGCGGCGATCTCGGCCCAACTACTTACGAGTAGTGTTTTAACCTCTTGAATACTCTCACCGTTCTGTACTAACCTCTCAATACTACTTACCATACTTACCAGGTCAGGTCAGGAAATTATACCACAATCACGCTAGGGAGTCGGGGTGGGAGTGGGCGACAAATTTGAATCCCATGTCGTATTCATTCCAATTGTTATACTTCTATCAGATTCTTTTCCATTGGCATCTTTCGCCTTGGCACGTATTGTATGAACACCGTCGGCTAGAGTTACATCGTGCTCAAATGGAGGACCGGTAAATGTCCTTACTTTAACTCCATCCACTTCTAACTCGACCTGGACAATGTCGGCAGTTGAGTCGGCCCTTACCTTGACCTTGAAAGTGTTGGGTAGATTTGATGCATGGTCCATTGGCGTATCAAATTCCACGTTAACCGGAGTCGAGGAACCGCAGTAATCCGTAGGCGGGTGGTAACGCGAGTCTCCTTGAGTTGATAGCCAGGCTAGAATTCCTTCTTGCCAACGATTGGGTTCACTTGGCCCAGCAGTAGGATCTTCTTCTTTGAAAACAAAAAATTCTTTTTCTTCGTAGTTGCCCCCAGCAATGTCGCTTGGAGTTGCTAATCTCCCGTCAGATTTGCAAACTTTGAGCTTGGTGTGGACCGGGTCTTCCCCTGGTTCTGTACCTTTTATGAAGTATTCTTGTCTTGAAGGATAACCATCGTGTGACCGATAGCCCGATACGCTGTCGACCGAAGCGGTTACAATCCCGGAAGGGATATCAAATTTAACTGAAGGTTTATCCTTTAAAACCTCGAGGAGCACCCTCCTCCAAATAGGGGAGGCGCCAGAAACTCCTGAGGCGACGGATAGCATTGGGGAGTAGTCATTATTACCTACCCATACTCCAACTAATCCTTGAGAATTTCCTCCGACAGTCCAGTTGTCACGCTTATCATTGGTCGTTCCTGTTTTTACAGCAATGGTTTTGCCCGGAATATTAAGAAGTGAATTTGTTCCGAAAATTTCTGAACGCGCATTATTGTCAGAGAGAATGTCGGCAATTATAAAAGCTTGTTCTTCGCTTAATACTCTTTTTCCTTTTTTTGGTTTTTCTTCTTCGAGAACTTTCCCTTTTTGATCTTCAACCTTAAGGATTGCAACAGGGTCTACCCTAAAGCCTTTATTCATAAATGCAGCGTAGGCTCCCGTAAGTTCAAGAAGTCTAACCTCTCCGCCTCCGAGGGTTAAAGAAAGGCCAACTCTATTTAGAGTCTCTTGATTCGGTTCCATGGTTGAAATGCCCAAATCATAGGCGGTTTCAAGCGTATCTTTTATCCCAACCATAGCGAGCATTTTAACGGCTACCATATTGATGGAGTTTGCCAGGCCAAATCGAACTTGCATGGGCCCCCTGAACTTTCCGTCGTAATTGACTGGTTTATATTCGGGCTGGCCAATTCCTCCCGGAAAGGTAGTTGCAACATCCATAATGAGCGTTGAGGCGCTATGCCCTTCCTTAAGGGCGGTAACATATGTTACGGGCTTAATTGAACTTCCTGGTTGTCTTAGTGCTTGAGTTACCGCATTGAATTGTCCGTCGTAGTCTGGTGCGTCAAAATCTTTAGACCCAACCATAGCTAAAATCTCTCCGGTTTCTGGGTTTATAGCAACGGCCGCCCCATTTGTAATATTCTGTTTTTCAACTTTTTCAATCTCCTCCCCTACAATAGCCTCTGCTTCTTCCTGAAGCTTCAAATCAAGTGTGGTTGTAACTTTAAGCCCTCCTTGCTCAACAACCGCCTCTCCATATCTTTCAGAAAGGATTTTCTGAACATATTGGACAAAGTGTGGCGCTTTGAAGCTCGCCGCCCTATCCTGGAAAGTTATATTTTCAAGCTCCTCCCGGGCTGCTGCCTCCTGGTCTTTTGTAATATAGTCGTCTTCGCGCATTCTTCTTAAAACTTCCTGGGTGCGTCCTATATATGCGTCTGGGGTTGAGGAATAAGGTGAATAAACAGAAGGCCTTTGTGGCAGTCCCGCAAGCACAGCGGATTCGGTAAGAGTTAAGTCTTTCACTTTTTTACCGAAATAAATCTCGGCGGAGCTTCCTACCCCCCAAGCGGTACCCCCATAAGGAGCTTCATTTAAGTACATTTGTAGTATTTCGTCTTTCGAGTATTTGCGTTCAATCTGAATTGCCAGAATAAACTCTTTTACTTTCCTGAATACCGTCCTTTCAGGGGACAGAAGAACATTTTTAACGAGTTGCTGGGTGAGTGTGGAACCTCCCTGGAGCCTGCGGTTTATAATTATGTTATATACGGCCCTTACGTAGCCTGTAGGGTCAAATCCCTGGTGCTTATAAAAGTTTTTATCTTCAATTGCAATAGTTGCTTGCCTCATGTAAAGGGGGACTTCATCAAGGGGAACTGAAGTTCTTCTTTGGTCTAAGAAAATGTCGTAGAGAACTTCTCCGTTTCTATCCAAAATCTTAGTTGAGAATCCCTCCCGTCTAACAACCTCGTCTGGGGACGGCAGGTTAAAGGCAAAAACAGGAAGAAGTAAAAAAGCTGCAAAAAAGAGGCCAATTACGCCTATAAAGGCAATCTTAACAATTGTAAGTATTTTTCGGCTAGTTAGTGAACCCACACGAAGGCGAGAAAGCCTCCTTCGCCTTACCCTATCTCTCCACATTACTTGTCATTGTAGCAAAGTATGCCTAAAATAGGTATAAATGGACGAAGACTATGTTTTAACAAGAGGGGTGGCAGAGATACTGCCCTCCAAAGACGGGTTAAAAGAGCTTATGTCTTCCCGAAAAATTAAGCTTTATCAGGGCTTTGACCCGTCTATGCCTAGTCTTCACCTTGGAAATCTGGTCGGAATATTAAAATTAAGACAATTTCAGAAACTCGGCCACGAAGTAATTTTTCTGATAGGGGACTTTACCGGGATGATAGGAGACCCTACCGATAAGGTAACTGCAAGAAAAAAACTCAGCCGAGAGGAAGTGCTCAAAAACACTGAAAAGTGGAAGGAGCAAGTTGGAAAAATTCTCTCATTTGAGGGTGATAATCCGGCAAAAATTCTTTATAACTCCGAGTGGAATGACAAAAAAACATTTAAGGACCTCATAGAAATTACTTCAAACTTTACCGTGCAGCAAATGATAGAAAGGGATATGTTTGAATTAAGACTCAAGAAAAATGAACCAATTTACCTAAGCGAGTTTTTGTATCCTGTCGCCCAAGGAATTGACACGGTCGAAATGGACGTTGATTTGGAAATTGGGGGAAGCGATCAAATCTTTAATATGCTTGCAGGGAGGACTCTTATGAAGGCCTTAAAGTCTAAAGAAAAATATGTACTAGCAACTAAGCTTTTAGTCGATAAAGAAGGCAATAAGGTTGGGAAAACAGCAGGAAACGCTTTGTTTCTAGATGCGACTTCCGAAAACTTCTATGCCGGAATCATGTCATTTCCTGATGAGGCGATATTCACGGGATTTGAGCTTCTTACCGAGGTAGATCTAACGGGTCTTGATGAGAAAATAAAAAAAGATCCTATGGGAGAGAAAAAACGTCTTGCTTCGGAAATAGTTGGCACGCTTTGGGGAGAAGACTCGGCTAAACTTAGTCAGGAATATTTCGAAACAACTTTTCAAGAGAGAAAACCTGAATATAATTTAGAAGTTCCAGCGAAAGACTCTTTTGCGGGGACGATTGCACCTTATACGTCTCTTGCCAGTATTAGCGAAGCAAAGAGGCTCATTGGCGCCGGGGCAGTTGAGGTTGGTGGAAAAGTAATAAAGGATACCAACTACCAGCCAAAATCTGGGGATGAAATCAAGGTCGGTAAAAAAACTTTCCTGAAGGTAAAATAATGCTATTAAGTAAAAAACAAAGAAAACTGTTTGTCATTTTGGTAGTTATCGCCACCCTTGCTCTAATATTGACCTCGATAATTCCCTTCTTAAGTGCCTTATAGGTTGTAGTATCATTGTTTTAAATAAATGAAACTTTCATCGCCGACTACGTCAATTCCTAACGTTGGAGCCGCATATGCTCGGCGCCTTGAAAAACTAGAAATTTATAACGTTCGAGACCTTCTTACTCACGTCCCTTTCCGTTATTTGGATTTTCGAAATACTAAAAGCATATCCTCCCTTAACCCCGACGAACTGGTGACAGTAGGAGGGGAAATTACAGAGATAAAAAATATTTACACTAAATGGGGCAAAAAAATCCAGCTCGCTAAAGTGAGAGATAAAACCGGGACAATTGAAGTGGTCTGGTTCAATCAATCTTATCTAGTCAAAAGCTTACCAGAAGGAACAAGTATATTTTTGGCCGGTAAAGTAGGCTGGTTTTCAAGAAAGCTCGCCATGATTTCCCCAGAGTATGAAATTGCCAAGGCAGGCCCCGGAGTCCATACAGGAAGGCTCATTCCCGTCTATCACGAAACGGCTGGAATATCTTCAAAATGGCTGCGTTCAAAAATTGCCTTGGTCTATCCATTAGTAGAAGATGAATTTGCTGAATTCCTGCCCCAAAAACTCTTAACCTCATATGCATTTGTCCTCTTTAAGGAGGCAGTAAAGTCTGTGCATTTTCCAAAAAATTTAGACGAGGCCGAAAAGGGAAGAGTCCGGCTTTCCTTTAATGAGCTTTTGTTTTTACAGCTGGCAAGCTACTTAAGAAAAGAGGAATGGCTCAAAAATGAAGTCTCCTACCAAATAGCCGTCGATCAAAAAGAAATAGATTCTTTCATAAATTCGCTCCCTTTTACTCTAACCTCTTCGCAGGATTCGGCAGTCAGGGAAATTTTAGAAGACCTAAAAGGCGCCTCACCTATGAATAGAATTTTAGAAGGAGACGTGGGGAGCGGCAAAACCGTCGTTTCCGCAATTGCCGCATTTGCCTCCTTTTCTAACGGCTTCCAGTCGGTTTTTATGGCTCCAACTCAAATTCTTGCCCAACAGCACTTTGAGACCTTAAACTCGCTTTTTTCTCCTTTTAAAATAAGGGTCACCCTCGTTACCTCGGAGGGAATAAAAAAAGGTGTGGGCAAAACAGACATATTTGTTGGCACCCACGCCCTCATTCATAGAAAAGTCGACTTAGATAAAGCGGCTCTTGTTGTCATTGATGAGCAGCATAGATTCGGGGTAGAGCAGAGGTCGCATTTAATAAGAAAGGTAGGTAAAAGAAAAGTTTCGCCTCACGTTTTAACTATGACGGCAACTCCCATACCAAGAACCGTCGCTCTCACTTTTTATGGAGACCTCGCCCTATCCACCCTGCGAGAGCTTCCGGCGGGCAGAAAAAAGATAACGACTTGGGTATTAACTCCCGCAAAAAGAGAAGCAGCTTACTCCTGGATAGAAAAGAAAATATTAAAGGATAAAGTTCAGGCATTTGTCATTTGCCCTTTAATTGAAGAGTCGCAAGTTGAGTCCATGACCCAGGTAAAAGCCGCAACCAAAGAATTTGAAAATCTTAAAAAATTAATGCCAAAGGTCAAATTGGGCCTAATTCACGGGAAGATGTCGCTAACTGACAAAAGTTGGGCAATTGAAGATTTCTCTGGGGGCGGGACCGATGTACTTGTCGCAACCCCGGTTGTTGAGGTCGGAATTGATATTCCTAATGCATGTGTTATGGTCATCGAAGGGGCAGAGAGATTCGGCCTTGCTCAGCTTCACCAGCTAAGGGGTAGGGTGGGAAGAAGTGACAAAAAGTCGTATTGCCTAGTTTTTTCCCAAAGTTCATCGCGGGGAATTTTGACAAGACTTACCGCTTTGACTAAATCGATATCTGGATTTGAACTAGCTGAGCTTGACCTTAAACTAAGGGGGCCGGGTGAAGTATTTGGAGTTAGACAGCACGGCTTTTTGAGTTTGAAAATTGCTTCTTGGCAGGATACAGAACTTATTAAAAAGGCGAAAGAGGTAGCACTTTCCATTACAAAAAATCCGAAAAGTTTCCCTAAGCTTGCCAAGATGTTAAAAGGCAAGGCAATCTCGCCAAATTAATCTGGTGGTTGCCAAACTGAATTCATTTAAGTTAAAATTACGCTTGCTTATGGCACCAGTACCAAAAAAGAAAAGTACTAAAGGGAGGTCGGGAAGAAGACAAGGCAAAAGGGTATTTAGTCTTCCCGCGCTTTCCCCTTGTCCAAACTGCAAAAAACTTAAAGAACCTCATACGGCTTGTCCCTACTGTGGTTTCTATAAATAAATGAAGACTGCCTTCGATCCCCGCCACCTCAAAAGGAGAGAGACTTTAAAGTTTCTTTTTGCAGAAGATTATACCCACCAGCCACACCTCAATGAGGGCGCCAAGAAAGTCATTGCAAAGCTCCCTAAAATCGACAAGGAGATAGAGAAAGCGGCCACCGCTTGGCCTGTTGATAAGCTCAATCGAATAGACCTGGCCATTCTAAGACTTGCAATTTATGAAATGGAAAATGAAGATACGCCTCCCAAAGTGGTAATCGACGAGGCCGTGGAACTCGCCAAAGAATTCGGGGCAGAAGCCTCACCGTCATTCGTAAATGGCGTATTGGGTACAATATATTCTAATATAGAAAAGAAGGATTAAGGGAAATGGACGAAACTCTTAACATAAATAAAATTAAGGAACTCCTCGCTTCACAAATCGGCGTTGAGCCCGAGGATATTGACGAGGAAGACTTCTTCACGGAGGATCTACATATGACTCCTACGGATTTGACAGATTTTACAAATGTTCTTGAGAAGGAAGGTTTTAACACTGCGAAAGTTGATTTTACCGAGATTGAGACGGTTGGAGATTTAATTGAAGCCCTCTTTCAACACGAAGAACTAAAGTAGATGAAAAACCTGGACGAACTCACTAAATTTTTTAAAAATAGCGACCTTCTAACCCAAGCTTTAACCCACCGCTCTTGGGTCAATGAAAACCCAAAAGTCCGAGGTTCAAACGAACGGCTGGAATTCTTGGGGGATGCAATTCTAGAATTTTTAGTATCCAAAGAAATTTACGAAAGATATCCTGAGAAAGAAGAGGGTTATTTAACAGCTCTTCGGGCAAATCTCGTGAACACTCAAAATCTTGCCAAAATTGCAGAGAAACTAAAAGTTGGAGACAAACTTTTTCTATCGAAAGGCGAAGAGGACGGTGGCGGAAGGGAAAACCCCTCGCTTCTGGCAGACACCGTTGAAGCAATAATCGGGGCAATCTATATAGATCAGGACCTTGAGAAAGTTTATGATTTTTTGAAACTGCACATCTTCTCTCAAATTTCTGATAAAGCAAGCAGCGATTTAAAAGATGCAAAAAGCAAACTTCAGGAACATATCCAAGCTCAAGGTAAGCCGGCACCCAGGTACATAGTAGTAGAAGAGTCGGGTCCAGACCACGCAAAGGAGTTTATTATAGAGGCAACCATGGACGGAAAAGCCTTGGCCAAAGGAAAAGGTAGGAACAAAAGTGAAGCAGAACAAGAAGCAGCCAAGGAAGCCCTTAAATCTCTCTTGTAAATTTGCCGTAAAATAGGTACAATTTCTCACAATGTTAACAATTAGACTAAATCGTGTGGGTGTAAGAAGAAAGCCGGTTTACCGTATAGTTCTCGTTGACAGTAAAACAAAAAAGGGCGGAAAGGCTCATGAAGTATTAGGGTTTTGGCAACCGGGTAAGGATTTAAAGAAGGTCAACATGGAAAAGATTAAAACCTGGATGGCTAAAGGGGCGCGTCTTTCCCAAAGCGTAGCTAGCCTCATTGAAAGGCTCAAGTGAAAGAGCTTATTTCCTTCTTGGTTAAAAATATTATTGGTAGTGAAGATTTTGAGTTAGAAGAGGTAAGCGATGGGGGAGTTACTAATTTTATTATCCACACCAAAGCTGAATTTATGGGTCTTGTTATCGGCAAAGGCGGAAAAACAATAAAGACGATAAGAAACCTGGTCAAAGTAAGGGCAACACTCGAAAAAACCTCCGTCAATGTTTCCGTCGCTGAAGCTAGCTAAAAATTAAAAAGGTCAACTCTTTCAAATGGCCCGCTCGGGGTAACTTCTGTAAACACGGGTTGTGAGTATGAGGAAATCTTTGCCAAGATATCCTTCTCTTCTGCGGTTAATTCATCAAGCGGTGAGGTTATGGAAGGTAGAGTAGTGGGAAGGGGTGCAAAGTTTCCGAATATTAAAGCGTCGACCTTTGCAATTCCTGATTCTTGTCTAATTATCACTTGGTCTAAAGTAAGAAGAGGGGAAATAGAACCTAGTCCTTTTAAGAAATCAAATAAAGAACCCATCTCGCCCTCAACAGTTACTTCTATTTCAGTGTGAAATATGCTGGCGACAGCTGCTGTTTGTTTAGCTTCAATATTTGATAGTCCCACACCCTTTTCGCCGGCCAAGTTTTTAAGTTGTGAAATGACTATTAAGGCTGGGTTTTCGGAAGGTATGGCCACGAGGCTCAAATCCGCGAGGGGCAGGGCTGACTCTTCAGAGGTTTTGAGGATTTCAAGTTTTTGGCTTAACACCTGCTCTTCCACCTTAGATTCTGCCACTTTTTTAGATAGAGAAATAATCTGTCCAATTCCTACCCTTAAGGCAAAGACAAAAAGTAGAAGTAAGACAACCAAAAGGACAAGCGGTCCCACTAAAACTCTGGAATTTGCAGCTATAACATTTAAGGTGTCTGTCGTTCTCATTTAAGTAGTTTTAGCCCCACATTAAATCCTGTTTCTGGCGAAAACGAAAATGCTATCATGTCAATATTTTTATATAAACTCGACTCTCTCATCAGTTTTATTACAGAAGCAAGGACGGGAGTGCTCGGGGCTCCAAAAGTCATTCGGGTTTCTTCTTTTAAAATTCTTACCTCAGAAATTGAAACCCCTTCGGGTAAACTTGCAAGAAGTGACGAAAATGCCTCTACCTCATCGATTGAAGAATCCGCACCCAAAACCTGTTTTGCCTTTTCAAGTCTCTCTTTGACTAAAAGTAGCCTTTGTTCAGTTACTTCAAGCGCTTTGATATTTCCCTCAAGTTCGGTAATTTTTTCGCGAGAGGTCTTAAGTTCTCTTGAATAAAATATGAAAAAGGCAGAAATTACAACTGCCGCCAAAATAAAAATGATAAATCCGACGGTTAGAACTTGTTTGACAACCCCTGAGGTTTTAACGACGGAGGGCCTCGCTGCTAAACCTTGTGGTAATAAATTAATCTCAACCACTTCAAAATTACCTCCTCATCGCCAGGCCTACAGAAATTGGGTAAAGGGGTGCGTAGGGTGCAACCGCCTTGGCAACTTCAGGGGCGATAACCACTTTTGAGAATGGATTTCCTATAACTACCTCAAGATTTAACATTTTAGTCATAGCTGAAATCATCTCTGGAAGTCCAGCGCTTCCCCCAGATACAAGGACTGACTTTGGAGTTTCTCCTTTCCCTTCAGTTTGATAGAAATGGATGGCTTTTTTTATTTCTTCATTAACAATCGAAAATACAGGGTCAAGCGCTCCTTTGATTTTACCCTCTAACTGACTTTCAGAAAATCCATATGCTTTTTTGTATTCCTCGGCTTGGGTAATTTGGACACCGAGAGATTGGGCAACTGCTCTTGTAAAAGCTTCTCCCGCGGTCGGTATTGAGCGGGTAAAAGAAAGCTGTCCATTTTTGGCAATCGCAATGTCGGTTGAGCGAGCTCCAAAATCGACCAGAAGTACCGTTTGGTCTACGGGGGCAAGCGCGCGTACCAAAGCCATAAGCTCGGTCTCAATCGCAATTGCGTTTAACCCGGCCATTTCGACAGTCCTAATATACTTTTCGACGAGTACTTTGGGAGCCGCAACCAAAAGAACCAAAACCTCTGGTGGGGTAGCGGAGTCTCTCCTTTCAAGAATTTGGTGCTGGACTATAGCCTCAGTAATTGGAATTGGGATATACTGCTCGGCTTCCCATTTTACGGCTGAAGCCACCTCTTGGTCATTTAAGGGAGGAAATTTTACGGTACGAGTAAAAACTTGCGGCTCGGGGAGTGCAACTGCAACGTCCTTTGAGGAAATATTTGCTTCTCTGTGAAGTTTTTTAATTGCGGCCGCAAGTGTTTGAAGTTCCTTGTCGTCCTGGGAATGCTCTGGGGGATTCCCGGCATAGCCTATTACCCCAGAACCACGTAATTTAAATCCGCCAGCGTCTCTTGCTAGCTCGACAATTTTTATCGTCTTGGAGCCAATATCGAGTCCTACACTCATTTACTTTAGGGTTTGGTAACACTTCCTTCGCTAAATACTGCAGCGTCAAATATGGGCGCTGGACCTCCGAATGTTCTATATGCCTCAATTTTTCTTACTGAACTTTGATTGGAGGTTGTTCCTACAGATTCAACCAATCTCCCTTGGGCTGGTAATATCTCTGGTTGAACGTCAAACCCTACGGGGTGGGCGAGTACGGTGTTATAAAAAGTTCTTACTCTTGCGCCCAAAAGACACCCCTCCACGTCTTGACAGGTTAACGCCGGAATGCCTAATGAAGAAAAGTCGACCGTCGCCGAGAAAGCATAATTTTCGGGGCCAAGGGCACACGTTGTGGGAGGGATATATGTAAAACTATTTATTCCAGGGGCTCGTCCGGAATTGGGGTCAAAAGTAGCCCTTGCCACCTCCACATTGGCAAAATTCCCACTAGTAACTCCTCCTTGGCCTACGTCATAGAATACTGAAACCTCAATTGCTGGACTCGCGCTATCCGGACTTGTCTCGCTCCTACCCCAGCAAACGTCGACCGAAGGCCCAGTAAAACATGGTCGACCACTTGGCCCATCACATATTAAACTGCCGTCTGCATCGTGGGCAACAAACCAAAGGTAAATGCTTTCACTTGAATAAATATCGACGGGGTAATTAAAATAGGGGGAGTTCTCTGCTAGACCCGAAACGTCCGCACTGAAAGACGCGTCACCCACGCTATCGGAAACATTAGATCCAACAATTAATGCCCTCTCGACTCCTGCTTCGGCTGCTGAGAAAGCGCGTAGTGCGTCTTCTGAATATGTCGTCAGAGAAATATCAGTTATCGAGCGTGAAATAACCGAAAGAACTACAGTTAAGATCACAGCCATGGAAAGAAGTACAACCAATAAAGCCTGGCCGCGCACAAGATTCTTGTTGGGCAGAGGGTCTAACATTACAATTTAGTGTATCAAGTGCCAAATGCTCGGTCAACCCTCGGCTAGTAGGTTCTGAGCATTATTTGGGTATTAGTAGTCACTTGCTGTTGCTCAAACCCAGTGGCAGATGCATCTTGGGCAGTAACTGAGATTGATACCGAAGGAGGTACGCCCGCGCTTCCTAAATCGCAGACAATATTGCAAGCAGTAACCCTTATACTTGTGGAGGTCAGTTGGGCGGATGATGAAGCTATTTGTCCGGAGATCAAATCACAATTAAAATCTGCAGGTAGAGACTGGGCGTCGTTGTATGAAATAGAAGTTGAAGTACAAGATTCGATACTTTCTGCGTTATGTAGCTGCCGCTCTATAATTGAAAGGGCATAATTCAAGTTTTCTCTAACTCCAATTGAGCTTTCTGAGCGTTTTGAACCTCTAAGGGAAAGTAGCAAGCTCTCTGTAGACAAAGCGGCCAAGGTCGCAAAAACCAAAATCACTACCAATATTTCGATCATAGAAAAACCCTGTAAATTTTGTTTGCGCATTTATCTTGACCTCCAATCGGTATATACGGTGCTTGTTGCTACTTGATGAGTTCCTTGTGAATCTGTCCATAAAACCGTCACTTCAGCTTCAACATCGGTAGGGGATATCACTGAAAATATTACCCTCCTTGTTAATATAGTAGCGCTTAGATACTCACCTGCATTACACGGTCTTGCTTTTGCCCAAGAAAGAGTATCTAGGCAATACATATTCCCAGCAACGATTGAATAATTATAAAAAGTAACCCAACTTGCGTCTCTTTCTCCCCGCATCCATTCAATAGCCTCTTGGGCGTAGCGAGTTGCTAAAGAGTTATTCCTGCTGAAAGTCGAATTTCTTATAGAAGTCGCTGCAAGAGCTACAACTGCCGAGATTACTATTCCCATTACGCCAACGGCAATGACTACCTCAAAAAGGGATTGGCCTTTTTTCATCTTATTTCTCCTCCTGTTGTAACGGTCACAATGGCCGTATTTCCTATGTCTGTTTGAGAAAGAGTTATTATTGTCGATGATCCTGCAGGGATATTTGTTCCTGCACCCAATGCCTTAAATAGAATCGTATTTGAAGGAGTTAAATCAGGGGCCATGCCAGAAAGAGTAATTCCCAAGGCCAGATCAACCCTCTTTTCTAAGACTACTCCAGTATCGCAATAGGCTGAAATCTCATAAGTTGAGGGTGGGCTTGAAACAAAATAATATCCGCGAAGCACACCACAACCAGAAGCCGGTTTTTTACCGGCCAAAGCAAGTTCTTGGGCAAACCGAATGTCACCACGCATACTCCTTGCAACCCCCGCTAACGCTTGGCGCCGGGCAAACTCCCGATAACTCGCAAAGCCCAATAAAAAAACGAGTGCAAAAATACTCATACCGACCAAAATTTCGATCAACGTGTATCCTCGGTTTTGCTGAAGGAAATTTAGCTTATGGAGTTTGAATTTGAGTAAAACATTTGTCATTAGATATTAAAATTCGGCATTAGAGTCTTAGGGGTTTGTAACTCGGTAATTACAGGGAATACCTCCCGCCCCACTACATATGCCAGGATTCATCCCGGCACATGCAACACTCCCTCCGCCATTCTCAATCGTTGCACAAATTTCATAGGTGGTTGGAGTAATCCGGTTATAACGATATATTTGTGGTGAAACGGGGTCATTCGGCCTATTTACCATATAGGTATTTCCAACTGCACAAGAAGCTGGTGACCCATCTCCCTGTAAGGTAGCACCTCCCGTGAATGCCACCGAAGCTGGATAATCGCCACAGTCGCTTTTATAAAGCTCTAAGGCTGATCTCATCTGTTCAATGTCGGCTCTTCTTCTTGCGTCTCTAGCTGATTTTCTTGCTCCTTGAAGCCCAAATCCCGAAAGAGCAATGAGTATGCCAATAATAGAAATTACAACAAGGAGTTCTATCAGAGTAAAACCTATTTTTGACTTTTCGGTAATCATGGTAATGGACATGAATCATTTATCGGCGCAGCCGCCGCCGTCCCTGTCTTCCCAATCGAACAAACGATAAAATATTGACTTGAGTTCTCTTGATAAGCCCAAATCACAAATTGTGTAGCGTTATTTGAAGGAGACCCGCTTCCGTTTGATATATAGTAATAGTTATAAGTGGGGTTTGATGGGTCTAAGGGGCAACCCGAAGCTCCAAGTGTGCCGCAAAGTGAATCTAGCGTTACAGCCGCTGTAATCCTTGAAGGATACAATCCTGACCTCGTTGAAGCAAATGACTCAAGTAAATTCTGGTATTGCTTTAAATCTGATTGTCTTTGTGTGTCTCTAGCCTGTTTCTGAGCGCCTGTGAAAGAAACCATAGTCAAACCGGCTAGAATTCCAATGATTGAAATAACAACGAGCAGTTCAAGAAGAGTAAAACCAAATCGATATTTTAACATGGGCAGCTTATTCAATTTTTACATTTTTGAGCACTTACTGCAAGACTAAATCGTCAAACCAGGCGCTTCCCGCACCAGCTCCAACACCTACCTGGAAAAGAGCACTAACCGCCGTGGCCGGAGCAGTAAAATTAGTTGAGTATTGGGTCCAATTTTTCGTCCCCGATTGTGCCCCTACATTTGAAGTCCAAAAAATCGATCCAGCACTATTTCTCCAAAAAACTGAAATATTAGCGGAGGTAGCAGTCAAGGCAGATTTTATCCAGCCAGAAAGCAGATAATTTTGGCCTTCAGTCACAAACACAGTCTGGCGTACCGATTTTGAACCGCTCGCCGGTTGAATAATTTCCAAACTCTGTACTCCAGAATGAAACTGTGTTGTTACGACCGAAGCACCCCCGCTTCCAATTCCAGCCCAACCCGTATTTCCACTTTCAAAACCAGGATTAATCAGTAGATTGCCTCCAGGAATTGGGGTAGGTGTAGGCCCACTCGGTGTAGGTGTAGGAGAAGCAGGCGCACTAGTAGGTGTGTTGGTTGCTGGAGGAGAAGTAGGCAAAGCCGTCGGTGTTACGTCGGCAATAGGACAATCTCCTCCCGACGGGGCAACCGTGCTCTCTCCAACAACTCCGTTAGAACAGGCTACCCAGTAATTACTTAAGCCTTCGATGTTTGACCAAATGACATATTTTGATCCTCCGGAGTTAGATTGATAAAGATATTGCCCCCCGGTTCCCGGGTCTTCGGGACAAATTGATAGAGAAAGGTCATTGGTACAAACCGTAACAAGAGATGTAGCGGCTAAATAAACAGGGTAAAGACCATTTGCCTCATTTGCATCGGTTTCAAGGGCGGCCGAATATTGCTGAATGTCCGATTTTCTCTGAGTATCTCTCCCTTGTCTTTGAGAACCGGTAAATGAAACAAGCGCAAGTCCCGCTAAAACCCCGATTATTGAAATCGACACTAGGAGTTCAAGAAGTGTGAATCCGAAGAATTTTTTATATTTAGATTTTGCCACTACGGTTGGACTCTATAAATGCACCCTGTACCGGCCGCACACCAGGAAGCGTTACCTTGACAATCGTCGTCGCTCTCATTTTCTAGACACGCCTCAAGAGTATAGTTATCATTGTCTATCTGGTTGTACCGATATGGAGGCCTACTGGTAGATGGGTCTCCAGGTAATTTTGTCATATAAGTAATTGAGCCTATTGCCCAGCTTCCGTCCCAGGAACATACATTTACGGCCCCACAGTTTGCATTAACGCTACACGCCCTAATTCGCGAAGGAGTACCCGGAGTTTCTTCACAGGGGTAGCGCTTAGTATCGTTATAATAAAGGCGGAGTGCTGTTTGAATATTTCTAACGTCGCTTTTCCTTTGGGCGTCTCGGGCGCGTGCCCTAGCCGCATTAAAGTTTGCAACAAGAAGTGTGGCCAAAAGACCAATTATAGAAATAACAACTAGAAGCTCAATCAATGTAAAAGCGAATATTAAATGCTTAAATTTTTGCATGAGCAGTTTATCTAATACTACGCCTTAAGGATTTACGTTTCCAGACGTTATCGCAAAATTACAAACATAAGTGGTATGACAAGCATTCTCAGTAAGTCCCGTAATAATATCTGGGTCCTCGGGGTTCTCGAGCCGAGCGTATAGTCTAAAATTTGTTCCATTTGCGTCCGTTCTATAAACGTAAGTATAGCCTCCTGATGGGTCACCCGGTACCGTTTTAAAATAGACGGTAGTGCCGTCTGAAAATTGACCTGAGGCCCAAGCACAAGCCGTACCGGTCTCCGTCACTGCGTTATAAGTACACGCGGCAATCTGTGTGCCGGAGGCAGGGGGATATCTTTTATGGTCCGAGAAGAAAATCTCGAAGGAATTTGCAATTTGTTTTAGGTCGCTCTTTCTTTGGGCGTCCCGGGCCCTCCTTTGCGTTCCCGTATAGCCGCTTATAAAGAAGGTTGCGAGGACCGCCAAAATTGACATTACTATCAGAAGTTCAACGATTGTGAAGCCTTTTCTCATAATTTTTGTTCTAATAATTCATTTTCGTATTCTTCTATCGATTTATCAAGGGGGACGCCGCTTGACCGGCCGAAATTACAAATTCTCATGCCACAAGTTAAGTTTCTTGCAACTATATTAGGATCATATTCAGCCTCATCGACTCCTTCCAAGGCCGCATATACTTGATAATTTTGTCCACTTGATAAATATAAGTAGCTTATGCCCAAGTCACCCTCAGGATCCGAGGGAAGAGCTTCTATATAGCTAGGGTAGGTAAGATCAAGCGCATCACGAAGCGAGTCTTTTCCCCATATACAGGGTTCAAACTCCACAATTTCTTCCCCAACCTTATTAGTTGAGACTTCAGGTCTACAAGCAAGAATTTTGCCGTCACCTGAAGCGAGGGGGTATACGGCAAAATCGTTTCCATAGCGGCTAATCCCATTTGCTATTGCCCCGATATCGTTTTTCCTCTGGGCATCTCGAGCTCGCCTTAAAGAAGTTCTAAAATTCTGAAGAGAAATTAATATTATCGCAAGAAGTATTGCAACAACCGCTAAAGCTTCTTGTTTGGTGAAAAATTTCATATCTACTGCATGAATAGGTCGTCAAACCATGCAGTTCCACCTGCACCCCAAATCTGGCCTAAAATAAATCTGGCAGTTACTGCACCAACCGGGGCCGTCGCATTAATAGAGTATTGGGTCCAATTGACTGTTCCTTGTTGGATACCGACTGTTATCGACGATATCGGAGCCCCGACACTGTCCCTCCAAGAAACGGTGATGCTTGCGGCCCGGTTAGTAGCATTAGATTTCATCCAACCCGACAATGTGTAATTCTGTCCAGCAGTAACATTTACTGTTTGGTAAACCGTTTTCTGGCCAGATGCTGGTTGAACGATTTGTAAACTATTTACCCCGGAATGAGATTGGGAAGATACTATAGAGGCTGCTCCACTTACCCCAATCCATGAAGTACTCCCACTTTCAAACCCTGGATTTGTTAAAAGACTAGGTATAGGAGTAGGCGTGGGGGTGGGAGTAGACGATGGTGTGGGTGTAGGTGTTGGCCCGCTTGGCGTTGGCGTTGGAGAATTAGTAGGTGTCGGCGGGGGATTGGGAATAAATCCCGCAACGGCAAGTCCTGGAGAGTTGGGGCTTGAAACATAGTAGTTATATGCGCTTCCCGGGCCACAACCAGCCTGACATCCGAGCTCGGCGACGTCTGGATCACCGCTAACTTGTAAGCGTGAATAGATTCTATACCAAGTTCTTGTGGTTTGGGTTGGCCCAACCTCATAGATAAAACTTTGGCCAGTTCTGGGGTCACAAGGAACTTCTGCCATGTACCCTTCAAGGTCAGAGCCAGCGGTCGAGGAATTACATTGGGGAAGTGCTGAGGGATAGCTTTCATTATCTTTCTCGTATTCTTCAAGGGCTTGGGCAATCGTATAAAGGTCTGTTTTTCGTTTTCCGTCGAGGCTTTTATTGAAATTCGATTGGTAGGCAAAAAAGAAGGCTGTGGCAATTATTACGAGTATGGCCATTACAATGAGTAGCTCGAGCATAAATACACCTGAGGCTTTTTTGATTTTTTTTAGAAATTTAGCCACTTGAGTATCCTTTCACCGTAAAAGGCCGCTATAAAAAATGATACTACTAAAAATGGCCCAAATGGAATGTGCTTTCCAAAAGAGGCTTTTCTAAGAAGTATAAGGGCTAGTCCCACAAAGGCTCCTATTAAAAAACTCGCAAAAAGCCAAGTAACGCTTTGGGGCCAACCCAAAAAAACTCCCGCAAATACGGCAAATTTTACGTCCCCCAGTCCCATGCCTTTCCCCTTTGTTATCAAAAAAAGAAGGAGTAAAAAGGCTGCCGCAAGAAATCCGGTGAGAAAGTTAACGAAAAAAAACTGAGATAAACCCAGGAGTAAAAACAGTGTAGTTACTGAAAATAAAATGAAAACTAAGTTATCCGGAATGATTTGGCGCTCAAGGTCGATTACAAAAATGGCAACAAGAAGTGAAAAAACAAAAAATAAAAAGGCAAGATTTATTGTCCCCAGAGACTCATTCCACCGGCATACTACCTCATGACTTCCTAAAGAGCACGTTGAGGAGTAGATGTACAAAAAGCCAAGGGCAATAGCCCCTTCAATAAAAGGATACCTCAAGGAAATCTTTTTGCCACAGTTTCTGCATTTTCCCCTCAAGAAAAGAAATGAAAGTAGGGGAATATTGTCATACCAGGAAATTTTGGCTTTACAATGTGGACAAAATGAGCGCCCCTTGGCAATACTTATTCCCCGTGGTGCTCTATAGGTTAGAGCTGATACAAATGAACCAACACAAAGTCCTAAGATGAGGACAAGAAAAGTATAAATTAGTTCCATTTTAATACGCTAGCGCCAGTTGCCACCTAAAACTTAAGTAGCTCTTCTGGCGCTTTCGTATAAACTCCTATCTTAGCAAATCTTATTGGTAGGCCCATCCACCAGCTGCCGCTGGGTTTAAGTCTGCTCCAGCACTACATACAATTCCTCCACGACCATCTTCTGTCGAGAACAAGGCGAAAGCCATGTTTGCACCACATTTGCTATTCTGGTTATTCGACTCCATTCTTGAATAGACAATTGAACCATAGTCAGAAGCTGTGGAATCCCAATCATAACAATAAGTTGGAATATTGGTACCTCCATCCGGCTCGTCGTTTTCCGCACAAACTGTAAAGCTTGCAGGGTATCCTATTCCGCTCGGGAAAGTACTAAGCTCACCTGATACCGTCAAATCGTCTGACCAAGTTAACTCTCCCGGCCAAGCGTTTGTCTGTGTTGCGTGAGACGTGTAGTAAGCCTGTAGGGCGTGACCAACCTGGGTGACCGTTGAAATTCTTCCCGAATCCCTGGTCTTGGCAAGCTGCTCCACCGGGTTAATGGCGACAAGAACTACAACCGCCAAAACTCCAATGATTGCAATAACTATTAAGAGTTCTACGAGTGTAAAACCTTTAAATCGGGCAGTCATAAATTTATCTTGTCACCCCCCTTCACTTTCTAAAGTAGTCTATATTTAGTATCAAATAACTAAAAGCTTGTGTCAAGTACCCCAATATCTTAAAGTTGAGTCGTTAAGTTATAAATTGGCAGGATTATGGCCACGACCAAAAACCCTACCCCCACACCAAGAAATATCATAATTACAGGCTCAATTGCGCTCGTTAGGGCTTTTACTTTTTGATCGCTTTCTACCTCGAAGATGTGTGAAACCTTGGATAAAACTTCATCCATCTTACCCGTTTCCTCTCCCACTGAAATCATCTGAGAAAGCAAAAATGGGAATGCTTCCGGGTGCTTGGCAAAAGAGTAGGCGACCGGAAATCCCTTTTCAACCTGCTTGGCGACGTCTTTCAGGGCGTCTGACATCACCGTATTTGAAACCACCTCGGCAGAAATTGTTAACCCCTCAAGTATCGATACTCCAGCCCCAACCATAAGAGACATTGTTCGTGTAAGTTCCGTTAAAACTACTTGTCTTTGAAGTTCCCCCCAGATTGGGATCTTAAAAAGAAGTTCGTCGGTTTTTCTCCTTCCCTTTGGAGTTTTTCTATACATTTGATATCCGTAGGCTACCGCCCCAGCCAGTATTAGAAAAATCGGCCAGAATTTGGTCAAAATACCGGATACAAAAATTAAGACCCGCGTCGGTAGAGGAAGCTCGATTCTTGCGCCAAATTCTGTATAAAGGCTAAGAAGTCGGGGGATTACGAAGATCATCATAATGAAACCCACTATAAACATCCCGACGACAATTATCGCGGGATATATGAGCGCTCCTCGTACTTTACCCCTAAACTCTTGTTCCTTTTCCATATTGTCGGCGAGTCTCACTAGAACCTCGTCCAGTAGTCCTCCGAGCTCACCTGAGCGAACTAGAGCCACATAGGAGGCTGTGAATATCTTAGGATGCTTGGCCATGGCGGAGGAGAGGGCAAGTCCACCTTCGACGTCTGCAAGAACCTGTCCAACGACCTTCTGGAGCGAAGCCTTTGACTGAGACCTCAAAATCAAAAGTGCCTCGGTTAGGGGGAGACCTGCGTTAATCATGGTTGCGAGCTGTCTGGTGAATACGGTTAGGTCTCCAAAGGTAATTCTATCGCGAAGTTTTGCAATGAGGTCAAGCGGATTTTGACTTAAGGGGATCAGTGAAAAAACGACGAGACCTTTTTGACGAACGAGCTTCGCCGCAAGAAGGGCGGATGAGGCCTCCACCTCTCCGGCCACGACCTCGCCATTTCTATTTTTGGCTTTATACCTATACCTTCTCATTATTACCTTGAAGAACGAATCAGTCTATTTAACTCTTCGGGTCTTAAGGAGAATGCCTGGGCAGTCTCGAGTGACACCTTCCCGCTTTTAATTAAAGATGCCAAGGAAACTTCCAGGGTATTCATACCAATCTCCTGCGAGGTTTGAAGTATGTTATCTATCTGGTGAGTTTTACCATCGCGAACGGCGGTTTTAATTGCAGGGGAGCCAAGCATCATTTCATATGCAACCACCCGGTTCCCTGTAGTTCCAGGAACAAGCCGCATGGAAAATACAGCCTCAATGACGTTAGATAGTTGGAGCCTGACCTGATCCTGCTGCTCGTCGGGGAATACGTCTACAATTCTGTCTATTGTTTGGGCTGCGGAATTTGTGTGGAGCGTGGCAAATACTAGGTGGCCCGTTTCTGCAATGGTTAGAGCCGCCGAAATAGTCTCATAATCCCGCATCTCTCCGACCAAGACTACATCCGGGTCTTCTCGGAGCACACTCCGGAGAGCAATTTGCCAAGAGTGAGTATCCACCCCCATTTCTCTTTGTGAAATTATCGACTTTATAGGCTTAAAAATAAACTCAATTGGGTCCTCAATTGTTATAATGTGGGTTTCCCTGGTCTTATTTATCTCATCGAGTACCGCGGCAAGTGTGGTTGATTTTCCGTGCCCTGTGGGACCTGTAACTAAAATAAATCCTTGTCGAAGAGACGTAAATGAATGCAGAATTTTAGGAAGTCCAAGGGAGTCAAGCTCGGGGATCTCAAGAGGTATTTTTCTAAACGAAATTGCAAAAGCGCCCTTGGAAGAGTAAGCATTCACCCTAAATCTGGCTTTTTCAGAGAAAGCTAGGGAGAAGTCTATTTCTTTGTTTACAACAAGCCTCTCGAGCATTTCGGTTGAGAGGATTTCTTTAAGAAAGGAGTAGACCGTATCTGGCGTTGAAATCGTCTCTGCGGGAACCGGATGAAGCTGACCTTCAATTCTTAGGGTTGGGGGAATGCCGACAATTGCGTGAAGGTCTGAGGCGTTCCTTTCAACTGTTAGCTCTAGCAGGTGTTTAATATTTGACATTTACTCTTGGGCAACTCTTAATACTTCTTCAATTGTGGAGATACCCTCCAAAACTTTCAGGTATCCGTCTTGCTTGAGGGTTATCATCCCTTCCTCACGCGCTTCGCGCTCAATGGCGGAGCTCGCCGCCCTCTCTAGTATAAGCCTACTAATTTTTTCGGTTATGGGCAATACCTCAAAAATGCCTACTCTTCCGAAGTAACCCGAATTACCACACTCCGGGTCTCCCTCTCCCTTATATAATTGTCCGCCCCGATTTATCGGCCAGAGGCTGCCCAGAACCGCCTTCATGTCGGCCATTACCTTGGGGTCTGGGGTGTAGCCGACTTTACAATCTTTGTGGATTTGTCTTACAACTCTTTGGGCAACAATTGCCGTCATGGAGGATGCCAAAAGATATGGTTCCGCCCCCATATCTAAAAGTCTCGGAAGCGCCCCCGAAGCGTCGTTTGTATGTAAGGTAGAAAAAACCAAGTGGCCAGTTAGTGAAGCCTGAATTGCCAAGTCCGCCGTTTCTTTGTCACGTATTTCTCCCACAAGAATGATATTCGGGTCCTGCCTTAAAAAACTCCTAAGACCCGATGCGAATGTCAGTCCCGCCGCCGGGTTTATCTGAACCTGATTGACTCCGGCAATTTTGTATTCAATAGGGTCCTCAAGCGTAACAATGTTGACTTTGGGTGTAGAAATTTTTGAGATAACCGAATAAAGTGTGGTCGTTTTCCCGCTTCCCGTTGGACCACAAATGACAATTATTCCGTGCGGCCTTAAAATTGAATCTTCGAAGTTTTTTAAAGCCCGACCGCGAAGTCCAAGCTCTGGAAGCGTGGGAACACCACCCGACTTTTTAAGAAGCCTTAGTACCACTTTCTCCCCCCACGCGGTTGGCAGGGACGAGACTCTGAGGTCTACCTCCTCACCCGCTGCTTTAAAGTTAAAACGCCCGTCCTGGGGAATTCTTTTTTCGTCTATTTTCATTCCAGAAAGGATTTTTATCCTGGAGATGAGTGCCTCGTGTAAATCTTTAGGCGTGGTAAGTTTTTCCTGCAAAATTCCGTCAATTCTGTAGCGCACTCGGGTCGATTTTTCCTGGGGTTCAACGTGCACGTCAGAGGAGCGTGATTTCATGGCAAACTCTAAGATGTGAGATACTATTTCGGCAATTTTTTCCTCCCTAATTATGCCCATCTTATTGGTCTCAAACATCTTCAGATTCTCTCCCTCTGGAGAAACCTCCTTTAGAGCCTCTGTGACCTCACGGGCTAGGGAAGTTGAATAGCGACCAGCTATAAACTCTATAATTTTTGAAGCTTCGGCTGCTTGGGGCTTAACCCTCAACGCGGTCTTTTGTTCTATAAACTCAATGGCGGATAGGTCCATGGGGTCTGCCATGGCAAGAACTAACTGCTTGCCGGCAGAATCTACCGAAATAGGAAATACCTTAAATTTTTCTGCGACCTCTTGGGGAAGAACCGCCAAAGCCTCTGGGGAGGCGGGAAGGTTAGAAAGGTCAATGTAGGGAATGTTATATAGTGCAGCTTTCGCCTTAACCAGGTCTGTTTCTGAGACCATGTTTTGGGATTTTAAAATCTCTTCTTGAGACTTCCCAGTTTGGATCTCTGCGAGTTTTACCTGCTTTGCCCTCTCTTCACTAAAAGCCCCCTGGGTAACTAAAATATCGGCCAAGGTTTTGACACTATCACCATTTACTGCTGGAGAAACCGCCGTTTGGGCAGCCATATAAACTTAATGTCATTATGAATGATGAGCTCTAAACTATCAACTCTAAAATTGCTTTGACATTTAGCGGCCGATCTATAAAATCTTAATGATGCACGCTTACTTATTAATAGGGAAAGACCTCGAAAACCTAGACAAAGAGGCGGTAAACTTGTCTCAAAAGTTAGACGCTTCCTTAATGGAATTTCCCTTGCTAAAAATAGAGGACGTGAGGCAATTATCCCGTGTAACCTCACTTTCCCTGAGTCGGCGGGAGGCTATATATATAAAAGGTATAGATGGGGCAACAACTGAAGCACAAAATGCCTTTCTTAAGCGCCTTGAGGAGCCTCAAGAAAACCTTTTCTATATTTTAAGCGCGGCATCAGTTGCCAAAGTATTACCGACAATTGTCTCAAGGTGCCAGATTATATTCGTTAAAAACCCGAGGGGGCAGATAAGCCCTGAGGCGGATAATTTTTTGAAATTGAATTTGGGGGAGAAACTTATCTTTGTCGAAGGCATAAAAAAAAGGGAGAATGCGGAAAGCTTCTTGGAGGAAGTTATTGAAAATTGGCATTTAACACTAATAAAAGGGGATTCTAACTTGGCCCAAAAAGCTCAAAATTTAAAAAGGGCACTGGGTGCGCTTTCCTCTATAAAGAGGAACGGAAACGTACTTTTGCAGCTTACAAACTTTGTAATTAGCCTTGAGTAGAGGCTTTTTTTAGGGTATAATTAAAGGGTATAGCTAAGGCTAAAATAGAGGGTTTTTATGGCAAAACGTGATTTCTCCGACTACACGGCAAAAGAAATTCAGGTCCTTGAGGGCCTTGAACCAGTCAGAAAAAGACCTGGTATGTATATTGGCTCAACTGACTCCAGGGGACTTCATGAGTGCCTCCGTGAGATAGTCGATAACTCGGTCGATGAATCCTTTGCAGGGGTAGCCAAAAATATCTGGGTGGTTATTTCTAAAGACGGCTCGGCCACAGTTCGAGACGACGGCCGAGGAATCCCGGTTGATAAGCACAAATCGGGAGTTTCGGCCCTCGAGCTTACCATGACCAAACTCCACGCCGGGGGTAAGTTCGGCGGTGGAGCCTACAAAATTTCCGGTGGTCTTCACGGAGTAGGAGCTTCGGTTGTCAATGCGCTTTCCTCATTCTTTAGAGTTATCGTATTAAGAGACGGGAAGGCTTACTTCCAAGAATACAAAGCAGGTAAACCCATAAAAGGGGTGGCACTTGCTACGGAAAAACAACTTAGCGAGTGGCTTCCAAGTAAGTGGGGGATAAAAGTTAATGAAGAGACTTCAGGAACTATCACAACCTTCTACCCTGACAAGGCTATTTTTGGCGAAGTCACTTTTGACGACGAAAAGGCCAAAGCTCTCTTAAAAGATAGAGCCTACTTAGTGGGGGGCCTCTCTTTTCATTTTATTGACGAAAGAAATGGAGAAGTTTTCTCCTACTACTTCGAGGGCGGAATAAAATCGTTGGTCGCCCATACAAACCGCGGCAAAGTAGCAATATCGGACGTTCTTTATATGGCCAAAGAGGACGCGGGTATTTCTTGTGAGGTGGCCCTTCAATACACGGATTCTTACTCCGAAAATGTTAAGGGTTTTGTAAACGGAATAAACACAACCGACGGGGGAACTCACGTTACCGGTTTTAGAATCGCTCTCACCCGGGCTATTTCTGACTATGCCAAGCGCTTAAACGGAAATGGAAATGGTAAAAATGAAGACAAAAATATTTTAACGGGGGATGACCTTAAAGAAGGCTTAACTGCGGTCGTTTATATCAAAATGTCCTCCGAAGCACTTCAGTTCGAATCACAAACAAAGGCAAAGCTTAATAACCCCGAGGTTCAGGGCTTTACAGCCACCGCAGTCAAAGAAGGGCTCGACTATTACTTTGAAGAGCACCCGGCTGATGCAAAAAGGATACTTGAGAAAGTATTCTTGGCAGCCCAGGCGCGCCTTGCCGCTCGTGCTGCCAAGGAAGCGGTTCTAAGGAAAGGTGCCTTAGAGGGCGCAATGCTTCCAGGAAAACTTGCGGATTGTCAAACCTCAGACCCGACAGTTTCAGAACTCTATATCGTCGAAGGCGATAGCGCTGGAGGGTCTGCCAAGCAAGGGAGGGACCGAAAGTTTCAAGCAATACTTCCCCTTGGAGGAAAAATCTTAAACACCGAAAGAGCTCAGCTCGATAAAATTGTTAAGTTTGAAGAAATTAGAGACCTAATTGTTGCCCTAGGAGGAGGAATAGGGGATTCACTTAACTATGAAAAGGTCCGATATCACCGCATAATCATCATGACGGATGCGGACGTAGACGGGGGACATATTAAGACCCTTCTACTTACCTTTTTCTTCCGCCATATGCCGGAAATAGTTGAGAGAGGCTTTCTTTATGTCGCTCTTCCCCCTCTTTATAAAATCCAGATTGGAAAAGTAGTTAACTATGCCTACACCGACGAAGAAAAAGACACAATATTGAAAAGAGACGGAGGGAAACCGACTATTCAAAGATATAAAGGTTTGGGGGAGATGAATCCACTTCAGCTTTGGGAAACCACCATGGATCCGGCAAAAAGAACCCTAAAGCAAATAACAATTGACGACGCAGAAGCGGCGGACAGGATGTTTACCATGCTTATGGGAGAAGAAGTTCCTCCGAGAAAGAAATTCATCCAAACCCACGCGAAAATGGCTACTTTGGACATTTAAGCCTATTCACTGTAAAATTCCCCGATTATGTCTAGAAGTCCAGAAGATGAATCAGTCCCCTTAGACCCAAAAGAGCTTTTAAAGAGCGCTAATATTCGGGTGACCCAAACTCGAATAACTGGAGTGAACCAATTCGGTCGCCCGAAGGGAGAGTTTTTAGAAGAGCGTATTTTTGAGACTTTTCAAAAAGCTTTTGAATGGAATTGCCAAAATTCTCAATATTTGCATAACTTCCAATACCCCGTTCCAACATTGCAAATTGCCGCCAGATTAATTGGTGTCTCGGGATCTGAGGATGAAAAACTTGTAGTCTATTCTCGCGCGGAAAAACCTGGAGTTACACCAAGAAGCGTTGCAGGCCACCATAGTGTTTCTACTAACGGTCATGAAGTTTCCTCTATAAATATTGAGCTACTCCCCAACCAACACTCACTTTTTGAGCGCGGTTTAGCTTGGTTTATTTTAGAAGAAGAGGTCCCATCTCTTATGGTTTCGGTCAAGCCGGGCGCAACTGAACCATATAAATTGCAAGCAGGATTTCTTAGGATGACAGCCAGAGTAGTAAGCGTTCTAGACGACCTTACAAAGGGCAAGTATTAACTTCACTTTTATTTTGTATAATTTACTTTTATGCCGAGAGAAATAGATAACGGAAATTTCCTCCGTGGTTTTGAAATAATAGCTTCCTTAGGCTACCAACTGAAATCCCAAGGGATAAATAATTTGGACGTTTTGAGGGAAACACCGGATCACCCTGCGGTTATCTATTTCAACCACTCGGCCATAGACGACCCAGTTCTTGTAGTTTCATTTTTACAGCGTTTTGTTCCCGAAAGACTCGACAACGTCGTCATTCCGGTTTCACACCACCACGCTCAATTCAAAAACTACGCTTTATATTCAGTGCTTACTGGTCTTGGGAGAAATCAGGCAGGATTTCAAATGCCCGAAGTCGTTCAATCGTATAGAAGAAGGGGAGAAAATCCTATCGACCCCAGGATCTCCCGAACACTAGATGATAAGTTTGCACGCCTAATAAATTCGGTAATGCCCAGTGGGCCCCTTATTATAATTTTCCCAGAAGGCCATAGAAGCGAGGGGGCTTCCTTAATGCCCGCAGAAAGCGGGGTCGGAGCAGTTGCCAGAGTTATGAAAAAACTTAAAGATAAGGGTCAAATTGGAGGTGGCTTCTTTATACCACTCTCGATAGTATTCGACAATTTTAAAAGTGGAAAAATCCACTATAGGCCAATTAGGGGTGGGGGTGTGACTATAAGGATTGGTGAGCCGATAACTCTCGAATCTCTCTTAAGCGAAAGTAGCCAAAGAGGCGAAGGGAAAGAGGCTGATAAAATAAGCCACTATCTTATGGAAAGGCTAACGGAGATACTTCCCGAAAGTATGCACGGGTTTTATCACAAATCGCTTTTGGCGCATACCTACGCCGGAAGATTTGAGCAACGCTCGGGGGAAAAAGGGAAAGTTATAGTCTTTGATAAACTTCCCGAAAAATAATTATTGCAAAATCCTCGAACTCTTTTTAGAATAAGACATTGTGACCCCTCGATGGGTCGATTTTAATAGCTATGAATGAGCTAGCAGCTTTTGAACAAATGATGCTTTGGGGGGTAATAGGCGTTGCCTTCTCGGCTCTTATTTACGCCCTTTGGCTTTGGAAAAAAACTTCCTCGGAGGACAAAGGCACTGAAAAAATGCAAACCGTTTGGAAAGCCATTAAGCGGGGAGCGGAAGGGTACTTGCGAAAACAACTAAAAACTATAGTGCTTGTACTTCTTGCATTAATAGTAATTCTTTTCTTAAGCGTCTACGTTGTCCCACCGTCGGCCGAAGCAGTCGCTAGATTTGGAGATAATGCAACTTTGATAGTCGCCTTGGGCCGAACTATAGCCTTTATCGTGGGTGCTTCATTTTCGACTCTCGTTGGACAACTTGGCATGCGTGTCGCAATTGAAGGGAATGTCAGGGTTACCGCAAAGGCGGTAAAAGGGGATTATAACGGCGCTCTAACTACGGCTTACCGGGCAGGAACTTTTACCGGAATGCTTACTGACGGTCTCGGGCTTCTCGGGGGAACAGTAATATTTATGGTTTTTGGAAAAGCTGCGCCCGACGCACTCCTTGGGTTTGGTTTCGGGGGAACACTCGTTGCCCTTTTTATGAGAATAGGGGGAGGAATTTACACCAAGGCGGCAGATATGGGGGCGGACCTCGTGGGAAAAGTCGAGAAGGACTTGCCCGAGGATGACCCCAGAAATGCGGGGGTCGTAGCTGACCTTGTAGGAGATAACGTCGGGGACTGTGCAGGAATGGCGGCTGACATTTTTGAGTCCTACGAGGTAACTATAGTTTCTTCTTTAATTCTGGGGCTTGTTCTATATCACTTAACTGGACAGAGTTTTTGGATAGTTTATCCATTGGTTGTAAGGGCCATAGGAGTCGTCTCCTCAATTATTGGGACCCTGGCGGTTCCTATTTGGGAAAAATTCCCGGCTAAATGGCTGCGTGCCAAAGATGCCGAGGAGGCAATGTTTAGAAGCTACGAGCTCTCAAGTATATTTACTGTTCTTTCCGCTTTTGCTTTTGCCGTGCTCTATGCAGGCGAGTGGAAACTCGCTTTACTTATTGCCGTTGGAATTGCTCTGGCAGTTGTATTTAAC
>Ga0209518_1000342_pt1 | contig 61024 bp, 97 predicted proteins | sample RifGroB1_FD_183993 | JGI IMG/M metagenome (GOLD analysis project Ga0209518, IMG submission 183993) | Groundwater microbial communities from Rifle, Colorado, USA - Groundwater B1 (SPAdes) (version 2) | ecosystem: Environmental > Aquatic > Deep subsurface > Groundwater | place: Rifle, Colorado... | reverse complement strand
ACAAACAGGCCATGACGGTAATCGCGTCGGCGGCGGGTTTGGTTGCTACGGAAGTCGCGAGCAATCGTAAGGGGATATGCAAGCTGCTTGCAGACGATGAGCCGAACGATCTCGGCTTCGAGTACTACTTTGCGGCGCTGGGCAAGTGGAGTGCGCAGGCCATGACGGTAATCGCGTCGGCGGCGGGTTTGGTTGCTACGGAAGTCGCGGGTAGGCGTAAAAACATCAGCGACTTGCTGGGAGAATGGGGGCCAAATGACCTCGGCTTCGAGCACTACTTCGCTGCATTGAAATCGTGGAGTGCGCAGGCCGAGACGGTCTTGGCGTCGGCCGCAGGACTGGACTTTTCACACATCGAGGATGTCAGGAAGAGACTAACAGACCTCTTATTGAGCAGTGGCGGGGCGTTCCTGGGCAGTACGGGCGAGGGTGGGGGCGGGCCTACCTTAACGGTATACGCATCAACGGCAAACGTCGCGGAAATCAACTTCGGCGGGTTGTACTTTGACACAACGGTAGTCACGGAGATGGATGGGCAAGAGATTGCCACCAAGGTGGTGAAGGTACTGGTTAACGATACGCGATTGCTAGATGATCTCGGTAAGAGCCTAGCCACTCGCGGCGCACAGACGGGGACATACGGACCATGAGTCTAGTATCGCCGAGCGCGTACTGGGGGGTCGTAGCGGCTGGGACGGGTGGCACGCAGCTTGACGCGACCGTCGGCGAGTGGGTACGCGCGTTCGAGATCAAGGACAGCGGGGCTGTTGAATGGGTCAGGGCCGGCACGCAGCAGCGTGCCACCCGGTCCGGGATTGCCAGAGACGTAGAGAGTTATCCGACCGGCTGCGAGCGGGAGTTTGCCATCGTCGCCACGACCACCACTCAGGCTCCTGGCACACAGGCAATGATGAACGCCATGTTCTCCGAATGGCGGCGGCTGCAAGTGCTCCTGAGCCCCGATGCGGGTCAGGTCTACATGAAGATCACGCGAACGGCTGACGACGACGCGGCCACGATCTCGAACATGCTCCTCTGTGAAGCGATGGAGCTTCCGGCAATGCCTTTCCCCAAGGGCGGCGACCCCGAGACGATCTACGGCGGCGTACTCCGGTATCCGCTGAAGGTGTGGTGTGGCTTCCCGTTCTTCTGGACTCTGACCGCCGAGACGGTGGATACCACATCCATCACCGGGACACCAGGCACGGCCACAGCTACGAACACGGGAAGCGTCTACTGCGGGGCGAAGTTCGTGGTGGGGAGTGTCAGCGGGACAATCACAAAGCTCGTGTTCTCGAACACTACGACTGGAGATGAGTTCAGCGTCAGTAGTGCTGGGTTTGTGAACGGCGACACTATCGACATGGGCTACACCGACAAGCAGTGGACAGGGGATAGGCTGAGTGGGACCGGGGCGCCGGTGTTTGCGCTCAATGGTTCGTCCCTGGCGAAGTGCTCGATGCTCCTCAAGCCGGGCGCGAACTCCCTATCGGTTGCCAAGACTGGCGGAACGTCATGTATGGTGACGGTCTCCTGGCAGCCCTGTCACGGCAGTATCTAATGATCGACCGCGCTGACCTCCAGTTCGTCATTTGGGATAACGACATGAGCGCCATGTCGCCCGTGTTCGATCCGATCTCGGCATCGGTAACTCGCGGGCGACAGCCGACAGGCCTGATGACATTGGCGCTGCGTAGGAATGACCCCGCCCTGGCAGAGAGCGGAATACTTATTCCTCCCGCCGGGCCGGGAGCTTTGTACCTCTTGGCGTGCTACTTCCGCGACTTCTCCGCACCGTTTCAGATAGTGCGTTGCCAGGTTGCGGAGATGGGGGATTACTTCCTGCTGTCTGGGGAAGCGCTATTCAGTGAGATCCTACGCAGCCGCCTGGTGATGGCATCTGGGACGACGGTGAGCGATTCGTATACTGGCAAGGCCGACAATGTGGCGAGGGCCTATCTCAGGGCAAACTTCGTTACACCGACGGCTATTATTCCAACAAACTATCCCAGGGCCACGCGCGACGAGTTCGGGGGGATAGTGGTGGCGGTAGAAGCGGACACGACTGCTCACCCCACTACAATCACCTATGATGTTTCGGTGGGGCAGAACGCGGTTGAGTGGGCGGAAGAGTTTGCTTTGAAGTGGAACCTTCGGTGGACGCTATCTCTTGCGGCGGCGACGGCGACCTTCGGGTTGGTGTATCCATATCAAAAGGCGGACAAGTCAATCACGGGTGGGTTTCTTCTTACGCCCAGCCTCGGCACCCTGGAGAGTTGGAAGGAGATTATGGACTATACTGCCATCCGCAACACATGGCTGTTGGTGGATGGCACTAACAGGACATGGCGCACTGACAACACGTCGGTGGCGGCTTACGGAAACAAAGAAGCTGAGATCAAGATGGAGGTTGGTGGGGCGGTCCCATCCGTTGCGATGCGGGGGTACGAATCCGATGACCTGCTAGCCAAGGGGAAAGACCCCGACCAGCGGATTGAGATAGCACCGCGCGATGCCTCGTGGTTTGAGTTCATCACACACTACGGGGTGGGTGATTTGGTAACGGCTGCCGACTACTATGGCTGGGACCGCGAGGTTGATCTGCAAATCGTAGATGCGACGATTGATCTCCCACAAGGCGGGGGTGGTGCGACGGTAAAGTTGGGCATTGGCATCGGACCCCGCGACAGATTCGGGGAGGGCTGGCGTCTGCTGGGGCCGAAAGGCGGCCGGGAGATGGGTAGCCGATTCGCACTGGGGACGGGTGGATGACCCCCTTCCGCTTGTGGTTTGCTCGGGTAGTATTCCTGGCCGCCCTTGTCGTGCTAGCATGGGGCTCTAGCGTGGCTTCCGGCACGTCCAGGCGCGCCCTAAGCGATTTTGATGCGGGGGTGGCTATAGTGGTACCCCCTGGTCAAACATGCGCCACATGGACCCCCCAGGCGGTTCCGTCAATTATTCCCACGGCTGCGGGTATGCCGGGGCCAACGGTTACTCCTCCACCGTTGGCCCCGGCGGTGTGGGCCGGGGTGCAGTTCTTGGGGCAGGAAGCGGAGAGCGATTGGCAAGCACTTGCGGCTGCGGGATTTGGAACGGCGCGAGTGCGGGTGATCCAGTCGGGATCGGAGGTGCCTCACGCGTGGATCGGCAGAGAGGTGGCTCGCGCCGAACGGTATGGGACGCGGGTCCTCCTCACGTTCTGGGTACAGGGGGCAGGAAAGATTGACGTGGACTGCTCGACCGCATCGGTTGCAGCCTATACTGTGGCGGTGAGGGAGATAGCCCGCGTCTACAAAGGGCGCATCTGGGCATACCAGATTGATAGCGAGCCCGATCTTTGCAAGGCATCCGCCGCAAGTTACTCTGCCCGACTGATAGCTGCGTGGCAAGCCATCAAAGCCGAAGACCCCAAGGCTCTCGTTGTAATGGGTGGGCTGGCTTACGAGACCTACGCTGCACCGTTGACCTGGTTGGATGATGCACTACGTACATTGTACGGCAGTCGGTGCTGGCCCTGCATGGATGCAATTGCGGTTCACTCGTATGCGGACGACTGGGGACGGTGGCCCGGTGGGTTGGAGGGCAAGCTGGCTGCCGTGCGGAAGAGGATGAAGCTGTGGGGCCTCACACTTCCCGTATGGGTATCGGAGGGAGGGGCTTCGAGCGGGCCGTCGAATCAGTGGCATGAGCGGACCCCCGCGACTCAGGCGAAGCTCGTGGCCGACTACCTGATGCGATGTCGGACCTTGCCCCTCTGTGTGGTTTTCCGCGCAACCGACGGCCTCGAGGTTGACCAGTACGGCATCATCGGCAAGCCCGCGATGGATGCCGCAAGGAAGGTCTTGGGTGATCGGTGACATCGGGGGGCGCAACGAGCTTACGGCTGATGAGATTCGGGCATTGACTCCCGCCGAGTATCGGTGTGCGGTTTGTGGAAAAACGGCTATACTGCTGGCGTGCGAGCCGCTGCCGCGGGGGTGGGGAGTTCGCGTGGTAGTGCGCGACGGGATGGTGATGCGAGGTGGAGCCGCCTATTACTGCGAAGACTGCAACATGGGCCGGGTTGCCGAAAGGATTGTCTCATGGCCGATAGCACCGTACTCCAGGCGGATGCGGTCACGCTCTGCGCCGGTAGGGGGTGAGTAATGGAAGCCGTCTTCATACGAGCACTCGAGAATGGCGGGCCGCTATTGTCAATGGCGGTATTGACGATCTACACACTGGTTACGGTCTGGAACCGGCGGAGTAACGGCAACGTGACCTCGCTCCTGACAGCGCTTGAGACGAGAATAGGGGTGAAGATTGACGCGTTAGCGTGTGAGACGACAGCGAATAAGCTGGCGCTCCAGAATCTACAGTTGGCTCTTGGCCCGATTGAACGCGAGCGTGCGGCTATCGACCAAAGGCGAGTCATTACCGAGGCGGTGAGGGCGGTGCTGGCGGAGGTGGCTCCGGCTGGTGTACCGCGCCGAAAGAAGGAAAGCCCATAAGCCAATCCACCACGGGGGCCGAGGACCACCGAGGAGGTGCGGCATGGACGAAGAACTCTCTCACATTCTGGCACTACAATCCCAGGGCTACTCGTATACCGAGATTGGTGAGTGCCTTGGGAAGACCAAGAGCGCCGTTGAGAGCAAGATAAGGCGAGCAAGGAAGGCAGGGAAGCTCGCGGATCTTGCCGTCGGCCAGAATCCACCCTCGACTACCGGCCAACTCACCGTCAGCAGCGATGCTGACGCGATGGTGCTGGAGTCCCCCCGATCTGCGACAATCATGACGCTGGACCAACTCCTTACGGCCTGCGAAGTTGATCTGAGTACGTGGGAGGTCGAGCGGTACGTCGTCAACAAGTGGGACCAGAAGCCGGACGAGCCGCTATTTCAGGTGAAGGCATGGCTGCGGCCGTTGAAGGCTTTGGTGAACTTGAAGGTGGCGGTGGCCCAACTGTTGCAAGACATGCAACAGCACGCACCGGTCTACGCTCAACTCCGCTATGAGAAGCCGGCCCTCTCCGAGCGGCACATGCTAGAGGTCTGCCTGATGGATTTGCACTCTGGAATGTACGCATGGGGAGAGGAAACAGGGGCAGATTATGACTCAGATATAGCATGTGATCTGGCACGGCGTAGTGTAAAAGCGTTGCTGGCTCATGCGTGGACGTTCTCTCTCGAGCGGATACTACTGCCGTTGGGGAACGACCTGGCACATAGCGACCGGACTAACCAAGGGGCTGGTGGTATGACGCAGAAGGGGACGTCCGTTGACGTGGATGGGAGGCGGGCAAGGCTACTGCGGATGATTCGTATGATTGCAGTAGAGTCCATCGACACACTACGGATGGCTGCGCCGGTTGACGTGGTAATGATCCAGGGGAACCACGATGAAGAGACGGTCATGGCGCTGGGGGAGATAGTGTCGGCGTGGTACAGGAACGATCAGTCGGTGACGGTGGACATGAGCCCAAAGCCACGCAAGTACGTTCGATACGGAGCGACACTTCTGGGGTTCACGCACGGGCACAAAGGCAAGGCACAAGATCTGCCGCTTATCATGGCGTCGGAGACTCCGGCAGACTGGGCGGGAACGACATGGAGGGAGTGGCACTTAGGACATCTTCATCGGAAAGGCGAGATCGTCGAGGAGCACGCGGGGGTCAGGGTTAGGACCATGCCAAGCCTGGCGGCTCTGGACGCATGGTCGGCGGGGCAGGGATATAACCACAAGAGAGCGGCGGAGGCCTATCTCTGGCATCACGACACGGCTTACGTGGGGCACTTCTCGGTCGCACTTCCCGGTGAATTGGATAGGCAAGGAGAGAGTGTGAGGCTAAGAGAAACTCTTGACAGCGTATAGTTGTTATGGTAGACTTAGTGCCGAGGGGCCAAAGCGAAGAGGACGAGCGGGTACAAGTATGGGACAGATTCACCCGCTCGATCAACGTAAAGGGGCGAGAAATTTGAATCAGGATACCGAGACAATCAGAGTCGAGCGTGGCTACGCGGCAATGCGGGCAGCCGCTCGTCGGCACCACGAGCAGCGCGTGGCGACGATAGCCTTTACGATCTTCGCACTTGGCACGGCGTTTGGGTGGTGGCTGAAGCCGGTGGTTGTCCCCCAGGTGGCTAGGGCGCAGGTGATTATCCAGGAAAACTCGGCGGCGGCTGTTGAATCTTCAACGTTAGCCTCGCTCCAATTGGGCTACAAACCCCCTGCGATTGATGACGCGGTTGGCGATTCAACCACCAATGGTGTTAGCGATTCAGCTAGTATGCCAACCGGTATTAGCGAATCCACGATTCCGTGGATGCCGGAGACGGTTACAAGGTGGTTGCCTGAAATTACGGGGGCGGCTACGGCACATGGCATTGACCCCGAACTTGTGGCAATCGTGATGTTGGTGGAGTCAGGGGGCGGAGACGATGCCACCAGCCGGAGTGGGGCAACGTCGCTCATGCAGGTAATGCCGGCTACCGGGGCGGGCATCGCAGCAGAGCGGGGCATAGAAAAGTACGATCTCTATGATCCGGCAACCTCAATCGACTTTGGAGCCTATTATCTCGCTCAGCAGATGGCGGCTTTCGGCAAGGTTGACGATCCCGATTGGCAAGCCTCGGTGGAATTGGCTGCCGCCGCCTACAACGGCGGGCCTGGCTCCGTGATTCGTGGCCGGCTGTCGTCGGAGACGATACGATATAGGCGCTGGATGGGGGGTTTTTGGCGCGAGAGACATGATTCGGCTTCGCCAACGTTTGAGGAATGGAAAGTGGCTGGGGGTTCTCGGCTTATCCAGAATGCGGAGGAGCATTGAACAAGGATCAACAGCAACGACTAGCGCTGACAGCGGCAATAGGCGTCCCGCTTCTGGTTATCTACTCGTTGGCCACGGGGTCGATGGCCCCACGCTGTGCGGTGGGTGAGCGGTGCATCATCGGCTACGACTCCGAGGTAGGGATACCGGCGGGCCTGACGGTAGTGGAGCACATTCCAGCTCTGAACGCCGTGGTGGTAGAAGAGACTGCTCAGGTACGGGTCTTCTCTCGCGCTGAGGGGGTGCGATACACCGAGACAGACGGAGAGATGCGTCTGATTGAGCCGGTGGCATACACTTTACTGGCTTCGGTTGACCCCCTCGTGGCACAATGGCACCTTGCGGCTATTGATGCGGTTGGGGCGTGGACGAGAACGAAGGGCAAGGGGCAGACAGTTGCCGTGGTAGACACGGGGACGGACTGCGCCCACCCCGATTTGGCGGGGATCTGCAAGGCGGGCAAGAACTTCACCAGCTCAACACCCTGCGGTCCCGGCTCTAACTGCGATGGGCACGGGCACGGCACGCACGTTGCGGGGATCGTAGCGGCAGTGGGGCGAGTGTTAGGTGTGTCGCCGGAAGCCAAGGTGATTCCGGTCAAGGTGCTGACTGACCAGGGGGGCGGCTTGTGGTCCGATGTAGCGATGGGGATAGTCTGGGCAGCAGATCAAGCTCCGGTCGCCATCAACATGAGCCTCGGCAGCCCTGGTGCATCGCAAGTCGTGCAGGACGCGGTGAACTACGCGCTTGGCAAGGGAATCACAGTTGTGGTGGCCAGGGGCAATAACGGGAGCGCCGCGCCGGACTATCCAGCCTGTTACCCTGGCGTCATAAACGTGACGGCAACGGGAGTGGGCGGAGCACGCGCGGCCTGGTCCAGCTTTGGCAATTGTGGGGAGCGGCTTCAGATCGCGGCTCCCGGCGAGAGCATAGCGTCAACGGTTCCCGGTGGGGGACTGGAGGCGTGGAGTGGCACGAGTATGGCGGCTCCGGTAGTGAGTGGCGTGGTGGCATTGGTGAGGAGTGTCGGTGTACCAGCCTCATTCGTGCCTGACGTGTTGGCCAAGACAGCAGGCACTCTCAGTAATGCCAAGGGGGAGGTGGGCATCGTCCACGCGGGGCGTGCAGTTTCCGCGCCTTCCCCCACTGCGGGGCCGTCACCAACGCGGATGCAAACGCCGGCCCTATCAACGCAGACCAGGACGCCAGTGGGCTATCCTGCCCCTGCGACTGCCACCCCACCAATTGTCCCTCCCACAAGGACACCTCCGCCTGGATGTCTCCTTGTGCGAAGGACAATGTTGGTGTTCGACGGTGCACCGGTACTGATGCCGGTCTGGGTATACGACTGCAAGGAGGATTGAGTGGGGGACGGACAGGTTGCTGTGGCGAAATCTTCCCCGCGAGACAACCAGGTGTTGCTAGCACTGGCGCGGGTACGTGTTATTTGGGGAGGAATAGTCTATGGTGAGAACCCTATCTCGAGCGCAAGTGTTTTCGAGATGCGGGTGGCGCTAGATGATCTGGCGAACATCATCATGCAGAGAACGTGGGGGCAGGGTTTTGCATTCGAGGCGGCGTGCCGCGCACTACGAAGGGAAGCGAGTGATCCTGGGACAGCTTGGCCTGCCGAGATAGACGATTGGGCAGACGCCTATGATGAATGGATGACGACGCAGTGACAGCCGTTCCGTGTGGATCTAGAGTGGAGGAGGGAAAGTGAAAGGACAAAGACGATTGTTCGTGGATGGCGTAGATATGGGCGGCGTGCAATGGACATTCAACCCGCAGGCGGATGTGCAACAGCAGTGGTTCGAGGATTCCATCGAAGATGACGCAGTGCCCACGGGATACGAGGAGATGGTGGAGGTTGCAAGGAGGGCGTGGGGTGACTAACGATGTGGTGATGACTGATGCATGGCTTGCCTCCAATATCATCGTCAAGGCGTGTATTGCCAGAGAGCGGTATGCTCGCTACTGCCTCGACGAGAACCAGCACGACGACTACGTAGCCGCTCTCATGAGGCTATTCGAGGCAGTCGATCTGTGGACAGAAGTGGGTCAAGAGCGGAAGGAAAAATAGGTGATGGGAACAAAGCTCAGCCTGCATGTCCAGTCGCACCTGGCGCATGACATGGTGATCGACTACTGCAAGCGCACACAGCCAACCGTTGTGAAGTTCCTGGACGATCCGCGCCGCGACACAATCGAGGCGATCAAATCCGTGAGCCCCGCGACAAAAGTGATCTATCGGATGTTCTGGGGTGAGCAAACCGATGCGGTAAGCTATAAGGCGTTTCGGACAAAGGCCGTCAAGCGAGCCGAGGAGCTAAAAGGGCTCGTAAATTTCATGGAAGGGTGGAACGAGTTCGGCTTGTCAGATCTATCCCGCCTGGCGTCGTTCGTCCAGTGGGAGATTGGTCTCGGCAAGGCCCTGAATGATGCAGGAATGGGGGCCTGCCTGGGCCAGGTCTCAACCGGAGCGTTCGATGCTGGAGGGTACCTGATACAGACCGACGATGGTTCGATGCCGCTCGCTAAGGCGGGGCGACGGGTGAGCGATGCCCAACGCAGTGCGATTCGACTGCCCTACAAGGAGGGCCGAGGCGGGCGGATCCGGATGACGGACGCTCTCACGTCGTCCAAGGCATTCGATGTGATGCGCCCATTGTTCGAGTTCCTACACGCTACGGGGCCTGACAACATCTGGGGTTCCCATGAGTACACGAGCCCCTACATCACCTATGGCTGGCGAACACCTGACGGCTTGAACCAGTGGGACCATGCAAGGGACGCGTACAAGGGCTACTCGGTAACTGGTATCTGGAGTCCCACGATTGACGGCTGGTGGACATTACGCTATCGGATGCTCTGGCGAGTACTCCAGATGGAGAAGCTGACTAACGTGTCAATGGCTTTCACGGAGACCGGCATAGATGACATCCAGCCCCGCCCCGGCCCTCAAGGTAAGGGATGGCGAGACTTTAGACATACCGAGTGGGCAAGACTCCCCGGCCTTGGTCCGTGGTCAAAGCAGGCGGGCATCTACGCAAGGCAACTGGAGTACGACCCCTATGTACTAGGAGCCGTGACATACGGATTCGGGACCGTGGATAAGGCGTGGCTCTCGTTCGATGATAGTGTAAATCGCGTGCTGTTCGAGGACTTCATCAAGGAACAGAAAGAGACTAGTTCTCCAATACCAGAAGATCCACCAGACCCGCCAGTAGATCCACCCCCGCCCCCGCCCCCGCCCCCAGTTCTTGACCTTGGCCTCGATGCAGTGCTGAGAACCGACGCTGATGCTAAACTCGTCCTCTCGGCAGTCCAAGCAGAACACGGACGGGTAGGGGTGGGCTTGAACAAGAAAGCCTCTATATGGAAAGCCGCAAGAGCTAGAGGAGACGCCTATCACCCTACAACCAATGAGATTACCATTTCTGGCAGTAAGGGAAGATACGTCTGCCAACGCTGGGAAAGACCCATAGACACCACGGTCGCCGCCCTCTTCTGCGAAGTCAACAAGTGGGATGTGGTCTACGCCGCTCTTGCGGGAGAGCCAGCCCCCGCACCCTTGCCACCCTCGGGGTTGGGTGTTGACGTGAGCCACCATCAGCAGCTAATTAACTGGGGGAAGATGAGAGCTCAGTTTGTGGAGTGGTGCTACATCAAGGCCAGCGAAGGCACGACTTTCATCGACCCCCGCTTCTCCGAAAACTGGAGCGGCGCAAGAGCCGTAAGGATGAGCCGGGGCGCCTACCACTTCTACTCGCCGACACTGAGCGCAGAGAAGCAGGCGGCCTTGCTAGCTAGACTACTCAAGAATGACTCAGGTGAATTGCCCCCTGCCCTAGATGTTGAAGTCTTCGGGATCTCACCTCCCCATCTCCATGCTTGCCTCCTTGCTATCGAAAGCCTCTGTGGACGTAGACCCATTATCTACAGCTCGGCCAATTACCTCAATCCCCTCGGCCGCCTCGCCTGGACCAAGGACTACCAACTGTGGGTCGCTTCGTGGACAGCAAAAGTAGCCCCTACCCTACCCGCTGCTTGGAGTACCTACGCCTTCTGGCAGTTCGGCCAAACAAAGGACGTCGCTAGATTCGGGTGCCCCGCCGCTCAAGCACTCGACCTGAACCGCGTAGGGCCAGGGTACACCTCGAGCGGGTCACATACAACGGAGGACTGACGTGGATATCATTTCGTGGCTCGATGCCTTGCAGACGTTGCTCGTGCCTATCTTGGCAGTTATCGGTATCACCGGTGGCCTCAAGGGCTTCTTCGGGAAGGCGCCTGACTGGCACCTCGGTAACCTCGTTATCCCAGGTGGCCTCTGGCTATCCTGGGTAGTTGCCCTTGGCGTCAGGCTTTTCGAGTATGCCACCGGCCATATCGTTATCCCACCCAATACCGACATCGCCCTCTTCCTCGCCGCCCAGTGGGCTGCCCTTGCCACTGCTGCCAACGTCATCCGTAATTGGATCATGCCCTCCGGTACTACCATCGACATAGAATAACCCGCACCCCCACTAGGGAGCGCTGCCGACTAACCTCCCAGCGCTCCCTAGCTTTCTCCCTTCTCGCTTACCCCCCTCCCCCACCCTTGCTCCCTTTTCCACCCCCTTGCATACCCTGTCCCCCACCCACCCCCACTATACCCCCTCCCACCCCACGCGCCGCCGCCCCTTTCACCCCGCAAAACCACTTCCCCCACGCCCACCCCCACGCTTCCCTAAGGAGGAGGGGGTTAGGAGGGACGTGTTTGAGAGCCGGCCGATCCTTAAGTAGTCTCACCTAAAAAACTGTTTTTCCCCAACAAACAATAACCATAACCACGCATAACTTACAAGTTAGCCTTGCCTAACGCCAACCATTAGGCCGAACTAACTTATTATTTAGGCTAGGCTAAAAAAGGGGCGAGTTGGCGGCGGCTGGGACGCCAAACGCCGGCTGGCAGGGGCAGAGTGGGGCGGGGCGGAGTAGAACCCCTGTTCATAGGCCATTGTGCCTATGCCAGTATAGGCCATATGGCCGATGCGGAGTGTCAAGGGCCATGGTAGACTCTATACCAGATCGACGCTCGATACGCCAAGCGACACTCACTAAGGAGGCTACGCACGACAATGACGACAGGGACAAGCCGCATCATGGCGGGGTTGGCGAAAGTGGCGAAAGTAAGGGACGCAATTGGCATCGATGTGCCTGTGTACACGTCGATCCGGACCACGGAGCGTAAGCCGGAGAGTATGCTGGACGCGATCTTTGGTCCACCCACGGAGACGACGATCACAACGTACTATGTGTCGATGCACAATGGGCAGCTCGCGCAGCATGAGACAACCCAGACACTCCAGACACTATAACGACAGGTACCACAGCCTCACCATTCTGGTGGGGCTGTATCTTGCCAGGAGGGATCGACGATGGTTAGCAAAGAAAGAGCTCGGCGTGACTCGGCCTTGCGCGTCGCCACTACGTACGCGCAATCAGGAGACGTGGACGGGGTGCTGACCTGGTTGCACGTTGCTGGCCAGCATATGAAAGTGGAGGGAACGAGCCATCGACGATTGTGGCATATGCTGGCCAACGCAAACAACTCCGGGCGACACGCACGGATCGAGGCCATGTTTCTCGAACACCAAGCGCGCATACGCGCAAGAGGAGAGTGTAACAATGGTTATTAGGGTTTCGGCCGATACCATGACGGAGATCATGGCGTTGCTCGCGCAAGATGAACTCGTAGGTCTGTGCCGAGCCTGTGGCGAAATTGCGTACGACGTGGACTCGGATGCGTTTGGCGACGAATGCGAAATGTGCGGCCAGCGCGCAGTTGACGGCGCCGAGGGGCTTTTGCTGGGCATTTCGCTATGAACCTGCCCAACACGTGCCGCATCGTGATCCTTCCGCATACTGATGTGGGCGCCGTAACGGTCAACCAGTGGCGCAAGATCACGTGGTTGGCAACCAGACCGATGGACTGCGCTCGGCCGGACCTGGCTACGCTACAGTTGTATGGTTCTAACGATTGCGGTCCGGGCTGGCTGGCATTCGAGATGAACTTTGGCAACGGTGGCCATTCGCTCTGTGGTGGCATTGCGCCGAATGGCGATAGTCACACGTAACCCTGCCATAGCAGGCGCCTAGCGTGCGACGGTGACCACGCTAGGCGTCTGCTATGGCCGTGCTACGACCTGGCGGGCCTATATAGGGGCAACGGAGGGACAAATGGGAACACGGCATTGGAGTAACGGGCAGCTCGACCTAGCGCTCGTCAAAAGAGCGCTGGCGACCAGTGTCGGGCGCGCACAGCCCGACAGACTCATAATCGAGCCGGACGTCGGTGGTGGTGGTGGTGCCTGGTATGCGAACGGCTTCTGTGCATACCGCATCTACGATGCAACCATGCAACTACAGTTGACCGCTTTTTTCACGGCCAAGTCAGGCTGTCGCGTCATTACTGACGGGGCCCCAACGGCCACGCGGCTTGCATCGTTGCATTATCCCGTTGACGCGACGGAGGCAAATCTACTACCGTGGTCGTCCTGGACGCACGATGGGAGGATCCATGGTGGTTCGACGGTGCGTGTGTTCACGCGGCCAGACGGCCAGCTAGTGGCCTTCAATGATGCGTTCGTACGGCCGATGCAAGAGCTTGGCTGGTTGCTGTACCTGGCCAGCAATCGCCACCCACTGCTCGCTGTTGCGGGAGAGCAGGTTATGGCGCTGGCTATGCCGATGGTCTGGGACCACGACAGCCTGTCGCCATTGCCAGGCGTAGTGGTACCATCGGCAGTGCCCAGCGAAGCGGCGCCTGTGCACGCTGTGCACGCTGGGCACAACGCCTAGTGGCACACGGCCCAACTGAGACGCTAGGCGATCGTTGGGAGCGCAACCCCTGGAGAGGTCTCCGGGGGTTGCGCTCCCTTTCGTTGTGTGCCAGGCAAGGCACGAGCATAGGCGTTGGCGCCTATGCTCCTAGCGCGAATCCTGGCACGTTGTGAGGCAGTCTACGCGGCGGGTTTGGCGCTGGGCACGCTACCACGCGCGCTAAGGGCCGTCGCTGGCCAGGCTGTACGCAACTAACGCATGTTCCATAGCGTGCGTGGTAGCGGTTTGTAGGGGACGACAGGCCTAGGGACAAGCCGGACGGGGATCCCGAGCTGACGGTCAGCGGGCAGGGAACGCATGTTCCATAGAACACATATTCTATGATGCGGCCGCAGAACATGCGAGCCATAGAACAGGCGTGCTTTCATAGTTAGGCCAGGCTAACAACAAGTTTAGGCCAGGCTAAAAATAACCAGGGCTGGCCCGGTGCTCAAAAAGGCCGTTTTTGCCTTAATAATCGCCTTAATGAGGGCTTCCCCAAAAAAACGTTTCTTATGCTACTCGATTATCTATTGACAGGCGACAAGCCGTTATGGTAGACTCGTGTCAAGTTCTTAGCACATAGAAAGGGGCGGCCGATGGTACGAATGGAATCAGCGTTAAGAGTGCGGGGAGCAACGGCTATCGAGTATCCTTCGGGTCGTTGGGGATTTGCGGGGGCAGTTCCGGGCCGTTTGGCGTTCGTGCGCCAGGATGGAACAGAGCCGACGGCCGAAGAGATCGACGGCGCGCGGCAGTTTGGAGCGAGCATTGTCGGGCTACGCTTGCGGACCTGGGCGACGGAAGCGGAGGCTAAGGAGGCGGAGATCCTCGAACGGGCACCGATTGAAGCGGACTACTACCGGGCCAGCGGTGACAACCAATGAGCGACAGTGAGGGAGGGCGGCGAGCACGGACTACGGCGGAGTGGGCGGCCATAAGTCACTGGCTTATGTTCGGGGCCTTGACTTATGTAAGGCAATCCGGGGACAAGTGGCTAGCTGAGTACCCGACTGCCCTAGGAGAACCAACCACGGAGTGGTGGACGGAAGCGGGGGCAGAAGCAGAGGTAAGGCGGTTCCTGAAGCAACTTGCGCGCGACACACTCTAAGGGGGTGAACCATGAGGCATCTATCGCTGGTCAAGGCACTCACGAGGGCTGGCATTGAAGTCAAGGAACACCAGCTGTGTGGGCCGAATGGCGAACCGCGCGGATCACAATACTCCGCCGCGGGGGGCGGGTATATCGCCCGGTGGTACGTTCAGGGAGTCAGGGGTAAGCCGGGCACCTTTGACGCCATAGCGGTGAGTGTGGGCCGCGACGGGCCGGGCTATTCCGAGTCCTACACGCGCCGGCTAGCGTCCGTTGTGGGCGCACTGGCAGGAAAGTAATGGACGTCAAGCCGACAGCGCTGCACGCGTATGAGGTGACGTATAACGACGGGGGGGACGGGGATAGAACAGCTATCCGGTTCGGTGAGACGGCGTGGCACGCGGCCAAGGGGCTCACAGCGGGGGGTGGCGGGTATCCTTTTCCCCTGACGATAATAGACGTGCGGCGCCTTAGCGCTGCTGAGCGGGGCGGGCTGACGAGTTGGGATATAACATCATGAGTGAGCGCATGACGGATCGTCGAGGCTTCGAGGTGGCGACGTGTTCCCGGTGCGCCGGCACCGGGAGGCATAGTTACTGTCAGCAGTATGGAGACACCTGCTTCAAGTGCGGCGGGACGGGCCGCACTCACACAAAGCGAGGGGAGGCCGCGCTTCTCTACTTTCGGGATAGCCGGCGGGTACCCGTGTGCAGTCTGAAGGAGGGTGACAAGTGGTTCCGCAAGGGGGTACCGGGTTACACAAGCGGCAAGTGGGCTACGGTAACGATTGACGACGTGATAGAATTTGCGAGCAACGTCGGCCGCGTGGTGAAGATCGAAGGGCCGACACTATATCAACAGCGGCTTGCGGCGGCACTGGCATATCAAGAGACGCTAACTATGGCCGGGACGGTCCGAAAGCGGGTGAGGGCGTGAGGCATTACTGCATATTCACGAGCGCGAACGCGGGGCCTCCCGACGAGATGGGGCGGGAGGCCGACGTATGGAAATGCATCTTTGACGGGACGGCAAGGGTGGTGGACGTACGGCGAGCTGCACGCACCATGGCAGCTTGCGGGCTACGGGTACGGGCTTTCGTGGAGAGAAGCGATCAGGGGTACATGGTCCTAGACCTATGACTCACTTCTATGCAGGCACCAGCTATCCCACACGACGAGCGATGATACTCGCGCAGGTTGACGATTGGTTGACGGGCGACGGATGGCATAACGAGGGGTTTATCCTCAGCTACCTGGGGGAGTGTACAGATCGGGAGATCGACGCTCACATGCTTACGGCACGGTGGGCTATAGGGAGACGGAACGAGAGTGGTTACGATGGGTCCGAAGGGGAGAGACGGGAGGCTATTGCGGTACTTAGAGCCGGGTATACCGGCGGGAAGGGGGTAACATGGAGGATGTAGTGGGGGCGGCGCCATTGGTTCACGGGAACGGTACGTCACTAGACACTCTCACGGAGCAGCTACGGGGGGCCATCGACGCGGGAAGGGCGGCTCTCGAGGCGCTACACAACACGCACCCCAACGGCCGGGACTACTACCCCGAACCGGGCCGGTGGAATCGGGCAGTGGGGCTATACGAGGAACGCGCGGCGGCGCTGACGGGAGTTCTCGACTCTCTCATGGCGGAGTGGGAATACCTGGAGGACACCTACCGATGAGCGGGGCCAAAGCTCGCGTATGGTGGCTTCACTATCCCGGCCTGGGCTACGCGATAACGTTCCACTTCTCTAAGCCCGTTGGGGAGCGGGAGGTGCGCGCCGATGCTCGTGGCTACTTCCGCGTCAGGAAACTTCCCAATGAGACGGCGGTCGGGGAAGTGGTAGCAGCGGAAGAGATCGAGGCATCGGCGGCGAGGCTAGCGCGCGCCTGGGCGACGGGGAGCCTAAGGCGATTGGGGTGTTACACGTACACAATCGAGAGACTGCCATAGAACATACGTACATAGGCCAAATGGCCGATGCGTGGAGTCAAGCGAGTCTGATATCATGAGGGTCGATCAGCAGCCACGCAGGAGAGCGCTAAGGCGCTCGGGAAGGGGGAAACATGGGAACACGAGCTGACTTCTACGTTGGGGTGGGCGAGGGCGCGGAGTGGCTGGGCAGTGTCGCATGGGATGGATACCAGTGGGCCGAAAGCCCAGACGGCGGGCTAATGGCTACCCGATCTGTAGAGGAGTGGCGGCAGGTCGTCTCGAGACTCCTCGAACGAGACGACGCCTGCACTCCCGCTCTCGGTTGGCCGTGGCCGTGGAATGATAGCACCGGGACCGACTACGCCTACGCCTGGCACAACGGCAAGCCGCTAGCGGTACAGTGGGGGGAGGGTTACGAGTGGCCAGATATGTCAGGGGTGCGGGAAGTGGCATTTGACGGTCGGTCGGGGCTTACTTTGACAACCAGCGATGGAAATCTGCCCTCCGAGGTTGAACATGCGAGTACTCGGCTGGATCGTGCAATGGCTGCCAAGCGCAACTACGAACGCGAGCTCGATTATGCCGGCTGGGGAGACCCACATTACTGCACGCGGATGGATGCACTACTCCGCGAGATTCGGGCGGCGCGTAAGGCGCTGACGGCTGCCCTCTACGAAGCACAGTAGCGGACAGCCGTACCGGCCCGGACCCACGTCCGAGCCGGCGGGCTGGGCGATACTCGCACAGCACCGCGAGAGGGAGGGAAGGCAGACGATGGATGAGATGGCAGTGCGAAAGGCGATGGACACCCTGCGGCTAGGTTGGCTTTCACGGAACTCCGACTACTGCCGCGACTGCGCGGGCGTCGGGATAGTAACGTCTCGCGAGAATCAGGCGCCGCTCGGTAGCGGGTTGAACTGGGCGGAGACGTCTGTCGAGCCATGCGAGGAATGCGTTGGCGGGGGGAAGTGCCCGACGTGTGGAAACCCGCTTTTGACCGACCCCGCCGGCCAACCGATCGAGGGCTTCAAAGGCGACGGTCGCATCAGCTGTATAGTGGGTCACGTGTCGATAGATGGTTGGGCATTCGCGGGCTGCCCGCCGACATACGAAGAGCTCTACTAGGGGGAATCATGACAACGAGAGAACGCAAGGAACGCAAGGCAGAGCGCCGCCGCGCGTGGGCCGAGAGCCGTCGTCGGCAGGCGGCAGTTGCCCGCGCGGGTGCGTCAGCGATCGCAGACGGGATCCCATTCGGGCAGCCGATCCTGGTCGGCCACCACTCCGAAGCCCACGCACGGCGGGACCAGGATCGCATACATGCGGGCTTCCGCGCGGGACACGAGCACGACCAGATGGCCCAACATCACGAGGATCAGGCAGTCGGGATCGAGCAGCAGCTTGATAGCTCGATCTACTCAGATGATGTCGACGCGCACGAGCGGTTGCGGGAGCGCATTGCACGGCTCGAGGCCGAGCGGGATCGCGTCAAGGCGTACAACGCTTCGTGCCGGAAGGGCGCGAGGGATCTGTCGGTGCTGGACGAGGGGCAGCAGGGCAATCTGCTAAGCGTTGCACGGCACTGTCCCTACCAGCTAGGGAAGCGCGGCGAGTTTCCCGGCTACCACCTGACCAATCTGGGCGCCCGCATTCGCACGGACAAGAAGCGCCTGGCCGCGCTAGGCGAGGCGCGCACCTCAGCGGAGCGGACCTCGGCGGAGCGGGCCTACGCGAGGCGTACCTGTACGGGGCGGACATGATCTGGGGCTGGGTGGGAAGGCGGTTTCTCCCCGAGCGACACGGACAGGCGTGCCGAGTCCTTGTCAGAGGAAGACCGCCTCGCCAGCGACACGTGCTGGTCGAATTCGGTGATGGGTATTGTACCCGCACAATGCAGGGGTGCCTGAGGAGGCGCAAGATGTTGAATGATGGCGATGGCGATAGTCCCAACGTTCGCCCGTCATGCCCGAGAGGAGCGGCCGGCACACACGAGGAGGCAGGCGATGATGCGAGATGAGTGTCTGACGATCATTGAGGCGGCTCGGGCTGCCGGGGAACAGCCGGACCTCGGCTGGGTGAACCTCGGCGGCGCGGACCTACGCGGGGCGGACCTGACCGGCGCGGACCTCGGCGGGGCGAACCTCCGCGGGGCGAACCTCGGCGGGGCGAACCTACGCGTGGCGTACCTACGCGGGGCGTACCTACGCGAGGCCAACCTACGCGAGGCCAACCTACGCGGGGCGAACCTCGGCGGGGCTTACCTATGCGGGGCGGACCTAACCGGCGCGGACCTACGCGAGGCGAACCTACGTGGGGCGTATCTACGTGGGGCGTATCTACGCTGGGTGTACCTACGCGAGGCCAACCTACGCGGGGCGAACCTGGCCGGGGCGGACCTACGCGAGGCGGACCTACGCGGGGCGGACCTGTACGGAGCGGACTTACGCGGAGTGAACCTACGCGGCGCGGACCTGTACGAGTCGGACCTGACCGACGCGGACCTGCGCAAGGGGAACCTCAGTTGGGCGAACCTACGCGAGGCGTACCTACGCGAGGCCAACCTACGCGAGGCATACCTACGCTGGGCGGACCTGCGCGGGGCTGACCTCGGCGGGGCGGACCTGACCGGGGCGATCCTGGACGGGGCGATCCTGGACGGAGAGGAGGCAGGCGATGACACGAGATGAGTGTCTGGCAATCGTGGCAGCGGCTTGGGCTGTCGGGGAGCAGCCGGACCTATGCGGAGCCGACCTCGGCTGGGCGAACCTCATCGGGGCGGACCTCAGTTGGGCGGACCTGCGCGGGGCGAACCTGACCGGGGCGGACCTGACCGGGGCGAACCTGACCGAGGCGGACCTACGCGGGGCCGACCTCGGCTGGGCGAAGCTGACCGGGGCGGACCTGACCGGGGCGAACCTCAGCGGGGCGAGCCTGACCGGGGCGAACCTAGGCTGGGCGAACCTCATCGAGGCGGACCTCAGTTGGGCGGACCTGTGCGGGGCGGACCTGCGCGGGGCAATCGGGTTAGGTACGCCAGCCGAGTTGCTGGTGCGGCTGGACATCAATTACGTAGAACCCCTGTCCTAGACCATTATGCTTATGCCGTATAGGCCATATGGCTGATGCGGGAAGACAAGGGCCGTGGTAGAGTCTATACCAGCCACCAGGGCCAGCAATCGGGGCGACCCATCACGCAAAGGAGCGAGACGTGAGAACCATTGAGGTACGAGTTTTCAGTCACAATGTGGACAACGACCTGGACGAGTGGGATCTGGACGATTGGCTCTGTGAGCTGGACTGCGTAACAGCACGAGCCACGAGTCTGTTTGACGCACTCAACACCAACGCAAATGATTCTCGCCACTGCCTCATCCAGAGCATCGGCGGCGATCGGTGGGGCGTGTTCGGCCTGATCGAGCCGGGCGAGCTGTACGCGGTCGAGGTGGCACAGTGAGCCGCCGCCTGCTGGGACTGCCGTCCACCGTGCTCGAGCTGGCCGACCGGAACCACGACGACCGGGGCGAGCATGCCCATCAATGGCGGTTTGGCACGTGCGCTTGCGGGCGGACGTTCGCAGACCTATCACACGGTGGCATCCGCTGGGAGTGCCGCGAGTGCGAGCTGCGGCGCTATCCGCCGCTAGGAGGTGCACAATGAGCGATATAATGGACCTGCTACTCCTGTATCTGGCGCTGAGTGGTGCGTTCGCACTGGGGATGTTCTTAATGGCCGCCCTGGTGGCGGCGGGAAAGGGAAGGGGGCAATCAGATGAGTGACAAGCCGAGGGGAGAAAAGGAAATCCGCCGCTGGGCGATGGCGAGGGTCTATGTTGCACCGTCCGACGGTCCGCTGACCTACACCTACGCGCAAGCCATTGATCACGTAACGGTGGAGTTGCCATACGGCAGGATCATCGAACGCGACGAGGCAAGATTGCCGGTTTACGCAGCCAGGAATGCTGAGTTCGCCGCCTGGTGTACAGCATTCCTGCACGCTGAGATGATGGTAAGGCGGTGGCTTACCCGCGCCTACGAGGAAGGATGGGCGGGGAGTCTAGAGCCAGACTGCGAGGAGCTCGAATGAAGATGCTTTGCGAGAACGTCGGTCCATGCTGTAGCCACTGTAAGCACTCAAAGCCGCACGAGGCACGGGATCATTCGGACTGCGATGGCGGCGTTTGTGGTGGATTGCCAACGCGTTGTCGTCCAACATCGGAGGGGGAGGGGGAGAAAAATGAAGGTCCGGATTGAAGTGGATATTGCCCCGTGGTGGAGGGCGGAGGAGTACGACAACGACATGGCGACAGGCGAGCTGCCGATGGACGACCGCGATGCCAATCTAATCGAGATGTTCGGCGAGGACATCTCCGCGCTGCTCGACGGTGCGGCGTGGACTATCGTACGGGAGGCAGACAATGAGGGCTGAGCGCTATGCGTTGTGGCAGGCATGGCTTGATATGCTCGTGGATGAGGTGGAGCTCGCTGACAAACAGCTCACCGGCGTGCCCAGGCATGACACGGACGAACGCACCTGGATGGGAGCGCGCACCTTCTGGGCTGGAAAGGCGCTGGCGCTGGACAGAATCAGGAGTCAGTTGGATAACATTCGCGGCGTGGTTAAGGCCGCCTACGGACCAGGGGAGCCGGACAATGGGTGAGCGTGATGTCCAACGGTGGATCGCGGCTCTGCTGGCATTCCTGATACTGATAGCGGCGGGGTGGAGATGAAGCGATCCACCGAACGACTAGTGGCCGTCCCCGACACCGTGGTTGTAGGCCCCGTGTTGAAGGTGTTGGCGTGCGGATGCGTAGCAGACTCGATTGGTGGGCTCTGGGCGCCGTGCGCCGAAGTGGCAGAGGTGCACGCTCTCGCGTGTGAGCTGGCGGGCCAGGGGCTTCTGTTAGATTCCGAGAGACGCCGGCGGCGGGGGTTCACGGGGTGGAACCTGCCCACACTGCCAGAGGATCAACAACACTTTGACGATCTGATAGACACGTTGCGGAACCACGTCGCCAATCAGAAACGGAAGGAAACGAACAGGACAAAGCAGCGCCCTATCCAGGGTTTGTAACGTGCAACCTTGACAGCCGCCAAGTACTAGGTTATACTTCTGATCGACGCAGCAGAGGATCAACTCGAGGCACTCACAATGGAGGAACGAGAGACACTATCATGGGAGACCTAACGTTCATACCAGCCAAGCGGGAGCAGGGCAAGGCGCGGATTGCCCTTGTTGGACCCTCGGGGTCGGGCAAGACTTGGACCGCTCTCTCGATTGCCAGTGGATTAGCGCCCACTGGCAGGATCGCGGTCATTGACACCGAGCACGGCAGCGCTTCGAAGTATGCCGGCTTGTGGGAATTCGACGTTCTGTGCCTAGACACCTTCGCTCCCGAGCGGTACATCGCAGCCATCAAGGCCGCGGAGGCAGCAGGCTATGATGTCGTTGTGATTGACAGCCTATCGCACGAGTGGGTTGGACCTGGCGGGGCGTTGGAGATGGTAGACGCCGAAACCATCCGCTCGAAGTCCACCAACAGCTATACGGCTTGGCGCAAGGTGACGCCGGAGCACAACCGGCTGTTCGACACCATCATCCGCTGTAACTCGCATGTCGTAGCGACGTTGCGAACAAAGACGGAGTACGTGATAGAGAAGGATGACAGGGGGAAGGCCGTCCCCAGGAAGATCGGGCTGGCGCCCATCACCAGGGAGGGCGCGGATTATGAGTTTGACGTGGTGGCAGAGATGGACCTGGATCACCTCTTGATCGTCACCAAAACTCGCTGTCCCGACCTCGACGGGCTGGCGGTTAGGAAGCCTGACAAATCGTTCGGGGAGCAGGTAAGAGCCTGGCTGTCCGATGCCCCTCCCCGTGCGCCAGTCGAAGCATTCACTCCCTCCATTGTGTCGCCCGAGCAGTCTAAAGCCCCGACCGGACAGGCTGCAATTACGGGGAATGTCGCCGCCGAGGTTGTAGGGGCCGTCAAGCGGGGCGTGAAGGGGGCCATAGAGGATGCTGGTGAAGACACCGACCAGCTACTTGCCGTACTGCGGAAGATCGCGGCAATGGGGGACACGGACAACAGAGCGGCGGCCTTGAAGCTCTGGGAGGAACACGTCATTGCGGTTGGTGGGCCGGACACCATGTACCAAGCCATCGAGGAATTGGAGGGGTGGTTGCAGACCACCGAGCGAGACGGGCTAATAGCATCGTTGCAAAAGTCGAAAGACCTGCTCGTCTACCGGGCTAGAGCAGTGCCATGACAAACAACCCGCCGGACACAAGCGACCTGCTAACCATTGCTGGCGCGGCAACCCTCTTGGGGATTTCTCGCCAAGCGGTGCATCAAAAGATTCAGCGATGGCGACGCACTAAGGGGAGAAAGGGCCTGGCGTCGGCGCTGATAAACGACCGCATTGTCGTATCCCGAAAAGCCGTAGAGGCTCTGCGAGTGGCTAAGAAGATCCCCCCTCCGTGCGAGGAGTAACGGCAGCCGAGAAGCTTCACCTTGCGCGTGTAGTGAGGATGGGCTGCTGTATCTGCGGGCGAGCGGCTGAGGTTCATCACATTCGAAGGGACGAAGGGAGAAATCACATGCGTGTGTTACCGCTTTGCCCTCCGCATCACAGGACGGGCGGGCTTGGGGTGGCTATACACGATGGACGAGAGACGTGGGAGAAGCGCTACGGCTCAGAGGAGTCGTTGCTAGGGTGGGTAGAGACCCATTTGGGCGGCAGTGATGGCTGAACCAAGTGTTGTGAAATGGAAGAAAGTGCAGGACTACTTAGGGCGGCCTGGCATGGCAACCCGACGAGGGGAGTTGGAGGCTTGCATATGGGAGCCGGATCCCGAAGATGATCCACCCAAGAGGTACTTTTGGCAAGTAGGCCGCTACGCCAATGGCGGGGATTGGGAATTGCAATCCCAGGGGGAAGCCAAACGGCGACGCACCGCAGTAGAGCAGGCTTTGATGGCACTCAAGCACGTAGAGGAGCGCGCCAATGCCAAGGGGTAATCGTTTTAGGGCAGTCCTGGTCAGCACTGGCAGTTTGCGCCATTACGTGAAGGTGTGGGGTGATGGTGTTCCTTGCTCCGCCACGCTCTGTAACAGAGATTGGCTCTGCGATGATGAGGAGCCATCACTTGCGGATGGGCTGTGCAAGTGCTGCGTGGCGAGACTGTCTGCGGAGGTGGACGGTGGTGACTGACGCGGAACACTACTACGTCCTACCAAGCCTGTACGATTGGGGCGATTTCTTGACGGAGATGGGCCCGTTGGCGGGTGTGCCGGGGACGTGCGGCGTGTTGCTATGCTACGCCACTGCCGATGCGGCGTTGGCGGCGATGGAAGAGGCGGGGTTGCCGCCGGGGACGCTGCCGATAATGATACGACGAGCGTCGGGGGCCCCGTGATAACTGACACGGAACACCTACACGACCTGGCCGCCGCTCGGGTCGCGCCGCATGGCGGGATTGCGCCTGGGGCCGACGCCTGGGGCTTCCTGGCGCGGTATTGGCACAGCATGGCGGACTTGCTGCAATTCCTCATGCTACGCGAGCGCGCCAGGGCCGCGAGACCGAGGGGCATTGCGCCTGGGGCCGACGCCTGGCACATGATCGCAGAGGAAAGGGCGGGCGCGTGTCGAAAGTTGGCCGCTGAATGCCAGGAGTGGCGGGATCGGTACAACGCGCTGAGGCAGGAGCGAGACGGCATAAAGGAGAGGGCGTTGTGACTAGGCCGCTGGAGTGTTGTGTGCAATGCGGTGCCTTAACGGACCGCGCGGGTGCTGGGGACGGTAGCCTGTATCTCAATGACGATGGGCCGTACTGCGAGGGTTGCTACTACGATACGCTGATCACGAAGTACGAGGAGGCATTAGTCAGGATAGGGCACTTGGGGCAGGTGCTAACCGAGGCGCTGGAAATGCTCGATCGGGCGGAGAAGCGGCACATAGCGGAGTTGGTTGAGTTGGCGAGACTGAGAGCGGGCCGCTCACTGGCTATGCTGGAGGGTGGACTGTGACCGTCGTGACGGCTGACGTGATCGATGGGCGGCGTCGAAATGGGGATGAGCCGGAGGACAACCGTGATTTTTTACGTCGGCCTTCACATGCCAAGTCATGCCCGGCATTTCGACAATTGCATGATTAGTGTGAATCGCCTTTGCAAGCGCCGCAGCCCTTTCGTAGTGCGAAATTGGATTATGGACAGTGGCGCATTCACCACTGTCTATCGCGATGGTGGATACCGGACTCCTCCCGATGCTTATGTGGCTGAGGTTCGGCGGTGGTCTTCAAACGGCAATCTGGTTGCCGCCGTGTCACAGGACTGGATGTGTGAGCCCGTTGTGCTGGAGAAGACCGGACTGTCCATAGCGGACCACCAACGGTTGACGATCGAACGCTATTGTCAGCTCGCACCCCTCATCGACATGACATACCTGATGCCGGTGCTCCAGGGTTATGCGCCGGCCGAGTATGCCCTACACGTGCGACAATACGGTGAGTTGCTGGCGCCGAGTGCGTGGGTTGGCGTTGGGTCTGTTTGTAAAAGGAACGCTTCGCCTGGGCGGGTGGAGGCGGTGTTACGGGAGATTTTGACGGTGCGGCCCGACCTGTGGTTGCATGGGTTTGGCCTGAAGACGACAGCTCTAGCAGACGGGCGAGTGCGGGCTATGCTGTCGTCAGCCGATAGCATGGCGTGGTCCTATGCAGCGCGTTGGGAGGGCCGAGACGCAAACGACTGGAGGGAGGCGGCCCGATTTGTGACGCGAATCGTGTCAAGGCCGCACCAACTACCATTGTGGCTATCGTCCCACTGTCTAGAGGTGTCGGCGGAGACAGGTGTCGGCGACAATCAGCCTCCGCTTTGTGCGGGGATGGGCGCGGGGATGAGGATGTGGACTCGCGGCCGAGCAGTCGGTCCCGCCGCGACGTCAACCGAGCAGCCGGCCCTGCCGGGCCTGGCGTAGTCAATCAATCGGGAGAATAACATGATCGACGCCATACTGGACCGCATGATCGACGCCATACTGGACCGATGGACGCTGGTTGGCGACAGATGGTACGCCTTCCGTTGTCCCGCCGGAAATGGGCCCCGGACTTGGCGGTGTCCGAGCGTCTGCCCGTGCTGTGAGGGCGAGTGCGGGTTTACGGAACACGTGGACGAATGGGGCGGCCCACACTATCCCTGTGGATATTGCGACAGCAGTGGCGTTGTGTCGCTGCGCGCGCGGATGTTGTGGTGGTCCTATGGGTCCCGCGTAGGTAAGTGGTTCTGGCGGCTCTTCGAACGCCTAGAAGAAAGGCGGCAGGTGAATGACATGACCAAGGACACGCTACGTTGGATCGTCGCGTTGGCCGCGCTTGTGGCGGCGCTGACGCTGGTTGGGTGCCGTGGCAATGCGACGGCTGGCCCCATCGGTTCCGCCTGGCCGACCGAGGACCTGACCGCCGCTGGCTGGCAGGCTACGGGCATGTGCGCGCCGGCGGTGGTTACGCCGGCCATGCTGGCGGTGTGGTTCGCCTCGGTTGACGGTACGATCCGTGTAGAGGTCGGCGCCAGTACGGTATCGTTCGGGCATTACGTCGTTTCGGTGGATGTTGCCCAGCGATCCGTGTCGGTGGTAGGGCCGCCGGGTGCCGATGTGCTAGAGCGGGACATAGCGGCGTGTGTCGGCTCGGGGCCGATGCCGGACGACCGCGCCGGGCGCTGGATAGACGGCATGTACACGGATGAGGCTATCGAGCCGACTGCGCCAGCCGGCGAGCCACAAGCCTGACCGGGATTATGAGGGAGCCGTGACGTGAACTTTAATAAGTGCCCCTTCCCGTGGTTTGGCGGAAAGAGTCAAGCCGCCCCGGTTGTGTGGGCTGCGTTAGGGGATTGCGTGCATTACATAGTCAACCGTGCGATAGACAAAGAGAGAGGTGAGAGTGAAATACTCCAAGTGGTTCCTGATCGTCGCCGCCTTCTTCATCACAGCCTTATTGACCGCGAACATAATCGCCGTAAAGTTGATCGACGTCTTCGGGCTGATTATGCCGGCGGGGGTGATCATCTTCCCCGTCAGCTACATCTTCGGCGACGTGCTCACCGAGGTCTACGGTTACGCTAGAGCGCGCACGGTCATCTGGCTCGGCTTCCTGTGCAACCTGCTCGCCGTGATCGCCATCACCGTCGCCCAAATCCTGCCCGCAGCCGCCTTCTGGCAGGGCCAAGGTGCCTACGAGACGATTCTCGGCTATGCCCCCCGCCTGCTGTTGGCCTCCTTCACGGCGTACGTCGTCGGCGAATTCGCCAACTCGTACGTCCTCGCCAAGATGAAGATCGCCACCCGCGGCCGCTGGCTGTGGACCCGGACCATTGGCTCCACACTCGTCGGCCAGGGCCTGGACTCTCTACTCTTCATCCTGATCGCCTTCGCCGGCACCATCCCCACGGCTGGTCTGCTGAGTGCCATCATCACGCAGTGGCTCGTCAAGTCCGCCTACGAAGCCTTGGCCACACCGATCACCTACGCCGTGACTAGCTTCCTCAAGCGCGAGGAGGGCATCGACGTATTTGACTATGACACGAGCTTCAACCCGATCTCGACGCCGCATCCTCGTGCCATTCGCCGGATCGGGTAGCGCGGTCTGCGGCGCGATGCTGGTGGGCTGGGAGGATGTACTGGCGATCGAACGCGAGCTAGAGTACGCCGACATTGCGCTGGAGAGCCACAAACGTGAAGCCGCCTTGCGTGTGGTATGAGACCCTTGACGGTTGGTACGAGACCGAGTGCGGGCACGCGTTCATCGTCGACCACGGCACGCCGGCGGAGAATGGCATGGGGTTTTGCTGCTACTGCGGGGCAACGCTAACGGCGGTCCGGGCGCAGTCACACAACGATGACGATCAAGAGGAGGTGTGATGTGATGAACCGTTCGTGGCGCGGCAGCAGAATCTATGAATGGCGTGGATGGGTAGTGCTGTTAGTTGGGAATTACAAAGTCTCGTTCAAGTGGCGCCCTGGCGGTGCGATTGGCCGATGGGGGCGCTGGAGCATTCTGCCGCGGGTGGGGCCGGAGGATGTGTGGCAAGCTGCCGGGCCTGGCGTAGTCAATCAATCGGAGGAATGACGTGATTTGCAGACTGGGGATACATCAGTGGGCGTGGTTCGGCCCGATCTATGGCGGGCAGTTTATGAACCGGGTTTGCAAGCGGTGTAGGGAGCACCAGGTCTACTCCTTGGCTCAGGGTGACTATCGCTCCGACTGGCATCGTGTTGGCGCCGAGGATTGGCTGACATATAACCCCGCGCCGCCGGTACTGTCGAAGGAAACGATGGACGTTATTGGTCGGTTGCGCGAAGCTCCTGTTGACACCGTGGCCGGTGGCGCCGTAACTTGACGGCGCGCCCCGGCTGTGGTAGACTACCCGCGTACCGCGAGAGCGGCGAAAGGACCGATCATGAGGCCGTCACGGGCCGAAACACGAGGTGCATACGCGTTACTCACCAGCCCTCCTGGGCGCGGTGCCGGTGCTGGAAGCCTACCCGTGGGCAACTGTGACCCGTCACCGACGCCGCGCCCAGGAGGGCTGGTTCTGTTAACAACTCACAGGCCCAGCGGACTTGCGGAAAAGCCGACACGGCATCCTGACAGCCGAGGTACGTAGTGGCTAACGGCGCTTTGTAGCGCCACTGGTGTCGGGGAATTGAGAGGGTGTCAAGGCCCGCCGAGGTTGCAACACCTTGGGCGGGACGGATTGGTAACAGCCCAGTCGAACCTCAGGTGCGCCTGTGAGAAGAGCCCTACTCCTTTGCCGCCCCTCCGTAGTGGGGGTAGGGGGGCGAGCATTACTCTAAATTCCCCACCAAAAGGGGGTTCGTATGGGTTTTCCGCCCACAGAGTCCGATCTATTCCGATCCGCTCTCTCATACATCGCGCATGGTTGGAGTGTCATCCCCATTCGCCCAAGCGACAAACGGCCGTTGGTGAAATGGGAAGAGTACCAAACTCGCCTGCCGACAAAACTTGAGTGGGCCGAGTGGTCTAAGACGCCCAATCTCAACATCGCTCTTGTAACAGGCAAGGTAAGTGACATCACGGTTGTAGATGTGGACGGCGAGGAAGGAATGGAGTCTATCAAAGCCTGCGGACGCCCATTGCCAAAGACACTCCTTCAGAAAAGCCCGCACGGCTGGCACATGTTCTTCAGGTATTGCGAGAACCTCCGCAACAAGGCAGGGCTGCTTTCAGGCGTTGACGTGAGGGGGGAAGGTGGCTACGTACTCATAGCGCCTTCCCATCTGTCTGACGGCAGCTACACATGGCGACGCCAATGCACACCACAACCCTTCCCCGAATGGCTGATTCCCGCCTCGGAAGGTGGGCCACAAAGGCCAGCCCATGAAAAACCTCGTTGGGTGTCGTTTGCGCTTACCAATGGCGCAGAGGCGGGCCAGCGTAACGCGATGGCCACTCGGCTTGCTGGCTATCTCTTTGGCCGAGGACTGCCAGAAGATGTTGTTCGGGCAACGTTGGAGCCATATCGCCTGGCTTGCAAGCCCGAACTTTCCCCCACCGAACTAAACACCACGATCCGAAGTGTCTCCCGCTACCGGAAGTTTGCATCAGCAGCCGGAGTAATGGATCCCCCGACAGTCCAGAAGACGGCGGCGGGTGAGCGCTATCTGTGGGATGATCTTGCGGTGGAGGTCAGAACAGTAAGCCGAAATAAGACAGCGCTCCTTGCGGAGCTAGGCGTCACTTTGGCACTTCCCGGCTTATCTGAGACCGTTCGAGCGCCAAGGGTGGTCAATCTGCTGAGCCAGAGAGACTGCGACAGCTTTGCCGAAAGCTTGCGTCGTGTGGTACCGGAGGTGCAATGGAGTAGCCGGATAGATGTTCTGTGCAGGCTGGTACTAGAGAGCTATCGGCGGGGGGATCCCGCTGTGCTACTCAAGGATTGCCGTAGGGCCAACGGTGTGCAGTATGCCTTGGAGCCGCTGCTACTGAGTGATAGCCCGACAGTCTGGTTCGCATCGGGCGGGGTGGGTAAATCACTATTGGCGTTAGCAGCTGCGAGCGCTTTGGCTGGTCATGATGTCTTTGCTGGAATGAGGGCGAAGCGGCCAATGAGAGTACTCTATCTGGATTGGGAATGGGAGGACTGGCAACACGCCGAACGCCTTCGCCTACTCCTGGGAGACGATACAGACGTTGCCGACCTCCTCTACCGTAGGTGCTATGGCGCATTGCCGGACGAGATAGAGGCTATCCGGCAGATAGTGGCGGATGAGGAGATCGGCTATGTCGTGATAGACAGCCTGGGGGCGGCGTGTGGGGGTGACTTGAATGATGCCGACACAGCCATCCGGTTCAACGGGTTGATCCGCTCCCTGAATGTTGGTAGCCTGTGGATTACCCACGTAACCAAGAATAACGAGGCGGACGTCGATCGACCCTTCGGCAGCATCTACTTCCACAACATGGCGAGGTTGGTCTGGCGGGTGAAGCGCCAGACAGAAGTCGATTCGGACGAGATAGCGGTTGGCTTCTATTGTACAAAATCAAACGCCACGCGTCTTCACAAGCCGGTCGGGCTAACCGTTAGGTTTGGCGAGCGCATCAGCATAACGCCTGCCGACCTGTTGTCGCACTCCACATTGGCGGCGGGGCTCCCGATTCGTGACCGCATCCTCCGAGCACTGACACTGGAGCCAACGAGCGAGGTCGGCCTAGCCGAAGAACTGGGTACAACCAGGAGTACGATCCACAAGAAGCTGGAGGCACTACAAAAGGCGGGCACGATTGAGGCAGAAAACGGGCATTGGAAGCTTGCGCCCACCTCCGAAGTGCTGTTCGTGCAGTCTGATGCGCCAGCGTGGATGGAGTGTATTCCGTTCGACTCGCTGTCAGGTGATTAGGAGGGCGGGTGCCAAGAGAAAGCACGTTGGGAAGAGCGGTGGATGGGGCGTTGGTGGATTACCTCTGCTGTATAGACACAGAGGATGAGTTAGCAGATCGGCTAAGAGCAGCACTTGTGCTACATCAAGAAAGAGAGGCGACAATGGATGGCAAAGCTCAAGGGGATTGGCAACTCGGGCCGAGTGTTCTGGGGGCACTACAAGCCTTCAACGGCAGCAACCAGAGTGCCAGTGACGAAAGGCAGTTGGCAAACAGACTGGAGGCCACGTTGGAGGAGTTTCACAGGGAGCTTATGAGACGCATACATTCACACAGAGAACAGGACGGCATGTGATTCGTGGCTCCAAAAGCGCAAGGCCCGCCGGCTAAAGGGCTGGCGGGCCTTGCGGTGGAGGTCCTCAGTAAGTATACCCGAAGCAACTCCTTTGACCAAATTACAAGAGGATGCTCTCAGTGAGAACACTTGACGCCCTAAAGTTGTTGTGGTAGAATGAGCAGACAAGGAGGGGATATGGATGATCTGGCGCGGGTAGAAACTGAATACATCCTGGTGGAGGGTAGGCGAGAGCGGTACGAGCTAGCTCCGACCGACACCCCGAGGGACTGGATGCTGCTACTGGTAGCAGCGACGACTGATCGGGATGTATTGAACTGGGATATTGCAGACCTGATAGTCGATGGCGAGCGCTTCATAGGCGTTCCCGGCATTGACACTGAGACGGGGGAGCCGTGTTGGGACGAGGATGCGATCTTTGACGATGCGAATCCTCGCTACGCTGGCTTCGACTACTTTGATACGTTGGCGAAACTAGAGGTTCACGTTCCGCGTTCGGAGCAGGCGAGGCTGAGTGCGGCGGGCAAGAAGTTCCTGCGGGATCCCGAAAGCGAGTGGTATAGGTATCGCCCTGAATGGCAGGGAGCGAAGATGGCGCATTTCATTGCCCTGCGTTACCAGGACTTGCCCTGGGAGTTAGTGAACCGCTGCCTTTCAGGCGGCTACTCGGTGGCAGCTTGCAATCGAGAAAGGAGCCAGTGGTACGAACAAACCTCGCCGGCCACCGTGGCGGAAGAAGAGGTCGAGGAGGAGAAGCCAGCGGACAAGGAAGAGGTCTTCGTAGGTTTGAATTACCATCAGACCAGGGGACGTCATGTTGACAGCATAGCCAGTTGGTTGGTACAGAATGTTGACAGCCTGACGAGGGTAACGTCGTTCTCGTGTGCCGAGGCGGTTGTATGGTGGATATATCACGCCGCCCCAAAGAGCGTGCTGAACGGCGCTCTGGTGAACGAGGAGTTCGTTCCGTGGCCCCCCGAGGAGGAGGATTATGAGTAACCCAAAAGACACCGAGGTGACGCCGTTGAAAGCCAAGATCACGATTGAGACCGAGGATGGTTGGACCTACCAGTGTGATGCCGTGGAGTGGGACCTAAACCTGGAAGCGGGTTTGAGGGAGACGACTTACGATCACGCCCCTAATTTTGTACCGATGAGGCCCACACACGAATATAACCCGCCGGACGACCGTTGGGAGTTGACGGCAAGCGGGTTCGGGTTGCCCTGGCGGAGCCAAGAGAAAGCGACGGGAGCAGAGTGACGGGGCTATTGATGTGGCTGTTCGACAAGTTGGTCGCGTCGTGGTGGTTCCCATTGCTCGAATGGCTGGGAAGGCCAAGGCAATGAAGAGAGAAGAGGGGATGGTGGAACACTGTGAAAACTGCTGGTGGTTTTCCGCTCCGCCCAGGCCGGCAGCTCTTGGGGATTGCCAACTGGCCGGGTCTTACCTCGGTGCCCCCGACAACCCCGACTCACCGATGGTTGCTCAGGACTACGAGGGGTATGCGGCAAGCCTTACAGTACGGCCAACATTCGGTTGCGTAGCGTGGAGGGCAAAATGAGTGATTTCTCCTACGATAAGGAGCAGTGGGATTGGCCGCACGGCACAGATCCTGGGGTGCTGGCGCTGGACGTTTGCACGTTGGCCAAGTCCGGCGGCATCACGCTGCCACAGGCAGTTATGCTGCTGGAGTACCACTGTGGTTGGGAGCACGTGGACGCCGTGTGGGCAATGCGCGGGGAGATTGGAGGACTTGGGAAAGCGATTCGGGCTACGGTGCCGCTAATGGAGGAGGAGGAGGAGGAGTACGAGTATAACCCGCCGGACGACCGTGAGGAGGTGACGCAATGACGACGATGGTCGTATGCCCGAATGCCGGCCACCCTGGATGGTGTGATGGGTGCTTCCACAACCAGCCGCACGAGCGTAAGCTCGAATGCACGGAGATTGAAAAATTCCTCGCCCCATGTGATGCTCCGTGTGTGGCAGTGGCGGAGGAGGAGGTGGAGAATGAGTGACTGGAGGCGGTGGTCCGTCGTTCACGGCCTAGCCAGTTGGGCGTATCGGCTGGGCGTTATCGCGGGGTATGGGGTGCGTGGGACGGTGACCGGTTGGCGGTTGGATAGCGTGCGGTGGCGAGGCCGCCGCGTGTACCTTCTGGGCTGGCCAACAATGAAGTGGGAGTGCCTGCTCCTGCGGCACCATTGGCCGTACTGGCCGGAGGACCGCCCCGTATTCATGGGGCTGTGCGGCCGGTGCCTGCCGTGGCCGTGCTGTGGGTCGATTGAGCATGACCATGTGTCGGGTTGCTCGGCAGAAAGTGAGCACGAGGAATAAGGATGACTAGGACGGTCGTTCTTTCCAGTGTGGTCATGGAAGGGCTGGCGTTCAACAACGCCGGTGGCTTATATGAATCGCGGGCGGGTTGGGCTATAAGGTGGCGGCGAGGAGAACTTTCGGAAGTCTACTGTCCGGGCTGTCGTAGGTGGCGACAGTTGGCCGAGTCGTTTTCCATCGAGGTTCCGTTGTGTGACGGATGCTTGGGGACTTTCCTGGAGCTGTTCGATGAATGAGCTTGTAGCGGTGGTGGAGGAGACTGGCGAGGTCGTGCCGGTTCGCGAATCCCTGTCGATGGGGCGCCTGCTGGCGCACGCTGATGAGACCGATCGCCTGACGGTCTTGCGGTTGGAGATCGAGGAGCGCATCCGGTTCCTGTGCATCGAGGACATGCCGCTTGAGAAGTTCAGGTGCGAGGAACGCGATCTCGTGCGGCGCCTTGCGACCGACAAGGAGGCGCTGGCTCAGGCGTTCGCCCCGGAGGTGCGGAAGTCGCTCGGGGGCGCGATCACGATCGACCTGGGGCGGATTCGGTTCACCTGGCCGAAGCCGACGGAGCGGTGGGTGCAGCGGATCAAGCCGGCCCTGATCTTCAAGCGGAGGCCGGATCTGGCGGAGGAGCTCGGGATCGAACTCGTGATGGACGAGCCACGGGCGCCGATTGTAACGGTTCGTCCGCCGCGGGAGCTCACAAGTTGACGCATTACTAGGAGGAGGGGCAAGTGGGGACTAACTACTACTGGGAGACTCCCGCGTCGGAGAAGTGTTCTCTGTGCGGCAGAAGCGACGCGGGGGAATACCTCCACATTGGCAAGTCTAGTGGCGGGTGGTGCTTCCTCCTTCACGTCTACCCCGACGAGGGGATAAACGACCTGGAGGATTGGGCTTACAAATGGCAGGGCTGCGGCTACATCCGCGACGAATATGGCCGCACAATGTCTCCCCCCGAGATGCGCGGAGTGATAACAGATCGTCGTCACCTCGGCCCTCCCTGGAGCGAGGGGACTTTGGCGCTGAACCATGCAGTGCAAGGCCCGAACGGGTTGGCGCGATGTGAGATTGACGGGGGGCATTGCATCGGCCACGGGGAGGGGGCCTGGGATTTTATCGTGGGGGAATTCTCGTGAAGAGGCACAGGGAGGAGATACTCGAAGCCATCGAGCGGTATTATGCAGAGGTGGGGATTGGCCCTAGTATGCGGTGCATCATGACAATGACGGGGATCTCCTCGACCTCAATTGTGAGTTACAATCTCCGCTTGTTGGAGAAGGACGGGGACGTGCGAATCATCATGGATGGCTCCGGGCGCCGCATGGTTGCGGGCGGTGTGGTGCCGTCTCAGAAACGCCGCATAGAGATAGCAATGTATGGCTGAGTCTGAACTAGAGCGCACTTTCGATTTCTACTGGACGGCGCTGGGGGGTGGGGCTCTGGACATGCTGGTGAAGTTGTTTCCCCCTCGGAAATGGGAGTATGACCGTGTGGATCGACAGGCAAAGGTTATAGTCGAATGTGAAGGACAGGGGGGGAGGCATCAAACGTTCATGGGATTCGAGAACGATGCCGAAAAGTACAACAAGGCCGTCGCGGAAGGCTACGCGCTTTTTCGGGTCACTAGCAAGATGTTGCGAGACGACCCCGCAGGGGTTTTGACGCCCATTATGGAAACCATCGAGAGGAACAGACGTGAGCGAGACGATAACGCTGGCTGAGGCTGCCGAGTTAGCGGGGATTACGCAAGCGGGGGTACACTATTGGATCAAAAAAGGCTGGATAACCCCCGCCCCTGATACCATTATGGACAGGGGGCGAGTACTAAAGCTCAAGGTGAGCAAGAGGGAGCTACAGGACTTCCTAGCTCTTCGCGGGAAGCTGATGTTGTTAGGGCGGAGGCTGCCAAAGGGGGCGCAGATTCAAAAGCGGAGGACATCTGATGCCGCAGATATGTAACGCAACCTCAAAGCACACTGGCGTGCAGTGCAAAATGAGGGCCGAGCCGGGAAGATCCAAATGCCGGTTTCACGGTGGGCGGTCTCCCAGGGGGACCGCCCACTGGAATTACCAGGGGAAAGGCCGGTCTAAAGACCTCCCCCTCCGGCTGGCGGATAGGGTAAGGGCGGGACTGCTCGATCCAGAACTGATGTCCCTCCGAAAAGACGTGGCAAGGGAAGAGGCGTTTGTTCAGGAGAAGTGGGAGCGGTTGGCAGGAGAGCCAAGTGCGGAGCTGGCCAAGAAGTTGTTGAAGACTTGGGAGAGGGTGGCCAAGATAAGGGAGAGGGGGGAAGACGAAGATCTCGTTGAAGCCCTAAACGAGCACCACGAACAGATGCGACGCGTTGGGGAGTGGCAGGACACTTACCGCCTGATGACAGAGATAGGCGGCCATACCAAGACCAAGGCAAAGCTAGTCAAGGCGGAGGCGAGCCGCGCGGTGGCGCTTGGCATGATGCTAACCGTTGAGCAGCAAGTACTCCAGGTTGGGTTGTTGCAGCAAATCCTTGCCGAGCAAATTGCGGACAAACGGGTTCTGGCAAGAATCGGGAAGGAAATAGAGACACGGATTCTCTCGTTTGGCCGGCCGGATGATGTTATAGATGGAGTGGGGAGGTCTAGCGAATGGGAGGAAGACGTGATAGAATAGCATCGGGTGGTGACGTTCAGGCCGAGCGCTGCGCTCAAGCGGGCACTACACAAGTGAGGCGGTGCAAGTAAGCCGGTATTTGTCCCTGGTTTTGTCAAGCACACGGCGTCCGAACGGATGCTTTGTCAAGTGAGGTGTGACATGCAGGTGAAATGTGATCATGCGGAGCGGTACGCTGTATGCGGGACGTGCCGGCATATGCTGGCGCACGAGCCCGTGCAAGCGATAGACACGGTGGCTCCTGGTCGGAAGCGGACGTGCCGAAGCTCGGGCGCCTGCGTGTTGGAGGTGTTCACGGGCCGCCGGTTGGACAGGGAGTGCGTCGTGAAGGCCCGGTGCCGAAAGGTGTGATGCTGTACGACCCGCCGCCGATCATGGCTGCGTATGACTGGGCACGCGGGCTGGCGCTCGGGCTCGGGTGGCTGCTCGGCTGCGGCGCGAGGCTGGGGCGATGTGTGAAAGGAGAGTGTGAAATATGAGTAGCTGCCGCCCACGTGATCTACCGGCTGACTGGGTACAGAACGCCCACGGCAACTGGGTTTGCCCCGTCTGCCAGTACGAGGCGTATTGTTTGTGTGACCCGCCGCCGACGCCGGACGAGGCACGGCGAATTGTGGGCGCGCCGTCGGCGCATGTCATTGTGATTCCGATGGCCCACTCGCACCCGCCGACACTAAACACACCGGGAGGCCGGGTAGGGGGTGTGACTTGAAAGTGCTCTGCTCGATGATCTGGCGTTTGTCGGAATGGTCCGGCGTGGGGCTGGGCGTGCTGGCGCCGTGGGTGTTTGGTGGGACGATTGGCCGCCGACCCCGTAGGGTAGCGTGATGCTTTACGAACCGCCGCCGATGATCATGGCCGCGTACGACTGGGCGCGCGTGGGCGGCTGGTTGCTCGGCTACGCCGCATGGGCGGTGTGGGTCTGGTTGCTCGGCTGCGGCGCGTGGGCGGTGTGGGTGTGGATACGACGAGCGCGCTAGAAACCATCCGGGAGGTAGGCAAGTGGATATCTATGCGCTATGGGCTGAGCTACAATCCACGATCTATGCTGGCAAGTCCGATGCTGAGGCCGCGGATCTGCTGAATTCCAAGAAGATAATTGTAGCCCGTGACACGGCAACCGCATCGGAGGTGTTCGAGTGCATCGTCCCCGCTGAGTGGGCGGCGGCGACCGCGCAGGAAAAACAACGCGTGAGCATGGTGCTTGGCATGGGCTCGGTGGCTCTTCGTGGTATCAATACACGCGCGGCCCTGGCAGCCGCGTTCGGCGTGAGCTCGGCGACGCGAGCGAATATTCTGGCGTTGCTCACAATAAAAATCAGTCGAGCGAATGAGCTGGGCCTTGGCACTGTCGATCCCGTTCACGTCTGGCAGGCGCGCCGTGAGTTTGGAGGTGTGAGTTGACGACTTATACGGCCCAATGGGAGACGCTGCCGGCTCTTACGTCCTATCTAACAACGGCACTCAATAGCCTTGCCAACAACGGGCTCGTAATTGGTGCCGCGATCGACGTCGATAACGAGATGTGGATGAATGTGGAGCTGAATCTCGCCGCCCAGGGTAGTGCGCGCTCGGCCGGGGCCTATGTAGCCATCTACGGAGTGCGTGCAGTTGACGGCGGGACTAACTACGGCTACGGCTCCGCCTCGCTTGCCCCGGGTGCCCATACGCTACTGTGCGCGCTGCCGCTTGACGCGGCGACGACGGCCCGGATTGTCAATGCGCTGGTGTTCATCCCGGCCTGTACGGATATGATGTTGATTGTCGAGAACAAGACCGGGCAAGCCTTCGCCGCGTCGGCAACCACACTGTCCTATGGCTTCGTGAGTGAGCAGGTGGTCGGCTGATGGGTGGCTTTCGGGGTTGGGGATGGTCTGGGCCGGGGCCGCCGGTTGGTGAGCCGTTCGGGCTGAATACTCAGAGCCCACAGGCACGAGGGCTGCTGGCGTGGTATGCTCCAGCGGCGACACCGGGGACGGGGGTACTACACAACCGCTTCCGGCAGACACTCATCGCGTCTCGCATCGCGGCGTGGTCGCGTGATATCGGCCCTCTGATTACTGCCGTAGCCACGGATGTCCTAGCCACAACCGCAATCATCAATTTTAGCATGGTTGCGTGGCTGGATTGGGATGGGGTGGATCAGAGCCGCACTGTGACGTACAACGGCGACCCCGGGGCAAATGGATACGGATTCCGAATAGGCGATCTGACAGGCGGGCCTGGTCCAAAGCTTGGCGTTATGCTCGGCGGGCAGAGCTGGAACGCGTGTTTGCCGGGCATAACGTTGGCGCCCGGTGCCAATCACGTAGTGGCTACGCGCGGCGCCACATTGTGGACAACGTACCTGTCTGCCACGGTGGTAGGCACGGGGTCTCTGACGCCAGGCGTGCCAAGTTACGGCAGCATTTCCCTGCCCTCTAACGCATTCTCTAGAGGGCTGGGAGACTGGCGCATTTACAACCGAGCCCTGGCCCCCGCCGAGGTCTGGCAGCTGTACGACCCGGCGACCCGCTGGGATCTCTACCGCCCGCTGACGCGGCGACTGTGGGCAGTGACGGCACCGATCGTCGCGGGGGCCGTTGGCATATGGGGCCGCCGCGCTGAGTTGGCATTGCCGGGCGGCGTGACGATCGGCCCGGTGGGAGGTTAGTATGGGCGTCAAGTCTGGGCAGGTATGGACGGGCGTCTTTCCGTGCCGGGATGCGACGGGGGCATTGGCGACACCTTCCGTTGGGCCGGTTGGCTCGCTATATGTAGCCGGTGCCGCGAATGGCGCATCGGTGACGATTGGTGGATCAAACCCCTACACATTCTCGGTCACGCTCCCTGTGTTGACTGCTGGCCAAACGGTGAGCCTCTACGTCACGGCCACGATTGCGGGTATCGCGACGGCATCGGTCATAGCGGAGGAGGTGGCAGACACCTATATCGCCAGTGATGTCTACAGCCGCTTGACCGGTACGGTGGAGCCGCTGGTAGCGGCGCAGGCGATCCGCGATACGCTGAAGCTGGCACCGACCGCCGGCACTGCGGCCGAGGGGTCGATTGACGACCAGCTGGCCGACATCGAGGCGCAGACGGATGACATCGGCGCGGCGGGCGCGGGCCTGACGGCGCTTGGCGATACGCGGCTGGCGAATCTCGATGTGACGGTGAGCAGTCGCTCGGTCTACGCGGGGGCCGACACGGTTGGCACGACCACGTTGCTCTCCCGGCTTAGCGCGACACGGGCCGGCTATCTCGACAACCTGTCCGCGGGAGCCGTGGCGCTGGAGGCCACGCTATCCACCCTGGTCGCGAGCATTTGGACGGGCATCACAGGGACGGCCGCGAATCTGATTGCGGATCACGTTCTGCGGCGCACGACGGCCAATGTCGAGGCTTCTGCGAACGGTGACCTTCTGTCGGCGCGGTCGCTGTATGGGGCAGTGGCGCGGCTGGTGCACAAGGTGAGCGTGAGCGGGTCCACCATGACGTCTTACCGGGCAGACGACAGCACTTCGCTTACGACAGCGGCGCTAACCACAGATTCTTCCGCGGCCCCGACCATCGGAATCGACCCCGCCGCATGACCCATCTCGTGGCGTGTACTCAGTGTGCCGAGCCCTTCGAGCGGTCCCCGGAGTTCTTCGCTGTTGACAAGAGGCGAAGTGACGGCTTGGGATCGTGGTGCAGGGCGTGCCGTCGGGCCAAGTGCGCCGAATTCACTCGCGGCTACAGGAGCCGAATGGCACCTGGCGAGTTGAGGGCGCAGGACAGGCGTCGCGTGGAGTCCTATGCCGATCTTGAGCCCCCGGCCGAGAAGCGGTGCCCCGCGTGTGCGGAGACAAAGGCGGTTGGTGAGTTTGGGGTAGATCGGAAAAGGAAGGACCGGCTAACGGCCTATTGTCGCCCATGCACGGCGGCGAAGAGCCATGCAAGCTACATGAGGCATCGGGAAGCCAGGCTCGAGCAGTCCAAGGCCTACCGGTCTGGGGTGAGGCCAGCGCGGCAAGCGCGAGCAAGGGAGTATTACAAGGAGAACAAGGCGGAGATAGACGCAAAGCACCGTGAGTATTACCGCGATGACGCCAACCGCGACGCCTTTCGGGACAGGGTGGCTCGGCGGCGCGTTCGCCAGGCCGGCGCCCCTGCCGAGAAGATCGATCGTGTGGGCGTTTACGATCGCGACGGCGGCCGGTGCCATATCTGCGGGCGTCGTTGCCGAAGGGACTCATGGCACATGGACCATATCGTTCCAGTGGCCGCCGGCGGGGCACATGTCTACGAGAACGTGGCCGTCTCTTGTCCGACGTGCAATCGCGCCAAGGCGCACACGGGGCCGGGACAAATGCTGCTGCCAGTGGTTGCGCGCATGGTTGCCACATGAGCGGTTGGCGCGGCTTGCTGGAGTGGCTGGGTATCTTCTGGCCAGGTGTGCCAGTTAGGGCTTGCGTCACGCTGGCTGACGCGGCGGTTACCGCCGTGGCCTTGGCTGACTCTGCGACTACGGCAGTGACGCTGGCCGACTCAGCGTTGGCAACGGTCGCGTTGTCCGACGCTCGATGTGGATAGGGGGACTGAATGGCCCACGGCGGGGATTATCTCGAGGGCTCAACGGTTCGTGTCCAAGTGACGTTCGTGGTCGGAGGGGTGAACACCGATCCGACTACGGTCACGCTCAAGGTCAAGAGTCCGGCGGGCGTGACGACGACCTACACCTATGCGTTGAGCCAGGTGTCGAAGTCGGCGACCGGGGTCTACTCCAAGGATCTGGGGCCGTCTATCATTGACGCGCCGGGGGCATGGTGGTACAGGTGGATCGGAACTGGCACCGCTGCGGGAGTCGCCGAAACATCGATCACGATCCTCGCGAGCCAGATAGACTGAGGCTATATGATCACGGAAAGGGAGCAAAAATGACCGTAGCGGCGAATCCCTGGACAAGCCTAGCCGCATGGTGCCAGGGCGATGCGTTGGCCACTTCGGCTGTAAAGACTGACGATGAGTTGTGGGAGTGGGTGGCCGACACCCTCGGTGTTGTTATCCCGCGAAAAGCTTGTTTTGACGGGCACACGGCCCCATTCGATGCGTTTGCGGAAGCGTTCTTTGCGAAAACCCCGATCTCGGTGTGGATTGGATCTAGAGGATTCTCGGGGAAGTCGTATCTGCTGGCAGTGTTGGGGATAACGGAGGCGCTGCTACTTGGGGCGGATGTGAGAATCTTGGGAGGGTCCACGGACCAGTCGGAGAACGTAGTTCGGTACACGGAATCCTTTATGGGCCGCCCGAAGTTCCCCCCCGGCATGATTCTGTCTGGGAGGCAGCCAGGAGTAACCAAGACTCGAATCAGTCTTGTAAACGGAGGGGGGATGATAGCTCTTCCTGCGTCCATGACCGCTGTTAGAGGTCCCCACCCGTCTCGTCTTAGGGTGGACGAGTGCTTTATCGCCGGCACACGAGTTGCCGTGCCAGAAGGGGTGAAAGTAATCGAGAGCTTTGCCCCTGGCGACAGGGTTCTTTCTTGGAAGGACGGGAAGATAGTTGAGGGGGAGGTTCTTCGTACCTGGGATCGGGGGAGACGTGAGACTATCAAGTTGACGGTGCGGACGGGCAGCAACTTGGTTTGCACGCCCGAGCACAAGATCCTTGATGGTGTCGAGGACAAGTGGGTACAGGCTTCCATCTCAACCTTTGTCCGTACAGCGTCGTTCGTTGAAAAGTGGGAGACGGGGGTAGGGAAGATCGTTGATCGTGTGGCTTTTGGGAGAAGCCGTGTTTATGACATTGCTACAACTCACGGTAACTACATAGTAGAGGGTGTGATAGTTCACAACTGCGACGAGTTGGACTGGAAGGTGCTTCAGGCTGCGCTGGGGCAGACGATGGCTGCTGGGGCGGTCCAAGCCCAGACGGTGGTGTCAAGCACTCACCACCACGCTGACGGGACCATGACGCAGGTGCTCAAATTGGCTGAGGAGCGGGGGTGGGCCACCCACAGGTGGTGTTTCAATTGTACGTCAAAGACGGTTGAGAACCCGACTGGCTGGCTGGCCCCCTCTGAGGTTGCCCGCAAGCGGCAAGAGGTTCCGGCCGCAATGTTTGAAGTTGAGTATAATCTCTCTGAGCCCAGCCCTGAATCCCGAGCAATCATGCCACAATCCGTCGAGGATATGTTTCAGGAGGGGTTGGGTCGTTTTGACGGCAAGCCGGGGGAGTATATAGAGATTGAGGCTCCCGTCCAGGGGGCGCGGTACTCTACGGGGGCAGACTGGGCCAAGGACGTTAACTGGACAGACATTGTAACGCTCCGGTACGACGTGACCCCGGTTAAGGTGGTGGCCTGGGAACGGCGGGGGCGCGAGCCCTACCCCATAATGGCGGGATGCTTAGACAAGCGAGCTACCCGATACCCTGGGAGGGTGTTTCACGACCAAACCGGTGTTGGCAACGGGCTTCACGACTTTTTGAATTGCAACGCTACCGGTGTGGTGTTGGTGGGGAGGAGGAGAACCGACCTGCTTTCTAGCTACATCACCGCTATAGAGGGAGGGCGGATAGTCGCCCCTCGGATTGCACATGTTCACGGTGAGCATCGTTATTGCGCGAGTGACGACCTTTGGGGGGATGGGCATCTCCCCGACTCAGTGTGTTCACACGCATTGGCGTGGTCAGGAGTAAGTCAGGGCGGGCTAGGTCAACCTGATACTGGCCCCGAGTACAACTTGCTAGATCACACCGAGCTTGGCGGTTGGGATCGACTAGAGCTTTAGGAGGTGAATATGGCTGTCTGGGAAATGCAACAGGCAACACAGCGGGCGGAACAAGCGCTTGCAAAGGTGCGGGTTTCGCGGCAACAGGCAGCTGGCACCACAAAAGAGAAGGGGACTTCGGGGCGTTCTACCTGGCGAGGAGAACGCATCTTCGACGAGTTGGACGATCCTAACGCTTTGTGGCTTCCCCCGACCCGTTGGGAGACCGTTAGGGAGATGCTGATTGACCCTGACGTTTGCGCCTCTCTGGATGCAACGGTGTTGCCCTTGCTTGGCCGAAAACTGATCGTGCAGCCCGGTGCTCCCACTGCACTGGGAAAGGATGTGGCGGCGTTCGTCGAGAACGACCTCAAACACATGTCTGCGGAGTGGCAGGATATTCGGGGTGCTGCCCTGCTGGGCATGTTGGCAGAGGGGGTTGCGCCTTTTCACACGGTCTACTCGTTCTCGGGGGACACAAAGCGCTATCACTTGCGAAAGTTGGCTTATCGGCCCCCGTCATCCATTAGCATTTGGCACGAGGACGAGCATGGGGGGCCGGATGGGCTAACCCAGGTAGTAACGAATGAGCACGGGTTATCGGAGGAAGTCCATTTTGAGATGGACGAACTCCTGCTATTCGTGCGGAACCAGACGCGGGCAGGGATCACCGGGGAGCCGATTACGCGCCGCATGTATGGTCCTTACAAGCTCAAGACGGTGTTGGCGAAGGTTGGTGGCGCTGCGGTTGAGCGGCACGGCATGGGTATACCGACGGTGCTCTACAAGGGGAACAATGAGGCCACTCATGCACGCATCCAGCGGATACTGATGGGGTTGCGGGCAGGAGCCAAGCAGTTTGCTCTTTGGACCGACCTGGAGTCTATGCAGGACTTCAAGATTGCTGGAGTTGAGGGGCAGATTATAGACCCGTTGGGGCAACTGGAGTTCCACCGCCGAGCCATCTACTTTGCCACATTCACTCAATGGTTGCCACTGGGATCGGATGGGACGGGCGCTAGGGCACTGGGGGATTCCCACCTCGATGCGTTCCTGATGATGCTTGGGGCGCTTTCCGAGATGGAGGAGGCAACCTACAATCGGTATCTGATTCCCAAATGGGTGGGGTATAACTGGGGGGACGAGATTCCCGAAAGTGAGTTGCCAAAGGTTATAGCTCCTCGTATCGACTCGCGGAACGTCAAGGAGTGGATGGAAGCGTTGAACTCCGCGGTACTGGCGGGGGTCTCCTTTGACGAGCGAGTGGTCAAGGAAGCGGCATATCAACTGCTCGACCTGAGTTTGCCGGAGGAGACATCTACAGTGTTGCCCCCGCAGACCTCGGGGGTTACTGAGGTACCACAAGACACTGAGGGAGAGCCGCCCGACGAGAGCGGAGATCTCCCCACCACTCAGGCGGCCCAGGGCGAACCGCTGAAGTCGGATCTCGTCCTTCAAGAGAGTGGGGTAATAGTCAACTTCGACTTGATGGAAGGAAAGATGGATGCGGCCGTGCGGCGATTGTTGGAGAAACTGACGCGCCTTCAAGAAAAGCAGGCGCGTCGCGTTAGTTCCATAGTACGCAAGGCCATAAGCCGTGGGGATTACGCCATGCTGGAGACACTAGAAATCCCTTCTACCGAAGAAGCGAAGGCCCTGCGCGATGAAATGATTATCTTGGCGCTGATGGGGGTTACGCAAGTCGCAGAAGAGGTGCAGGTGCCAGATGCCCGCCCCAACGAACTTTTGCCGTCGCTGGATCTCGCCGTAGACACGATGGCTAACGAGGGAGCCAGGTCGTTAGCTGATCGTATGCGGACAGCGGCCGGGGCCGCTGCGTCACTGGCGCTGGTGGCGGGGGTAACGGGGGCGGGGGGTCAGATAGAAGGGATTATAACAGGGGCGAGCGCAAAGTTCCTCAGCGATTTGACGGAGCGCTTGGTCTCTGGGGCACTCCATCTAGGGCGGCGGGTTGTGACCGGGTATCTGGACTTGACGAAGGGGGATTTTCTCTACTCCGCGAGGATGGACCGGAATACCTGTAAAGGGTGTTGGGAGGAGGATGGCAACTCTTGGCCCGCGGGGTCATCCGAGGTGGTTTGGCCTCCGGCGGCTTGTTTGGGCGGCATGAAGTGTCGTTGTATTCTTATAGCCATGAATACAGGTGAAGTTGTGTGGCCAAAGTAGGAGGAGAAAGATGAACCGGGATGCTGCGTGTGGTGCGTGGACGTTTGCAACGGCCGTGTTGGTTGTGGCAACAGTCTTTCGATTCGGTATATGGGAAGGGACGCTTGCGCTTGCCCTGTGTACTGCCTTGGGGATAGTAGGGGCTGCGGTTTTGCCGGGGCGTATTCTAGCTCCCCGCGACGGCGGAGTAGAAGGAGAGTCCTCCGGCAAGTGGGCAATACTTAAGGGGGATCGTGGCAAGCCTTGACATCTCGGCGCTTGTTTTGGCCAAGGTGCAGCGAGGAGAGTTGCCCGTTGCCGAGGCGGATGCTTTTCTGGTCCAGCTTCGGCGGGCTAAGTTGCAGGAAGCCGAAGCGCTCGTTGAGCTTAGGCGAGCTAGGTTGAGTGAGGCTCACGCGCTAGCCTGTCTGCGTGAGGCGTTGACATCTGGCGAAACATGATGTAGGATAACCACAGAAGTCGCGCGAAGAGCGCTCCTTTTGTGAACTTGGTCCGCCGAAAGGCTCGCCGTACTCGGTGGGCCCTTCTCTTTGTAAGAAACGATACCAGGGAGCAGCATGGGCGCAAGCATCAAGGGCGTAGAGATTCTGAGGGTTGGAACCTGGAAGGGCTATCGAGGTGAGATAGAGGTCGCCCAGGAAGACCTGGAGGAATACGTCGCTGCTTATGACGCCGCCACTGCTGCCGGGATGAAGGCAGTAAAGGTGTCGGTGGGGAGTAAGGTGGAAAACGTTCCGCTGAACCGCACGACACTAGGGCACAACGAGTTGGATCGTAGGGGGCTGACCATCCGCGAGGCTCCCATGATTGGAGTGCTCGGCAATCTGCGGGTGAAGGGCGAAGCATTACTGGCAGACATTCTCGACGTGCCGGAGAGACTGGCGAAGGTGATCGAGAAGGCATATCCCGACCGGAGCTTTGAGGGCATCACGGTCAAGAGCGGGAGTGGTATCCAGATCGGTAAGCGGACATTCAAGCGCATGGTCACCGGGCTGGCGCTGTTGGGAGAGTCTCTGCCAGCCGTGACAACGCTGGCGGATTTGCCAAAGGTGCTGGCTGCGGAGGTTGAGGGCGAGTGGATTCTGTTTGCTGAACCGATCCCCGACCCGGTGTCGGAGGAAGACTATGTGACCGAGGATCTCCCCACGAGCCCGCTGGAGCGGGGGTATGAGTTCATCAATCAGGCAATCCGCAAGGCCGCTCAGGCGATGTGGAAGATCAAGCCCGATGCGATGGACGGGCCATACGTGACCGACATCTTTGATGCCGAAGCGATCATGTGCTACCAGAACGCTTTGTGGTCAGTGCCGTATACCGTCGATGAGCTGGGCGAGGCGACATTGGGTACGCCCGTGAAGGTTAGAGCCGAGTACGTTCCGGTTCAGGCTGCGAGGCAGTCGGATACGGGGCGGGAGTTGGAAGATATCTTAGACCAGTTGGACAGAATGGCCGCGCGCGTAGAAGTGTTGACGAAAGGCCGAAAGGGCAACCCTATTATCCGCGCTCGGTTTCGCGCTCTGAAGGAGCGGATTGCGGGCACGGTCAGACTCACCACGAAGGAGAAGACAATGGATGTGGCGGAAATCCGCTCACTGTTGAAGCTCGATGAGAATGCCAGCACTCCGATGGTAGTGCGGGCGCTCGTTGAGGCTGCGAAGGTCGCTCCACAGGAGGGCGAGGCCCATCTGCTTGCGGCCGTGGTCGATCTAGCCGAGGGAATGGTGTTTGACAACGTGGAGCAGTTTGTAGCGTGGCTTGCGGGGAAGCTCGATGTCTCCCCTGGCGATCTGGCTGCGATTGCCTCTGCGGTTGCGGAAGCGATGGGGTTTGATAGCACCCCGACCGACGCTCCCGCACCTGACGCAGCTCCCCCGCCTGCCGGTGATATGCCGGCAGCCAGCGAACCGCAAGGAGAAGGCAAGATGGACGTGACAGCACTCCAGGCCGCGCTAGGGGAGCAGAGCGCCAAGGTAACAGAGCTGCTGACCTGGCGTGCGACACAGGAAGGGCAGCAGGCAAAGCTCCAGGCCGCGGCCGAGGTGGACCGGCACATTGCGGCTGGGAAGTTCCTACCGGCTCAGCGTGAAACTCTCGTTACGCTGGCAAACCATGACCTCCAGGCTTTTTCGCAGTTGGCTTCTGGCCAGCCTGTCGTGAAGCGGCTGGGGCAGCGTGGTTCCAGTGCAGAGCAACCAATTAGTGTGGCCGAGACCGACGTCCAGGCGATGGTGTCGATGGGGTATTCTCGCGAGGATGCCCTGAAGGCTCTTGAGCTCGTGGCGAAGGAAGACGGCCGCCTCGAAGAGGAGGACTGATGGCACCCGAACTAACCGCTGCCGATCTCTCGGCGGCTATTGTAGAGGCTCAGCGGCTTGCCGCTATGTATCCGCTCGGCATCCCCACGAAAGGACCGACGGCGCGAATGAAGTTGTGCGCCGAGTTGATCTTGAAGGGAAAAGCCGTGGATGTTGCGATGAGGAAGGCTGGGTACGGTAGAAAGTTCATCGCAGGAAACGCCGACAAGTTTGTCGATCTATTGGCCAGCGAGGGGTTGCTAAAGCCAAAGGAAGCAGCCGCCGCAGTGGGTGACCAGGCTGCCGCCAAGGCTTTGAAGCCCGCCAAGAAGGAGGTAGGGGCATGACCGCCAAAACCGCCACGACCGCAGGGCCGCGTCAGACAAAGGGAGACCAGAACGCGGTCTACACCGAGTACCCCGTAGAGGCAGGCGAGATTATCTATGAGGGTGGGCTGGTGATGATTGACGCCGACGGCTACGCTCTTCCGGCGGCCGACACGGCCGCTCAGTTTGTCGTTGGGTGGGCCGACGAGACCGTGATTGCCACGGGACTCGCAGATGGGGCATTGAACGTGAGAGTGGTGTCGAACATTGCTTGTCGAATGGCAGCATCCAGCATTACGCGGGCGATGATTAACACCAACCCTCTGATGTACGTGATTGATGACAATACGGTGGATGAGACTCAGCCGGGGCAGAGCTTGAAGGCCGGGATCCTGGTGCATCCGTATATTTCCACGGCCGAGGGCTGGGTCTTCATTCCGGCTTACGGCGTGCGCCTCTACGCACTGTAAAGGAGAGGAAACACAATGGCTGGTTCTATCAAGGCGTCCAGCGTATCGGCTCTCACCAATGCGGTGCGCGCAGCGTGGCTCACGAGCTTCAACGCGGCTCAGGACAATCTTCCGTGGCGCGATCTCGTTACCGACATGGGTAAGTCAAATCACGCCACCCAGAACATCGACTGGCTGGGCGAAACCCCAGAAATGCAGGATGCGACACGGGAAGACCTGCACATTGGGGCGCTGAACCGCTACAGCTATTCGATCACCCACAAGGTCTACAAGGCCGCGCTCAAGGTGAGACTGGCAGACTTGGAGACTGACAATCAGAACCAGATCCCGCCACGCGTGGCGGGGCTGGCAAAGCGCGCGGCAGGACACCCTGGCCGGTTGTCGTTCGATCAGCTCGAGGCGAATCCGACTGCCTTCGACGCGACAGCGCTGTTTGCCAACACCCGCGCCTACGGCGCGGCGGCGAACACCGACAACCTTCTCGCGGGGACAGGGACGACCGCGGCGAACATTGAGACTGACATCCAGACGCTCCGCACGACCATGATGAGGTTTCAGGATGACACGGGCGAGGAGATGGAGCTGTCTCCAAACGTGCTCATTATCCCGCCAGACCTGGGACTGAAGTTCTCGAAGGTGCTTGGCGGCACGCGCGATCCTGGGGGCACGACGCTCCAGACCGGCGTCATTCCGCCAACAATGGGGAACAAGTGGAGCGCGGGTGGTTACACGGTCTACGAACTCGCGCGACTCTCTGATACGGACAATTGGTACGGGTTGCACACCGGAGAGGAACTCAATCCGTTTATCTACAGCTGGATAGCGCAGCCGGCGATTATGAATCGCCCGTCCGTGGATGACGCATCGGCTGTTGAGAGTGACATGCTGATCTATGCCGTCAGGGGCCACTACAACGTGGGTGTCTCCCTGCCGATGTACTTCTGCTCTGTGGTCAACTAAGGGGGGTGGAGTATGAATGGACAACGAGCCACCACGGCTCTACTCGTGGCGTTTGCAGCGTTGCTGGTTGGATCAACTGCTTTGGGGTTGGTTCTGACGCAGCCTGTGATCGTGCAACTCCCACCAGCGGTGAATCCTGGGGGGCCGTCGGCGGCTGGTATGGATGTTCCACTGTTCCCGGCCCCCCTGGAGATTCAGACCACTTACACAGGTGACGCGTTGAAGATCCGCCAGGACGGCACCGGTGACGGCCTGACGGTGTTCGATGGCTCGACGGTGGAGGCAACCTTTGGGGCGAGCACCTTCACGTTCGCGAACCCGCTGGACATGAGTGCGGCGATCATCTCGAACATCGGGAACGCCGGCACCGACTTCACATCTGCCGGGGGCCTCTCGCTGACCGATGATCTCGATATGACTGCCGACCCGATTCTAAACATCGGCAACGCGGGGACCGACTTCTTGACTAATGGTGGCCTGACCCTGGCGAATGCCGAGATCATCACTACCGGTGGTCTCACGGTGACGAACGGTGGAATCATCGTCACCGAGGATGGCGTGGACACGAATGGCACACCGCTGTACTTGGGCGCCGATCGCGGCGCCTACCTAGACGAGTCGTCTGACGATATCATTCAGACGATCCTGGCAACCGGGTCGGGACTGTTCCGAATCATCACGGGCAATCTGAGTGTGGGCAATGGCACGCCGACTCAGGCGCAAAATGGCGAGGACGCCTACGTTGAGGGCAAGCTGGAGATCGACGAATTGGCCTACCTTGACGGTGGAGCGCAAACGCCAGCCGGCACGGCTCAAGGGATCGGCTTTGAGTCTTGGGTTCCGGCAACCGTTATAACATCCACCAACGGCGCGCTGTGGACCATTCCTGGGAGCCAGAAGTGGCTCATCAAGGGAGTGTTCTGCAACGTCACGACCAACTTCGATTGCACCGGCGATGACTGCCAGTTGATCATAGGGGATGATACGGATACGGACGGTTACCTGGTATTGGCAGACGCAACGCTGCAAGCTGCCGATACCGAAGGAACCGGCTGGCCGGCTGGCTGGCAGGGATTCGCAGCGGCCACTATCGGGGCGTTCCTCGACGGTATCACGACGGGGTTCCCGCAGGTGGCCGCCCAGACCATCGACATCGACATTCGGGACGTGTCGGCGGGTACCGATCCGACGGCTGGAGCGGCAACCTGTTATCTGAGGTATACTCGCTTCGAGTAGGGGTGGAGGGTGGCGTATACCACTTTAGCTCATGTGGAGGGCCGGTTACGGGGACCGGCCCTCACCGAGACCTCGGTGCCAACGATCAACGAGGTCCAATCATTAATTAACGATATCGCCGCCGAGGAAAACGCGGCCTTGGCGTCGCATGGCTTGAGCGTTCCCGCAACGGAGCCAGCCGAGTTTGTAGCGTGGCTGGGGCACGTCAACGCAACGGGGGTCTGCGCGCTCCTTGGAGACAATCGCGGGCAGTTGAAGGAAACAGCAAAGTGGTTTCGGGATCAGTACGACAAACAGATAGCATCCATGTGGGATGGGACAGCGTTTTCGTCAGGGGCGAGCCTGGTATCGGGGGCTTTACCGACGAGTTGGACTGTTGAGTACCCAGACGAGGACGTTGACCTGGGGACCATTGGAGAGCCTGTTTTTAACGAGGCCTGGAAAATGTAATGCTGACACTAGCCATTACGGGTGGAGTGCAGGAAGTCCTGAAGGGACTACAGGAGTTAGAGAGGCACACGAGAGACTGGCGTCCCTTCTTTGAACGATACGGGACGGATCATCTCAGACCGAAATGGCGTGCTTGGATGGACTCAGAGGGGAGTGGGCAGTGGGCACCGTTATCCCCTCGGTATGCGGCTTACAAAGCACAGCGCTATCCCGGCAAGAAGATCTTGCAGCGGGAGGGAACGCTTCGGCAGAGTTTTGAAGAAAGCGGTGCGTATGGCATCACGCGACTCGAGGAGCGGCAAGCGGAGTATGGGACTTCCGCCCCAAGCGCAATATTCCATCAGTGTGGAACGAGAACGATGCCGCAACGACAAGTAGTCGTCTTTGACGCCGAGGACAAAAAGGCTCTGATACAGATGGCGGCTGCGTACATGGCGGAGATGGCGAGAGAGGTTGGGGTAGGGGGCCGCAAATGAGTTGGGCATTTGCGGAGGCGACTGCTGAGGCGGCCATCACGTATATCGAGGCCAACGGAGCCGCCAAGCTGACCTCCGTGGCTGCCAGGTACAGTGATGGGATTCCCCTACCAGCCATAGCGGCGTTGCGGTTATCCGACCCCTGGCTAGGGGCCGAGTCAGAGTTTCCGGTGGTGTACTTTGTCCCTGAGGAATCGAGGCGAGTGCCATCGGCAATGGGAATGAAACAAGGGGGGTTGTGGGCGCACAGGTTTTTGGTTGCGATTGTTGCCGAGTTATCCATAGATCAGGGCAGGGCAATAACGTCAGCGGAGACCATACGGCGGATGATGATGCGGTATGTAGTGGCAATACTTGAGATGCTGGCTGAGGGGTACGCTTCGATGGGGCATGAGTGGGGCGTGGGTGGCCCCACGGAGGTTTACTACGATGCAACAATAACCGACAAGGAACGGAATGCGTATCTTGGAGACGCCCGCATCGTAATCTGGAGTACCGGGAAGGAGACATCACTATGAGTGAACTACGAGATCCCCGCACGTTCCGTGTGGCTTTGCGGACTGGGTGGGGGCCAGGGGACGGTATCCACTTCCCCAGAATTGACGATGATCTTGCCCGCCGGGTGGCGGGGGAAAACTTCGAGATAGCCGAAGACGACCTAGAGCACTACTCCCCCGGCGATGTCGTGGAGGGGCGCATCCCCATCAGCTCGGTGAGCGTGCTTCTGGGGCGCGGCCTGATTGAAGAGGTGGAGGCAACATCCACCATAGGCGCCATTGCGAGGAACAAGCCGAACGCCACACAAGCGGCGGTCGAGCGAGCGGCGGAGGTGGGGCTGGACCTTTTGACTGTCTGGGGCACGGGCCACGGCGGGCGGGTTACGCTGGCCGATGTCGAGGGTGTGCTGATTGAGAACGCCGATGAGGACGAGGACGAGGAGGTCGAATGACCACCGTAACCATTAGTGGGCGTTGGCTGTACTTCCAGGGAGTCATCCTCTCGGCGTCTGGCCTGACAGGATCGTTCACCCCGCCAGCGGCAAAGCCCAAGACGCAGGAGAGGACGGGGCCGTTCGATTTGGCGCCGGTCCGCTCGCAGACGGGCTACGTTGACGTTGACGACATGTCGTTTTCTATGTGGTTCGACACCGACTACACGACTCTAGTCTCGTTACTCCATCTGGTTGATGCCACGGGGAGAGTATGCGCTTGGGGTTACAACGGCGACACGTTGGGCAACAAGTTTGAGGGCGTGCAGGTCCACAAGGCTACATTCACGCCAACGAGCGAGGCGGCGGAGTTGACGCCGTACGAGGTGACATTCCAGGTAACGCCCAACGGGCTGGAGCACGGGCAGATCGTCCACGTTCTCAGCGAGCAGACGATTGCTGGAAACACCGAAGCGGCTGCGGCCAATCACGGGACGATGGCAACGGCGGTCGCCATCACGTCGTCGTCAGTGGCGAACCCCAGCGTTATCACGTCAACGGCGCACGGACTGGTGACGGGTGACACGGTTCTGATTGCGGGTCATACCGGATCAACTCCTACCATCAACGGCTCCCACGTTGTAACAAAAACGGGGGCCAACACCTACACGATCCCGGTGAACGTCACCGTGGGGGGAACGGGTGGGACGGGCACGCGGACGAGCAGCCGTAATGGCGGAGCCGGGTATCTCCACGTGACGGCGCTGAACCTCGACAGCGGGACGGGCATCGTTTTCAAGTTGCGGGACTCGGCGGACAACGTGACCTTCGTGGACCTCGGCACCTTCACAACTATCACGGTGGAATACGCCGACTCGGATGTTGACACAGGGACAGCGGAGCGCATCGCAATCGCGGGAAACATCGACCGATATGTCGCCTGCTCCTGGGCCTACGGTGGTGCACCGGGCGGGAGCCAGGACACTACTTTCTGGATGGGATTAACTCGCAAAGAATAGGAGTCTTACGATGGCAATGCCGATCATTTCCGAGCGTGTGGTAAACATTGACAACAAGTCGGGGAGCCCCACAGCCTACACGGCCCTGTTGGTGGGGGGGATGGACAAGCTGGGTGAGATGACTTATCCCGCCCAGGATGTTACGGGTGCGGCCGACGTAGCCCCCGTGCGGAAGGCGACGGGGTTCAAGGTTCCGTCGAACTTCACTCTCCAGTTTGAGGCAGATGTGGGTGGGACGCCGGATCCGGTAGACGACTTCGTGGAGAACGCCACGGCAAATAACCCTCGAACAGTCTTGGCAACGTTCAACACTACCACGTTGTCGTGGACAGCCACCGGTGAGGCGAACATCATTCGCAGCACCGTCATTGCCGAGCCTGGCGAGAACGGCGTGACGCTGGTCGAGGTTGAGTTTGAGCCCACGGGGGTCTGGACTCCCTCGCTCTCCTAGCAGGCTGTATGACTGCGCCATGTCCGCAGTTGTCCGGCTTGGAATCAACGGGGGCCGTATCGGCCAGGGGGGCATGGCTCTCTGGTGCTGGCGGCCCCGTAGATTAGGAGGAGTGCGATGGGGACGGTACGGTGGACCGTAAGTGCGACTGACACGGTGCCCTTGAGGTTTGACGACCCTGGTTTTGTCAGGGTGTGTCAGACAGTAGGGACCGATCTGTACGAGACCCTGAGCAAGTTGTTGGGGTGCGAGCCGAACGATGTTGATTGGACGCCCTATGTGCGGGAGGGTGTTCGGATAGACGCCAGGACGGGCATCACACAAAACGAGGACGACCAGATCGCCAACAAGGGGCAACAGACCAACGCCAAGGAGGGCATTCGGGTTGACATCGTAGAGATCAACCGTCTGACCTTTGCGACGTGGGTGAAGGGGGTCAGTGCGGATGACGGAGATGCGGCCAAGATTTGGCAGCAACTTTCTTCTCCCAGGAAGTCGGACAGGGCAGAGGCGTTTTCATCTCTGCCACTGGAGACTGCGACGGCGCTGCTGGCTAGGTTGAGGGTACACATCGAAGAGGCTTCCAAGCCGGCGATGAGAGACCCAAAACTATCCCAAGCCACGGACGAGGAGGAAGCCTAACTTGGGCGATCTGCGCGTGCAAAGGCGAGCGTAAACCAGGGTGCGAGCAGCACGCGGGGGATTATTGTGAGCCCTGGGTGGCGAGGTTCTTCAGGATGTTGGACCTCGCCGCCCATTTCGGTTCTCGGAAGGTAGCGTCAAAGCCAATCGACCCAGATCAACTCTCGCTGGTGGAGCTGGGGGTGCTGGACGATTGGTTCAAGTTATACGATGCCCGTGTGGCGAAAGCCTATAAGGACGCACAGAAGAAATGACCGAGGCTGAAGTCCTCCTAAAACTCCGGTCAACGGCCGAGACGGGTGGCTTTCAAAAAGTCACTGCTGCGGCTACTGCCCTTATGGAGAAGTTTGCCAGCGCGACGAAGGAGATACTGAAGTTTAGCGGCGCGGCCAAGCTGGCTGCCGCCGCTGTGGTTTTGTTGGGGCAGGGGGGTTTTCAACAGGTACTTGCTGGGGCCACTGCCTTCACCGACAAGCTCACTCTTGTTGTGAGGGAGATCCAGAGGTTTCGTGCCGAGTTAAGGCAGACATGGGCTGGCATGATTCAACTTGGGCAGAGTGGCTTTCAAGAGATTATTGCTGCGGCCGCTTCTTTTACTGGGAAGATTTCCCTCGTTGTGAAAGAGATCCAGAAGTTTCGCGTAGGGGTCAGGCAAGTTGCAGCGAGCATGATTCAACTTGGCCAGGACGGTTTTCAGGAAGTGAACGGGGCGATAACCTCCTTTACGGGGAAACTCGCTAGCGTGGGGCAAGAGATAAGGAAGTTTGGGGAAGGGATCAAGCAGGCCGCAACTGGTATGCTCAAGCTGGCCCAGGGCGGCTTTCAACAGGTTATTGCTGCGACAACCTCCCTGGTGGGGGAGATCACTGGCATTGCGAAGGAGATAATGGCGTTCATCGAGAGAATCAAGCAAGCCGCAACCAGTTTGGTTGAGCTTGGGCAGAAAATACTCTCGGTCGCGGAGACGGCGTTGAAGCTTGCCGACCGTTTCGGGTTGACGGGGATTATCGCAAAGACTCTTGTAAAGCAACTTGTCCCCGTTGGCTTGGAGATGGTGGGGATGGACAAAAGCGCGAACAAGGCCGCGACGGCAATTGGATTCGTTGCGGGAAAGATGAAGGGGACATCGCTTGCCTCGACGGAGCTAGGGGGGAGGCTCCAGCAGGTTTCGGGGGGTTTACAGTCCTTGGGCTTGGGGGCACAGGGGTTTGCCGGGAAGCTTCAATTGCTTTCGATGGCCGCAGGTCTTGTCCTTCTCCCACTCACAATACTAGGGGGTGTGGCGGGGATCGCCACAAAAGTGGTCACGGGTCTTGCGATGGGAGTGGTGCACCTGGGCGCAGGTTTTCTCAAGGCAACGTCAGGTGCTGTTGGATTCGTCAGCAGGGTGGTTATGCTTGCGAATAGCCTAATTAGCTTCTCCGCTGCCATAAAGGCAGCCGGGGGAGCCGGCCCCTTGATAGCCGATGTAGGGAAGCAATTTGCTACTTTTGGCCCTGTCATTACATCGCTTGGCGCAAGCCTTCAGGGGGTGTTCGGGGAAAAGATGAGGGGGTTGTTTGCGAGCCTTGCCATATCCATCCAAGGTGCGGGGACAGCACTCAAGTCAATGCTGGGGCTGGGGAAAGCAGCACAGGGCATTGCGATGGGGTTCAACGGTGCGGCTTCCTCTGCTGCGGGGTTACGGGATCGTATTGCGGGGGTGTCACAAGCGCTAAAGGCGACTAAAGGCGAGGTGGGGGTCGAGAAGATAGCCGACGCTTTTGATAAGGCGGTGGCCGCAGGCGGGAAACTAAAAGACCAGGTGGTGTCGCTGTCGAGTGGGTTGGGGGGGTTGAAGAGCGGATTCACGGGGGCGGCGGCATCAGCCTTGGGGTTGGGGAAGGGGATAGATGGTACGAAGGCTTCGATAACCCCCCTGAAGGGGGAGATCAAGCAAGTCAACACTGACATTACAACGATGTCTATAACCATCAAGTCGATGAAGAAAGCTTTGGCTAGTGATGAGGGCTCGGTGGGAATCGAGCGGATTTCCGATGCCTTCGATAAGGTGTCAGCCAAAGTAAAGGGCTTCGTAGCAACCCTAAAGACAATGGCGAGTGCGAACCTTGCCAAGTTTTCCACCCCGCTGGTGGCTGGATTGCGGTCGATTTCAGATCACTCGATCAACGCAATGATGGCGATGTATAAAGCGGGGAACGGGGCACAGGACACCGCCAAGAAATTCGGCGAGGTGTCGGTGAGGGTCGGGGGGCTCGGGACGATCTTCTCGACGCTAAGCAAGGCGTTGGAGCACTTAGGTAGCCAGGCGACGATTTTTGGTGGGGTCTGGAGCGTGGCTACTCAAAAAGCGGGGGTGTTCCGAGGCGCCCTAACGAGTCTTGCCGGGATGGTCGGGGGAGTGAGCAAGGCTTTTCAGGGCGTCTCCGCAAACGCCGGGGCCGTGGGGACCGTTTTCAAAACCCTGGGCATAGAGAATGCAGCCAAGAAGTTCGGAGAGTTTGCGGTAAAGGTTGGAGGAGTTGGGGGGGGGCTCTCGGGGCTAGGCAAGGCATTGGGGCACCTGAGTAGCCAAGCGTCAGTTTTTGGCTCGGTGTGGAGTGGGGCAACCGCTAAGGCTGGTTTTTTCCGGGGTGTCGTCTTGGGGCTTGCTGGGGCGGCTGGTACGGCAGGCAAGGCTTTGCAGGGCCTCTCCGCTAACGCAGGGGCAGTAGGGACTGCGCTGAGATCCTCAAGTGAACTGGCTGGCAAAACCGCTGTTGGTTTCGGCCAGCTTGCGAACCAGTTTTACAAGCTGGAGAAAAAGTTGCCCCAAACGTCGAATGCTGCGAGAGCAACGGGGATTGCTTTAGGCGCAATGGGTGACGCCGCGAAGATGGCGGGGACTCAGTTAGGCAATCTCTCGGAAGGAACGGGGGCAGTAACCACGGGGCTGTGGCTAGCCAAGGGGGCTGGTGGCGGTTTTTTGAGTATGCTCATAAAGTTTGTCGGGGGGCTTAGTGCAACAACAGTAGGGGTTGGCCTCTTCGTGATTGCCTTGGCGGCCGTGTCGGTGGCGCTAATCAAGGTGGGGCAGCAGTTCGAGAAGCAGTTTCGGATCATAGCTCAGAAGACCGGTGAGGTTGGGCCGAAACTGGAGGAGCTGAAGGCGGATTTCTTGGCGGTAGGGGCAGAGGCCACGGTTCCGCTGGGGAGGGTGGCGGAAGCGGTTTCGGCTTTGCATCAGAGGCTGGACATTACGGGGGAGCCTCTTCGGGCACTGACTACCCAATTGATGCAACTTGAGCAGATGGGCGTTACAGTTAGTGTTGCCTCACTAACCAGGGCTTTTGGGGACTGGAGCATTGCGACAGAGGCCCAGTCTGGCGCGCTAGACAGATTCTTTGCCATTCAGCAGCAGTCCGGCATTGAGATGGAGAGGATGACACAACTCGTAACCCAGTATGGTGGTCCCATGCGGCAACTGGGGTTCTCGTTTGAGACGGCGACAGCCCTTCTGGCCAGGTTCGAGAACGAGGGCGTCAACACCGAGTTGGTGATGGGGTCGCTCAGGATCTCGTTGACCGCCTACGCCAAGGCGGGCTTGCCGGCCGAGGAAGCGATGGCTACGGTTATCGCCAAGATCAAAGAGATGGGCTTCTCTTATGAGGCCACCACCCTGGCGGGTAAGGTTTTTGGAGCGCAAGCAGGCCCCGATATGGCAGCCGCGATTATCGAGGGACGCTTCGAGATTGATGACTACACAGCCGCACTGAAAAATGCGGACGGCCAGATCGCCAAGACGGCGGAATCGACGTTGACTTTTGGCCAACGGGTGCAGGAGGCGAAGAACAAGATCGCCGTTTCTCTGCAACCGGTTGGAAGCCTGTTCCAGAAGGTGTGGTCCGACTCCAAGAAGTACTTACTCGACGGGGTGGTGGCGATATTGCTGAAGTTCTGCAATTGGTTTACATTCGTGGTCCTGTGGTTGGACGCAAAGACCCGCAACATGCGGCTGATTATAGGTGCTTGGGTAACGCTCTTTATGATTCCCGTGAAGATCATTTGGAAGATACTCAAGAACTTTGCCTACATTGTTTGGAACATAATCAAGTGGATGTTGCGGACGGTTTTTGGGACAATGGAATCGGGCACCTCCTCCTGGGTAGATGCCATGATGCGAGGGACCGTCGCGATTCTACGCGGCTGGGCGATAGGGATGCGGAAGTTGATTGAGCTTACTCGCCGGGCAGTCCACGCTATTTTGGTCTTGCTTAACGGTTTTTTCCAGGCGCTCCCAGAGAAGATGCGCGCTTATATCGGCGTGGGGGTTCAGAATATAGGCAACGCCATTATTGGAGGGTTGGACGATATTGCGGCGGGGCTGGATGAGGCGGCGGCGGGGCTGGAGGCGGCGTTCAACAAGGCGAAGGGCGCAATGGATGAGCTCGAAAGTACGGGAGAGATTGAGCTTCCCGAGATTGATATAAGCGGCTTGACGGATGGCGCAGAAAAAGCTGAGAAGGTTGCGAAAGACAAAGGGGAGAAGATTGGGGATGCTCTGGGCGAGGGGATGGTTCAGAACTTTGATGCTGCTCTTAAGAGGCTAGAGCTAGAGTTGCTGAAGGCCGAGTTTCTGCCGACCGGGGATCTCCCCGCTGACATGGTGCAGGCCATCCAGCGAACAGCCGAGATGATAGGCGCGAAGTTACAGAGCGAGTGGGACTTGATAGATGCCAACCTGACGGTTCCGCAACTCGACTTCGGCGACGCCCGTGGCGTCGAAGAGAAAATGGCCGTATACCAAGAGTGGGTTGAGGAGCAGAAGATAGCCGAGGAGGATCGTTTCCGCCGCCGCATGGCGAACATGGCAATCGAGGCAAACGAGCTAAAGAGCGATGAGGCGAAGGCCAAGGTTGTTGAGCAGATGGATGCCGAGCAGCAACGGCACGACCTCATGATGGGCTACTTCGATGATGAGGGCAAGGCATTGATGGCGATGTATGCCGTCTGGCAAGCCGCGATGGCGGAGCAGAAGGCGAACATCGCTGCGCGCCAGAAGGAAGCCGAGAGGTGGGAGACAGACGTTGCGAACAAGGCCAAGGAAGGTATAGATTCGCTTGCCAAGGCAGAAGAGGCTCGCCATAAGAAGGTGGTTGAGTACACCACCTTTCTGACCACACGGGAGAAGATTCGACACGACGCGGCGATGAAGGCGATCACCGACGAGGGGGATGCCATCAAGGGCTACCTCGATGACTGGAAGGAGCGTATAGACGACCTCAAGTTGGGGCTCGATACGCTGACCATTGATTTGGACATCCCGCGAGAGACGGCTCTGCTCGATGGATTGAAGGCGCAACTGGATGCGATCAAGGCGGTCACAGACACGCTGGTAGTGTTTGGTGGAGAGGACCGCCAGAAGGCGATGGAGAAGGAGAAGGAGCGGATAGCTCTGACGACGGAGGGGCAGAAGCAGATGCTTGAGGCCGGCAAGGACTTATTGACCGGCGACCTGGCGCGCGCTGCCGAGCTGCTACTTGCGGGATATAGCCAGAAGGCTGATGTGGTGCGGGAAATCTTCGCCAAGCTCTCGAAGGACATGGAGAATCAAGTCAACGCTCAGCAGGCAATTATTGATGGAAAGAACGCCGAGATCCTAGTGGTGCAGCAACGGATCAACCAGGAAGAGTACTTATTGAAGTTGGCCACCGACCAATCCGAGGATCTTCTAAAAGCGATTGAAGACCGCAACGTAGCCGAAACAGCTCGTTACGATGCCGAGACAACTCGAATTGCGTCGTTGGTTGCCGCGGAGGAAGAGAAGTTCAACAAGACGAAGGAAAGCATCGCTACACTGCGGGAGATAGAGGACGGGCGTCATACGGCCAGAATGGTAGCCATTACAGAAGAGTATGCCTTGGAGTTGGCGAGGCTCGACCACACTCAGGCCGAAATAGACCAGATGATGGCTGACGCGATTCAGCGGTCGATAGATGTTGGCAAGGCTGCGGGCCAAGTAATCGAGGAGGCACAGCGCCAAGCTGCGGCCGTGGCGACTACGGGAGCCTTCGAGGTCGGGGATGCCTGGGCTACCTCGGCCACGATGGCTTCGCAGGCGTGGGTGAGCGGGATGGCCGTGATGGGCGCCGCGGTCCAGCGTTTTGCGCACGTGGTTGCAATTGCCATGAAGCCGGTGTGGGCAGCCATCACAGGCACCCCGCCTGGAGACGAGGGTGGGGAGGACTCCTCCGACGCACAGAGGAAGTGGAAGAGGTCCAAGGGCTTCGCTGGCAAATATGGGTTCCTGGCGGGGACGGGAACGTTCGATAAGTGGTACGAGAAGTGGTACGGGAAGAAGGGGCCCAAGGGAGATACAGCTTCGGGGAGGGGTGCGGCTGGAATGAAGGGGCCGTTTGACAAAGTGGCTGACGACGCCTTGGACGCGGCGGGTAAGATTCAGTTGGGATTCTTTGTTCCGATGGAGAATGGATTCCATAAGTTGATAGCCCTGGTGACTGACCTTGGCGAGCAGTTGATTGACCTTGTTAAGCAGTCCAGGCTACTTCCTGGGTTGCTGCCCCCGCCGCCAGGGGCAGGGCCAAACGAGATGGGCAAGGGTGGGAGCAGGCCGGTAGACCCCACCGAGATGGGTAAGGGTGGAAGCAGGCCAGTAGACCCCACCGAGATGGGCTTCGAGTACTACTTTGCGGCGCTGAAATCGTGGAACAAACAGGCCATGACGGTAATCGCGTCGGCGGCGGGTTTGGTTGCTACGGAAGTCGCGAGCAATCGTAAGGGGATATGCAAGCTGCTTGCAGACGATGAGCCGAATGACCTCGGCTTCGAGTACTACTTTGCGGCGCTGAAATCGTGGAACAAACAGGCCATGACGGTAATCGCGTCGGCGGCGGGTTTGGTTGCTACGGAAGTCGCGAGC